>Ga0081539_10000188_pt1 | contig 143987 bp, 150 predicted proteins | sample TabmetS4T2R2_FD_71023 | JGI IMG/M metagenome (GOLD analysis project Ga0081539, IMG submission 71023) | Tabebuia heterophylla rhizosphere microbial communities from the University of Puerto Rico - S4T2R2 | ecosystem: Host-associated > Plants > Roots > Rhizosphere ... | reverse complement strand
CTACGAGCTGCGCATCAGGCTCGGCTTCAGCTTCTGATGGACGCGCGCTGGCCGGTGTTCCTGTTTGCGCCGGCCGCGCTCACGCTGCCCTCTGCGCACGCCACCGTTTACCTCTCGATCGAGCAGGCGCAGCAGGCGCTCTTCGCGAGTGCGAGCTTCACGCCATTGGCGCGCGCCGGGCGCGAGCGCCTCTGGCGTGCCTCGACCGGCGGTTGGCTCTTCGTCGACCAGGTGCTCGGCAAGCACGAGCTCATCACCTACGCGCTGGCGCTCGAGCCGGATGGCCGCGTGCGCGGCATCGAGATCCTCGAGTACCGGGAATCGCACGGCGGCGAGGTGCGCAACGCGAGCTGGCGCGCCCAGTTCGTCGGCAAGACCGCCGGCGATCCGCTAAAGCTCGATCGGGACATAAGCAACATCAGCGGCGCGACGCTCTCCTGCCGGCATGTCACGGACGGCGTGAAGCGTCTGCTCGACATCTATGAGCGCGAACTGCGCTCGCATTAGGCGGGCACGGCCGCTCCTCGGCACGCTGGTCGAGATCCGCGGCCAGGGCGCAAATGCCGAGCGGGCGCTCGAGCGCGCCTTCCGCGCCATCGGACGCGTGCACCGCGCTATGAGCGCCCAGGAAAGCACGAGCGACATCGCGCGTCTGCGCGCCGGCCGGCGTGCCGGCCTCGATCCATGGACGCGGCGCGTCCTCGAGCGCGCCGAAGAGATACGTATTGCCACCGAGGGGCTTTTCGACTGCCTTGCTTGCGACTTCGCGCTCGATGGCATCGCCAAGGGCTTTGCGGTCGATCGCGCCACCGAGGAATTGCAGGCGGCGGGCATGAAGGCCGGCGCCGTCAATGCGGGCGGCGATCTGCGGCTCTTCGGCACCGAGCTGCAGGATGTCTATGTGCGAGCGCCCGGTGCCGAGCAGCGCCTGGTGGACATCGGCCGCACGCGCGACGCGGCCGTTGCGACTTCGGGGAGCGCGCTCCTTATCGATCCGCGCCGCGCGCGCCATATGAGGGTGCCTGCCGGCGTCACGGTGATCGCGGCTGATTGCATGACGGCGGATGCGCTCACCAAGCCGTGCATGCTGGATCCGGGGCGAGCGAGGGAAATTGCGGCGCAGTTTGGCGCCCACGTGCTGGTTTTCGGCGCCCCGTGAATCGTCTCGCTGCCTGGCAGCGCGCTTTGCTATACGCCGTGCTCGCGCTGCTCGTGCTGAGCGGCGCGCTGTGGGAGGCCGGTATCGCCCGCGCCGCGCTGATCAAGCTGCACGGCGCCGTCGCCATGGCAAGCCTGGTCGGGCTCGGGGCGCTGCTCGCGCGGCATGTGACCTGCGGCTGGGCGACAAAGGGCAATCGCGCGACGGGCATAGCGATGCTGGCGGCACTGCTCTGGCTTGTCGTGAGCGGCTACCTCCTTTACTACGCTGGCGATGAAGCATTGCGAGCCTACGCATCGCAAACACATTTCTGGGTGGGCCTCGCGCTTGCCGGTGTCTTGGCGTTGCACCAAGGGCGGCACGCGCCCCGCTAGAATGGACCGGTGCTCGCCCGAGAGCTGATCGCGCTGCATGACAATCCACGCGAGGTGCCGCCCTTCAGCGAGCGCTACCGCGAACTCAGCACACAGAACGCTTATGCGGCTGCGCGGGAGCTGCATCAGCACCGCCTCGCGAGCGGCTGGCGCGCGGTGGGACGCAAGATCGGCTTCACCAATCGCACGATCTGGCCGCGCTATGGCGTGTACGAACCGATCTGGGGCATGGTCTACGATCGCACGCTGATCGAGGCGCGCAACAACCAAGCGCGAGTCTCGCTCGCCGGCCTCGTCAATCCGCGCATCGAACCCGAGATCTGCTTCGGCCTGAGCGCGACACCAACGCGCGATCGACTGCTCGACGCCATCGCCTGGATGGCGCACTCGATCGAGATCGTGCAATGCCATCATCCCAACTGGAAATTGACCCTTGCCGATGCCGCCGCGGACAACGGGCTGCATGGACGCCTGATCGTCGGCGAGCCGCGGCCTTTGCCGAAAAAGGTCGAGGAGAAGCTGCGCACGGTCGAAGTGGAGCTTTGCCGGGGTGAAACGGTCGTCGACCGTGGCGTCGGCTCGAACGTGCTCGGCAGCCCGCTCGCGGCGCTGGCACACCTCCTCGACGTGCTGGCGAAGCAGCCGGAGGCGCCGCCGCTCGCCGCTGGCGAAATCGTCACCACCGGCGTGATCACCGACGCGCATCCGGTCGTGCCGGGCGAACGCTGGCGCACGCGCATCTCGGGACTCGAGCTGCCCGGTCTCGGCATCGAATTCTCGCCATGAGGCCGCTGGAAGGGATCACGGTGCTCGCACTGGAGCAGGTGATCGCAGGGCCCTTCGCAACCCGCCAGCTCGCGGAGCTCGGCGCGCGCGTCATCAAGATCGAGCGGCCTGGCGTCGGCGATGCGGCGCGCGCCTATGACCGCACGGTGAAGGGTCAGTCGTCGCACTTCGTCTGGACCAACCGCTCGAAGGAAAGCATTTCGCTCGATGTGAAGCACCCCGCGGCGCAGCCGATCGTCGAGAGGCTGATCGCCGCCGCCGACGTCTTCGTGCACAACCTGGCGCCGGGGGCGATCGAGCGCCTGGGCTTGTCCGCCGAGCGGCTGCGAAGCCGCAATCCGAAGCTCATCTGGTGCGCGATATCCGGGTACGGCCCGAGCGGTCCGTATGCCGAGAAGAAGGCGTACGACCTCCTGGTGCAATGCGAGGCAGGCCTGCTCTCGGTGACCGGTACGGCCGACGAGCCGTGCAAGGCGGGCATCCCCGTTGCTGACATCGCCGCGGGCATGTACGCGTTCGCATCGATTCTTGCCGCGCTCTTGCGGCGCGTGCGCTCGGGCGAAGGCGCGACCATCCACGTGACGATGTTCGAGGCCCTGGGCGAATGGATGAGCTTCCCGGCCTACTTCAGCGCCTACGGCGGCGAGCCGCCCGCGCGCTCGGGCGCTTATCACGCGACCATCGTGCCCTACGGACCGTTTCAGGCCGCCGATGGCGCCGCCGTTTTTCTCAGCGTGCAGAACGAGCGTGAGTTCGCGCGCTTCTGCGAGCACGTGCTCGGCACCAAGGCGCTCGCCGCCGATGCGCGCTTCGCAACCGCACCGGCACGCCTTGCCAACCGCGACAAGCTGCATGCCGAGATCGAGCGCGTGTTTTCGCGCCTTTCGGCCGCCGAAGTGATTGCGCGCCTTGAGGCGGCCGACATCGCCAACGCACGCTTGAACAGCGTGCAGGAGTTCTGGCACCACCCGCAGCTCGGCGCGCGCGCGCGCTGGGCCAAGGTCGGCTCTCCCGCCGGCGAGCTCGATGCGCTCAAGCCGCCGTTCAACCTGTCGGATTTCGAGCCGAGGATGGAAGCGATACCGGCGCTTGGCGAGCACACCGCCAAGGTGCTATGCGAACTCGGCTACACCGCCGGCGAGATCGAGCGCCTTCGAGCCGAGCGCGTACTTTAGCGAACGCTCAATGCACTCCGCAGCACTCGCTTCCCATGACGCGCGTATTCCACTCGCGAAAGCCGTCGACCCAGCCGGCCATGTACGGCGCCTCGGCGACCTGGACGCCGAAGGCGCGGCACAGGTGCGCGTACTGGTCGACCTGCGGGCGCAGACCGTAGCTATCGGCGTCGCGGTAGCCGATCTGATACCAGTCCGTGGCGCGGCATTCGCTCTCGCTCATGTGCATGCAGCCAGCGGCGAGGAGCGCGCACGCGGCGATGAGCACGCTAGTCCGAACCACCGTGCACCTTGCGGCGATCGAACTCGTATTTGCCCTCCTGCCAGCCTTGGACATAGCGCGCGCCGTCGAGTTGCGCGCCGGTTCGGGTGCACAGCGTCTGGTACACATCGTCCTGGCGCTGCATGCCGAAGATCGCGTCGCGAAAGCCGACCTCGTACGGGTTCCGACATTGCGAAGCGTCCAGGCTGGCACACGCTGTCAGCGAAACGACAGCGACAAGGGTCCACTTCATAACGCCGCGAACAGCTGCCCTGCGGTGCTATTCCCGCGCGCTTACTGGCGGGGGCGGCTCGTTTCGATGCCCGCGGCGCGCGCGAGGTCGCGGTGGATGCGCGCCACGCGCTCCACTTCGCCCTTGGCGGGGAAGCGTTCGTAGAAGCCTTCTTCGCGGAACTGCTTGGCCATCTCCGACCACGGGGCTAGGCGGCTTTCCCAGCGCGCCACCCGCCCGGCTTCCGGCTCGGCGTCATCGCGGGCCATGTCCGCGCACACGCGCACCATTGCCTTGATGGTCACGGGCTTGGTCACCATGAAACCCTCCTTGCCCCACACCGCTTCGCCAAAGACGGCGCGCGCCGCCTTGAAGAAGTCGCGAATGATGCCGTAGTAGCGCGGCACTTCCTTGGAGCTGCCGCCCGCGAGCTGAATCGAGCGCCAGCGCCCGCGTACCCAGCGATGCAGCTCGTTGAAGAGCTCGGCCTGCAGCACCCATTTGTCGCGCTGGCTGCGGCCACCGAGGCGATTGATGCGGTAGCGAAGCGGACTGTCGCCTTCGCCGTAGAGCTTCTCCACCAGCCGCGCGGCGAATTTGCGGTCGGGCGCGGCAAACGAAACGCGGTCGTACAGGTCGACCAGGTGGCTCTTGTTGATGCGCGTCGGCGTCGAATTGATGATGACGAACATCTCGGTGGCGAAGTCCTCGCTTCGCCCGTCGAAGATGATGCACGGCACGTTGATCGTCGCCGCATCGTCGGGGCGCTCCTGCATGTAGAAATGCAACGCGGCGAGCCGGTGCTGGCCGTCGATGATGAGGTATTTGGACGACGGTTCGTTGAGCGAGCCCTGCCCACCGTCGCCGTCGGGGCGAAAGCTGAGGCGCTCGGAAGTGAAAAGGAGCACCGTGCCCGGAATCGGCGGCTGCGAGACCGCCGTTTCGTAGAAGTTCTTCAGCTGCTTCACCTTCGAGCGCGAGATGGAGCGCTGGAAGGCGTCGTCGTTGCGCTCGATCTTGGCGATGAACTGCGCGATGTCATCGCTCGCCGCCACGCGCGAAGGGGCGATCTCCTCGCCTTCGCCGTAGAAACGGCTGATGAAGCGCACCTTGGACATGAGGTCCTTGGCGCGATAGCTGACGAAGTAAAAGACGCCGTCCTTCTGGCGGATCTGCGTCGCTTGCATGGACGCTCCTCAGTGCCCGCCCCCCCGGCGGGCGTACCGGCGCGAATATAAAGGAAAATCGATGATCAAGCCGCCGCTTTTCGCGTCCTAGGGCGAGCAGGCGCCGAGCGAGACCGTCTGGAGCACCTCGCCGGTGCCACGGTTTTGGACGAAAGCGACAACGCCGGAATCGGCCGCGCTGCCCTTGGGCAGGAGCGGCAGGCTGAGCTCCCGCTCGCCAAGGCCGTAGGCGCCCTGCCACTCGAGCGCCACATAGTCATGGCGCAGGACGCGATCCCGGTTCTCGCCGGCCGCGACGCGGCTTTCCAGCCGGTTCTCGTAGGCGGCCACGTACAGCACGGCTTGGCGGGCGAGCGCCGTATCGGCAACGGCGGCGCGCACACGCAGGCTCAGGGCCTGCGCCGATGCCGCCAGGATCTCGAGCTCGAGCGAGGCCCGGGCCGGCTGGGCATTGATTGCAACAATGGCCCGATCGAATTGCGCGGTGCCCCAGGGGGCAAAGTCCCGACCTTGGAGCAGCACCTGCGGCGTATAGACGAGGGCGGAGCGCTGCAGCAGCGAAAGGCGCCGCTGGCGCTGTGAGAACTCGCGCTTGGCGAACGGGTCCTTCCAACCGATGTAGTCCCAATAGTCGACATGCAAGGCGAGCGGCACCACGCTGTTCGTCGGGTAGCGTGACCCGAGCCCGGAGAGCCAACGGTCGGCCGGCGGGCAGCTGCTGCAGCCTTCCGATGTATAAAGCTCGACCAGCGCAGTAGTGCGCGCTCCCGAGCGCGCCGAGCATGAGCTGGCGTAGGCGGGCGTCACCAAGACCGCCGCCAAAAACACGATCGCGATTCGCATCAGCGTGGGTCGAAACGCGCGTCGCGGCCTTACAAACGAGCGCCGATAATGGCCCGTGCAACACGGACCCTTTTTTCTCGCTTCTGCCGCCTGGAATTTCGGCCTGGGCATGACGTGGCTCGCCGTGCCGCTCTATGCGCACGCGCAGGGCTTGTCGAACGCCCAGATCGGTGCGTTGTTCGCGGCGCCGGTGCTGGCGCAAGCGCCGCTGAACCTGGTCGGCGGCGCGTACACCGACCGCATCGGCGGCCGTCGCATCATGCTCGGCTCCTGTTTCGTGGTCATGGCGGCGGGCCTGTGGTTCATGGCGGCGGTGGGCTTCTGGATGCTGATGGTCGGCCAGATCGCGCTCATCCTTTCCCGGGCCGCATTCTGGCCCGCGACCTGGGCGATGGCGAGCGAGTTGCCGGGCGAGCGTGGCGTGCAACTCGGGCGCCTGAACGCGATCACGAATTTCGGCCAGATCGGCGGTACCGTGCTCTGCGGCTTCGTGCTGGCCGCAGCAGGGTTCGCCGCCACGTTTTTCGTGCTCTCGGGCATCGGCGTGCTGTCGCTCTTCGCGGGCCTCGCGACGCCTCGAGTATATAAGCGCCCCACCGCGCCGCACGCACGGCACCCGCTCGCCGGCTACCTGCCGCTGCTGCGACGCCGGCTCATCGTCTATACGATGCTGTGCGCTTATCTCTCGGCGCTGCCTTTTTCGCTGACCATGTCGTTCTACCCGCTGCTCTTCGCGCAGTTCGGCCACAGCGAAGGGGCGTCGGGCGTGCTGCTCGGCCTGCGCGCGGCAGGCTCGATCCTGGCGAGCCTGCTTACCGCGCGCTTCGTGCGCACCGGGCCGCAGACCCTGTGGCCCGTGACCTGCGGCGTGGCGGTCGCCGCGTCCGTCGGCTTGGTTCCGCTGGTCAATCACGTGGCGGCTATCGCCTGGTGGATGCTGATCGTGGGCGCCGCCACGGCGGCGATGACGCTTTACTTCCAGATCACGATCTCCGAGGCGAGCAGCGTCGCCGAGCGCGGCTCGGCGCTCGCGCTCGGCGGCCTCGGCTGGAGCGTGTCGCATCTCAGTACGCCCCTCCTCATGGGCTTCGTCGCCGACCGTTACGGGATCGTGGGCGGGTTCTATGTGCTGGGAGCCTTCGCTGCCGCCTGCGCGCTGGTCATCGCCTTCACGCGGCGCTGGGCGTTTCAGCCGGCGTAGGTCATTTCTCGCGCCGGCGCAGCTTCTCCTCCCGCTCGAGGATGCCGCGCTCGATGCCGCGCAACGCCTCGACCTGCTGCCGCAGGGCTTCCTCGCGCTTGTCGCGCTCCGCGCGGTCGCGGTCACGCTCGCGCACGGTGCGGTCGAGCTCGCGCGCGAGCCGCACTTGCTCCTGCGCCTGCACCGCGATGAGTGCCGCCAGGCGGCTGTAGCCCGGCTCCCCGGTCTCGGCAAGCGGCTCGAGAAGCTCGGCGGCACGGCCCGGGTCGCGCAGCGGCTCGGCAAGCACGGCGAGCAGCGTGCCAAGCCGCAATCGGTTGGCCGAGATCGGCTCGCGTCGCATCGCCTCCTCGGCGCGGCCGAGCGCCGCCTTTTGCTCTGCCGCCGCGGCCCGGCGCACCTGCAGCGCCTCGGCGACGATGCCGTCGGCCGCCATGACGGCGCCGCTGCGCGGCTCGAGCGCCGTACAGGCGGCCACCGCGACCAGCGCTGCCGCGATCAGGCACCGATGCTGCATGTACTTATAATTTCAACAAAATTAGGCACCGATGTCGAAGCTCGAGCGTCCGAAGGTCTATCTCGTCGCCGCGGTGTCGGCTAACGGCGTGATCGGGCGCGACGGCCACCTGCCTTGGCGCCTTCCCGAAGATCTCAAGCATTTCAAGAGGATCACGCTGGGACATCCGATCATCATGGGCCGGCGCACCTGGGAATCGCTGCACGGCGCGCTGCCGCAGCGCGAGAACATCGTCGTCACCCGTACTCCTGGCTATGAAGCGCCGGGGGCCGCGGTGGCGAACTCGCTCGAAACCGCGCTCGCATTGTGCACCGGCGAGCCGCTCGCCTTCGTGATCGGCGGCAACCGGCTTTTCGCGGAGTCGCTTCCCCTAGCGGCGGGACTGGTCATGACCGAGATCCATCGCGACTACGAGGGCGACACCTGGTTTCCGGCCTACGACCGGGCCCAGTGGCGCGAGACGCAGCGCCAAAGCCACGTGGCGGCCGACGGCACGAAATTCGACTTTGTGCTCTACGAGCCTATCGCTTCGACTCGAACACCCGGATCTCCGGCAGCGGAAAGCCGTTGAACTGGCTCGCGTAGGCGGTCGTGTAGGCGCCGGCGTTGCGGATGTAGATGAAGTCGCCTTCCTGCAGGTCGGAGGGCAGCGGCTCCTCGCGCATCACGATGTCGACCGAATCGCAGGTCGGCCCGCCCACCGTCCACGGCACGTCGGGACCCGAGCGGTCGGTGCGTATTTTGTATTTCAGGCCTTCGCTCGCCTCGATGACGCCGCCGAAGAGTCCCGCATCCCAGTGCATCCAGCGCTTGCCGGCGCGCGTCGCCGTGCCAAGGACGCGGCAGACGAAGTAGCCGGCGTCGGACACCAGGTAGCGGCCCGGCTCGGCGATCACCTGGGTGTCCTCCGGAAACGCCCTCAGGCCCTCGTTCACCACCGCGCCGATCATCTCGATCGACGGAATGGGCTTCACGTGACGCACCGGGAAGCCGCCGCCGATATTCAGTAGGCGCGGCCGCAGACCGGCCTTGGTCATCTGGTCGAAGACATTCTTCGCCTTCTCCAGGGCCACGCGCCAGTTCTCCGGGTTGCGGCACTGTGAACCGACGTGGAAGGTGACGCCCGCGAGGTCGGCGCCCATCTTGGCCGCCGCGGCGACGATTTCGCGTGCATCGGCCGCTCCGGCGCCGAACTTGCCGGAAAGCGGCCAGTCGCTGCCGATATTGGGCGCGGCGATGCGCAGGTACTGCTTGGCGTCGGGCTTCACTTCGAATACCCGGCGCAACTCGTCCAGGCTGTCGATCACGAACCAGTCGACGCCCTTCGAGGCGGCATAGGCGATCGCCTCGCGCGATTTCACCGGATTGGAATAGAAGACTTCAGCGGCGGGCACGCCCAGCGTCATCAGCAGGTCGAGCTCGGCCGTCGAGGCGATTTCGAAGCCGCAGCCCTCCTCGATCAGCGCCTTGAGGACCCGGCGGTCGGGGTTCGCTTTAACAGCGTAATGAGGCCGCACGCGGGGCATGGCGGCGCGGAAGCGCCGCACCTTGTCGCGCACGATGGCCGTGTCGACGATCAGGAACGGTCGGCTGTACTTCTGGCTTGCCGCCTGGCGCACGATCTCGAAGTCGAGGCTGACCTCGGAATGCGTGTCGAAGAGGCTCTCTTGCGGTTGCTGCTTGGTGACTGCGGTCTGTCTTGCGCGCACTACGTTGACTGGGCGATCCCCCATCAAAGTCTCCCGGTAGACGAACTAGGTCTCAGGAATGTCCCGAACGCATACGTCGTACACCGGATACGAGTTTCTCTGGCTTGTCATGATGACCTCCTCTTCCTCGCAGAAAGTGGTCGCATCAAAAAACGCGCCGATTATGGGGCAATCGTCCGGCGCGTCAAGCGTTTTTTTCCCGGTTTAACGGTCCCTATAGCGCCCCGGGAGGGGTGTCACCACTGTATCTAGTGGTCCCGCAGCCGCAAAGGGCTAGATGCGCGGCAACGTGACGCCTTTTTGCCCCTGATACTTGCCGCCACGCTCGCGGTAGGAGGTCTCGCAGGGTTCGTCGGACTCGATGAAGATCACCTGCGCCACGCCCTCGTTGGCGTAGACGCGCGCCGGGAGCGGCGTGGTGTTCGAGAATTCGAGCGTCACGTGGCCCTCCCATTCCGGCTCGAGGGGCGTGACGTTGACGATGATGCCGCAGCGCGCGTAGGTCGATTTGCCGAGGCAGATGGTGAGCACGTTTCTCGGAATGCGGAAGTACTCGACCGTGCGCGCGAGCGCGAAGGAGTTGGGCGGGATGATGCAGACGTCGCCCCGGTAGTCGACGAAGTTCTTCTCGTCGAACGCCTTCGGGTCGACGATGGTGGAATTGATGTTGGTGAAGATCTTGAATTCGGTCGAGCAGCGGATGTCGTAGCCGTAGCTCGACGTGCCGTAGGAGACGACGCGCCGTCCCGAGACTTCCTTGACCTGTCCCGCCTCGAACGGCTCGATCATCTTGCGCTCGAGCGCCATCCGTCGGATCCAGCGATCGGATTTGATGCTCACGTGTTCTGCACGACGATGTTCGGGAATTTCGAGGTCATGTCGCGCTGAGACTCGGCGATCTTGACGGCGCAACGCCGCGCGATGCGCCGATAGATCTCCGCGGCCGGGCTGTCGGGCTCGGAAACCACCGTCGGCTTGCCGGAATCGGCCTGTTGCCGGATCGCTTCGTCGAGCGGCAGCTGGCCGAGAACCTCCGTGCCGTACTCGCGCGCCATGCGCTCGGCGCCGCCAGAGCCGAAGATGTGACTCTGGTGGTCACAGTTCGGGCAGCGGTGGTAGGACATGTTCTCGACCACGCCGAGGATCGGAATGCCGACCTTCTCGAACATCTTGAGGCCCTTTTTCGCGTCGATCAGGGCGATGTCCTGGGGCGTGGTGACGATCACCGCGCCGGTGACGGGCACCTTTTGCGCGAGGGTGAGCTGGATGTCGCCGGTGCCCGGCGGCAGATCGACCACCAGATAGTCGAGCTCGCGCCAGCGCGTGTCCTTCAGCAGCTGCTCGAGCGCCTGCGTCACCATCGGGCCGCGCCACACCATGGGCGTATCGACGTCGATCAGGAAGCCGATAGAGATCGCCTGCACGCCATGGCCTTCCATCGGCTCGAGGCTCTTGCCGTCCTTCGATTCCGGACGGCCGGCGATGCCGAGCATCATCGGCTGCGACGGACCGTAGATGTCGGCGTCGAGCACGCCCACTTGTGCGCCTTCGGCGGCGAGCGCGAGCGCGAGGTTCACCGCGGTGGTCGACTTGCCGACGCCGCCCTTGCCCGAGGCGACCGCGATGATGTTCTTGATGCCGGGAATCAGCTTCACGCCGCGCTGCACGGCATGCGCCACGACGCGTGAGCTGACGTTGACCGTGATGCTGGCGGCGCCCGCCGCCTTGAGCGCCTGCGTCAGCAGGCGGCGGATCAGCTCGTGCTGGCTCTTGCCTGGATAACCGAGCTCGATATCGAGCGACATGGCGTCGCCGGCGATCTTGAGATTGCGCAGCGAACGCGTGGCGACGAAGTCTTTCCCGGTGTTCGGGTCGACGACGCTCTTCAGAACGGACTGGACTTGCGCTTCGCTGAGCGACATGGCGGGGGAAGCGCTTAAGTGTACCTAATCGCCGCTAGAATTTCCCTTTTTCCGCCTGAAGATGTCTGCGCGCACGCTCTTCGTCACGACGGCGCTGCCTTACGCCAACGCGCCCTTTCACATCGGCCACATCATGGAGTACATCCAGGCCGATATCTGGGTGCGCTTTCAGCGCATGCATGGCCACGTCGTGCACTTCGTCGGCGCCGACGACGCCCACGGCGCGCCGATCATGCTCGCCGCTGAAAAGACGGGCCAGACGCCGGAGGCGTTCGTCGCCGAGATCGCGCGCGGCCGGCGCCGCTACCTCGAAGGTTTTCACGTCGCGTACGACAACTGGCACTCGACGCATTCGCCCGAGAACACGGAGCTGTCGCAGGACATCTTCAGGAAGTTGAAGGCCGCCGGTCTGGTCTACGCCAAGCCGGTCGAGCAGTTCTACGACCCGGTGAAGCGCATGTTCCTCGCCGATCGCTATATCAAGGGCGAATGTCCGGTGTGTGGCGCCAAGGACCAGTACGGCGATGCCTGCGAGAACTGCTCGAGCGTCTACTCGGCCACCGAGCTGCGCAATCCCTACTCCACGCTCTCGGGCGCGAAGCCCGTGCTGAAATCGTCCGAGCATTTCTTCTTCCGCCTCTCGGACCCCAAGTGCAAGGCGTTCCTCAGGCGCTGGATCGATACGCCGGAGCGCCTGCAGCCCCAGGTCGTAAACAAAGCGAAGGAGTGGCTCGAGGGCGAAGGCGAGAGCGCGCTCGCCGATTGGGACATCTCGCGCGACCCGCCGTACTTCGGCATCCGCGTGCCCGATATCGCGGAGGAGAAGTACCTGTACGTGTGGCTCGATGCGCCGATCGGCTATTTCGCCAGCCTGAAGAATTACTGCCAGCGCAAAGGGCTCGATTTCGACGCTTTTGTGAAGGCCGGGCGCGGCACCGAGATGATCCACTTCATCGGCAAGGACATCATCTACTTCCATACGCTGTTCTGGCCGGCGATGCTGGAATTCTCGGGCTACAAGCCGCCCGACCACGTCTACGTGCACGGCTTCATCACCGTCTCGGGCGACAAGATGTCGAAGTCGCGCGGCACGGGCATCAGCCCGCTGCGCTACCTCGAGCTCGGCATGAACCCGGAGTGGCTGCGCTACTACATCGCCGCGAAGCTCAACGCCAATGTCGAGGACTTCGACTTCAACCCCGAAGACTTCATCGCCCGGGTGAATAGCGACCTCGTCGGCAAATACGTCAACATCGCGAGCCGCGCCGCCGTCTTCATCAACCGCAAGTTTGGCGGCGCGCTCGGCGAATCGGGCGCCTCGCCGCTCATCGGCGAATTCAAGGCCAAGGCAGCGCAGATCGCCGCACTCTACGACGAGCGTGAGTTCGGCAAGGCGCTGCGCGAGGTGATGCACCTCGCCGATCTCGCCAACCAGTTCGTCGATGAGCGCAAGCCCTGGGAGCTCGCCAAGCGCCCCGGCGCCGAGGCAGAGCTCTCCGCGGTGTGCTCGACGGCGGTCAATCTTTTCCGGCTGCTGACGATCTATCTCAAGCCCGTGCTGCCGGAAACGGCGGCGCAGGCCGAGGGGTTTCTCGGCGTGTCGCCGCTTACATGGCGAGACGCCGCTACGCTCCTACCGGCCGGGCATCGCATCCACGACTATCGCCATCTTCTCGGGCGCGTCGAGCAAAAGCAGCTCGATCAGCTGTTCGACGCCGGCGGGGCCGGCAAGGCGAGCGGCGCAGTCGAAACCATCAGCATCGACGAATTCAACAAGCTCGACCTGCGGGTCGCGCGCATCGCGCGCGCCGAACGCGTCGAGGGCGCTGACAAGCTGTTGAAACTGACCCTCGAGCTCGGCGACAGCACGCGCACCGTCTTCGCCGGCATCAAGTCGGCCTACGCCCCGGAGAAGCTCGAGGGTCGCCTGACGGTGATCGTCGCCAACCTCGAGGCGCGCAAGATGAAATTTGGCGTCTCAGAGGGTATGGTGCTCGCCGCCTCCTGGGATAAAGGCGCAGAGGCAGCCGACGATTCGGGCATATTCCTCGTTTCGCCGGATGCCGGGGCCAAACCCGGGATGCGCGTTAAATAGAATAGGAACTATGGAGAGCTCCGGCCGCACGCTCGTCTGCAGCGTCCTCTTCCTCGACATCGTCGAGTACTCGAAGAAGCCGGTTTCCGAGCAACTGCAGCTCAAGCAGGAATTCAATCGCGCGCTCACCAAGTCGCTCGAGCAGGTGCCGCCGCGCGACCGCATCATCCTCGATACCGGTGACGGCGCCGCGGTCACCTTCATGGGCGACCCGGAGGACGCGCTGTTTGCGGCGATGGCCATGCGCGACAGCGCCGGCGCGCTCGCCGTGCGCCTGGGCGTCAACCTCGGCCCGGTGCGCCTGGTGAAGGACCTGAACGGACAGCTCAACATCATTGGCGATGGCATCAACGTTGCCCAGCGCGTCATGAGCTTTGCGCGACCCGGACAACTGCTGGTTTCGCGCTCGTTCTACGAGGTGGTGTCGTGCCTGTCGCGCGACTACGCCAATCTCTTTCACCATGAGGGCGCGCGCACCGACAAGCACGTCCGTGAGCACGACGTCTATTCGGTGGTCGGCGGTACGCCCACCAGCCGCAGACTCTCGGATACGGGGACGCAGCCTGCCCTTGGCGAGACGGGGCTCGGCTGGTTCGCCCACCCCGGCCCGCTCGGCGTGCGCCGCTCGGCGCTGCTGGCCGCAGCGCTCGCTTTTCTCGGCCTCGTCGCCGGTGGCGTCGGTGCGCGTGCGCTGCTCGAACCGGGCGCTGCGCCTCCCGCGGCGCGTGCTGCGCAGGCGGCCGGCGGCCAGGCGAGCCCGGGTCCGAGCGCCAGCGCGGCGCCCACGGCGAGCGCGAGCAGCCTGCCCGAGCCGGCGAGAAAACCGGCGAAGAAACTCGAGCGGCCGCTGCAAGCGGGCGCCGGACGCCTGGAGCTCGCCGTCGCGCCCTGGGGCGAAGTACTCGTCGATGGCAAGAGCCGCGGCGTTAGCCCGCCGCTCCGTACGCTCGATCTCGCGCCGGGCGCGCACACCATTGAGCTCCGCAATTCGACCTTCCCGGCCCACGTGGAGCAGGTCGAGCTAAAACCCGGCGAGGCGGTTAGGATCAAGCACCGCTTCCGATGAACCTGCGTGCGCTGCCCGTCCTACTGCTGCTTACCGCGTGCAGCACGCAACCCTTGCGCGATCTGATGGAGCCGAGCGTCGGCGCCGCGGCGCTGCGGGCGGGCGTGCGCCAGTACGATGAGGGCGCGTACGCCGAGGCCGCACGCTACCTGCAGGGAGCGATCGACCTCGGGTTGAACGATGCGGAGCGTGAACGGGCGCACAAGTACCTGGCCTTTATCCATTGCGCTTCGCGCCGCGAGCGCGCCTGCCGCGAGGAATTCCGCAAGGCGCTCACTATCAATCCGAACTTCCAGCTGACCGCGGCGGAGGCCGGCCACCCGGCGTGGGGGCCGGTATTCGCTTCGCTCAAGGCGTCGTCGGCATCGCCCTTCAAGCTCGCGCTGCAGCAGTACGAGGCCGGCGATTACGATGAGTCGGCCAAAAGCTTCGAGGGCGCCCTGCGCGAAGGCCTGAACGAGAAGGAGCGAGCGAGCGCGCACAAGCATCTTGCCTTCATCCACTGCGCGGCGCAGCGCGAACGCCAGTGCCGCGACGAGTTTCGCAAGGCGCTCGCCGTTGACCCGGCGCTCGAGCTCGAGCCCGCCGAAGCGGGCCACCCGGTGTGGGGTCCCGTGTTCCGGTCCGTCAAAGCCGGGCGCTGATGGCGGCGGCGATGGAGCCCGCCAAGCTCGGCCGCTACGTCATCCAATCGGAGCTTGGCCGCGGCGCCATGGGCGTGGTGTACAAGGCGCTCGACTCGGCGCTCGAGCGCCCGGTGGCCGTGAAGACGGTGAATATCAGCCTCGAGCGCGACCACGCCGATAAGTACGAGCAGCGCTTCTACCAGGAAGCGCGCGCCGCCGGCGGCCTCAACCATCCCAACATTGTCACGATCCACGACGTCGGCAAGGCGGGCGACGTCGTCTACATGGCGATGGAGTACATCGAGGGTGTCGAGCTGCGCACGCTGATTGGCGAAGGACGGCCGCTCCGGGTAGCCCAAGCCGTATCCATCGCCGTCCAGGTGGCCGAAGGACTCGCCTACGCCCACCAGCGTGGCGTGGTGCACCGGGACATCAAACCGGCCAATATCATGGTGGTGGCGAATGGGCCGGTGAAGATCACCGACTTCGGCATCGCCCGCATGCGCGGCACCGGCGATCTGACGCAGACCGGAATGCTGCTCGGCTCGCCGAAGTACATGTCGCCCGAGCAAGTCATTGGCAAGCGCGCCGACCACCGCTCCGATATCTTTTCCCTCGGCGTCATCCTCTTCGAGATGCTTTGCGGCGCGGCGCCATTCAACGGCGAGAACGTCACCGCGCTCATGTACCAGATCGTCAATTTCATGCCGCCCGCGCCAAGCAGCGTCAACAGTGCGGTACCACAGCTTCTCGACTACATCGTCGCCAAGATGATCGCCAAGCCGCTCGAGGAGCGCTATCAGGACGCGGCGGAAGTAGCCCGAGACCTGCACGAGTGCGAGCGCCAGCTCGCCGGCACTGCCAGCGCGCAGTCGACGCGTCCGGGCGCGAACGCCGCGGCACCCGAGCCGACGCTCGTCGATGGTGAAGCGAAAACGATCGTCCTTGCGCAGAGCGTGAGCCGAACCCGCGAGGCCGACCGGCTAACGCCGGAGGACGCGCCGGCGGCGCCGGCGCGCGGACTTGCACCGGCCTTTGATTCGGTCGAGGCGACGCAGCGCCTCGCATCGCTCACTGGCATTACGTCGCCGCAGACGGCGACGCAGGCGATCAAGTCGATCGCCCGCCCGCCCGCCGGTCGCTGGCGGCGGCGCGATTGGCTGGTGGTGGCGGCCGGCGCGCTCTGCGGCCTCTTTGCAGCGCGCGCTATCGTGCGCCGGCGCTGAGAGCCCCGGCCCTAGCGGCCGCCGCAGACCGTCGGCATCGCGCTCGCCGGATAGCCCTTGCAGCTCCAGCTGACCCTGCCGGCCTGGACGCTCGGGATGAGCGTCACTTCGAGCGCATTTCTTTCGTTCCAGCCATGGATCGCGCCGTCTTCGGCGACGAGCCACTTGAGCTCACCATGTTTGGCATCGTTTTTCGCAGCGACTTTCACGCCTTTGCCGGCGCCGGCGATGTTACCGCTCTTGTCCACGACGGCACTTACTTGCAGCTGCGCGGGCTGGGCGCCGGCGACCAGCGCTTGCGCTGCTTCCTTAGCCTCCGCCCCTTTCATCTGCGGGAGTACCACGCCGACCGCGAGAAAGCCGACCAAGGCGAGTCCTGCCACTATCAGCAAGCCGGTGCGCATCTCTTCCCCCCCTTTATGTGACCTTCGGTGCGTGGCGAGCTTAACATTGCGCCGATACGCGTGCATGGATTCGCGGCGAATTTGCGTCAAGGGACGCGTGCAGGGCGTGGGCTTTCGCTACGCGCTGCGCGATGAGGCCGAGCGTCTCGGCCTCGCCGGCTGGGTGCGTAACCGCGCCGATGGCAGCGTAGAAGCGCTGGTGCACGGCGAGGCGCGCGCGATCGAGCGGCTCATCGCTTGGACGCGCCGTGGGCCGCCAGGTGCGCACGTCACCGCGGTCGACGACGAGCCGACGGAGCTGGACGGCGAGCGGCCGAACACACGCTTCGAGATTCGGCCGAGCGCCTAGGTGCGGCGCTTCAAGCCGTGCACCACCGAGAATTCCCACGGCCGGCAGGCCGCGAGCAGCGCGACGCCAATGCGCTTGCCGCCCGGCGCCGCGGAGTCGGCCTCGGCGAGCTCGTTGAAGTCGAGCGCCAGCCGCTCGACGCGGCGCTTGAGCAGCGCCGCCGACTCCGGCGACATCTGGCGAGATTCGAAGCGCAGGAATTCCAGCGGCTGCTTGAAGCGCGCCGCCAGAAACTCGCTCATCACGCGCGGTCCGTAAGTTTTCTTCACCGGACCACCATCGCGCCAGCGAAAGTCGCGCCGCACGAGCAAGCGCGCGCGCTCGCCGGGGCCCCAGCGGATCAGGTTCAGGCGCTCAAGGCGCGCATAGGCCGCGGTGAGCTCGGCGCGCGAGATGGCGAAGCCGTCCAAGATCTCGGCGAACGACCACTGGTTCTGCACGAGCCAGAACACCGAGAACAGGCGCTCATCGCGCGAGAGGGCGAGCTCCTGCTCGTGACTGAGCTCCGCCGGCGCCTGCGATCCTTCGCGCGCCAGGCGCGCGAGCTCCTGCAGGTCGAGCTCGATCACGTCCAGGATGCGTTCAATGCGTTCGAGGGTGAAAGTGCCGCGCGAGAACATGCGCTTCACCGTGGGCTCGGAGAGCGTGAGCCGTTTGGCGAGCGCTCCATAGGTGAGGCCGCGCGCCTTGAGGCAAGCCTTCAAGGCCTCGACCAGCCGGCTCTTCAGGGCCATGGGGACACACGGTATCAGATTTCGATACTTCGCACGCAGCGCTTGCGCGGCGCCGGCGAGCGGCGCACGGTGCGGCTCGAGGAGGAGGAGCGAATGCCTGCAAGCAAACCGATTTCCGCGCTGGAGCTTTGCGAGGCCGTACGTAGCAAGCGCGCGCTCGACCTGACCGCGCTCGACCGCATCCTGCGGCTTGACGCGAGCCAAGGCCTACTCGAAGTGCAGGCCGCCACGCCGTGGCACGCGATCGCCGCAGCGCTGCGCCCGGGAGATGCCCGGGCGCGTGTTCGCACCACCATGCCTACGGTCGGCGAGAGCATCGCGCGCAACGCCGCGGGCCCGGACGGCACGCCCGCGGTCGCACATGTTGCTTCGATGGCCCTCGTCACGCCCGAAGGGGAGCTGCGACGCCTGAGCCGCAGCCGTGATGCCGAGCTCTTCGCGCTTACCGTGGGGGGACAGGGCCTCTTCGGCACTCTATACAGCATCACGCTACGCGTCGCGACCCTCGCGCGGGCGGTAGAGCGCGCCAGAAATCCGACCGAGACGACGCTCAAGCCCGGAGTGCAGCCCGCACAAATGCTCGAGCTGCTGCTGCCGCCCGAGGCGCTGACGCCTTTCCTGAAGGACACCGATAGGCGCTGCAACGACTGGCGCGCGCCGCTCTGCAGCGTCGCCGTGCGCGAGACCGCCACCGAAGAGGACAGCTTTCTGCGCTGGGCGCGACGCGACTACGTGGAAGTGCGCCTGGGCCTTGCGCGCGCGGCGGGGCTCGGAGCGAGCGTACAGGCGGCGCAGCTGCGCCGCGAGCTGATTGACGCAGCGCTCGACGCTGGCGGTAGCTTCCAGATCGCCACGACCCTCGATGCGAGCGGCGAGCAGACGCGCAGCTGTTATCCGCAACTCACCGATTTTCTCGCCCACAAACGCCGCTTCGACCCCTACGAGCGGCTTTCGAGCGGCTGGTACCGCCACCAGTGCAGCCTCATGGCGCGTGAGCGCTGCGAGGTGCGCTGGGCTAATTAGCTCGAAAGGCCGCCGTAGATGAGCTGCACGTTCTCCGGCGCGAGCCAGGCGCCGAGCTCGGCCAGGAGCTGGCTGTCGGGGCGCACCCGCCAGGATTCGCCGAGCGCCACCTCGCACGCCGCGCTGGCGTTGCGATAGGCGACGACCACCTGGCAGGCCGGCTCGCCGGATGCCCGGTATGGCGCGAGCACCTGCTGCAGGCGGCGCGCATCGGCCTGCCCGTTCATGGCGATACGCAGCCGCGCGGCAAAGCGCGCGCGCACGCTTTCGAGGTCGAGGATCTCGTCAGCGCTGACCCGCAATCCGCCGGAGAACTCATCGCGCTGCACCTTGCCGGCGACCACCAGCAGTGCGTCTTCCTTGATTCTGTCCCGTGCGCGATCGAAGAGCTCGCTGAACACCGTCATTTCGACCTGAGCCGTGGCATCGTCGAGCGTCACCACCATCATGCGTCCGCGCCGCGTCATCTGCACGCGCGCCTGCGTCACGACACCTGCCATCCAGACGCGATCGCCCGGCGCGAGCTTCGCGAGCGCGGTGCGGGCAAATCCGGCGAGCTCGCGCTCGTAGATGGAGAAGAGGTGCCCGGAGATGGAGAAACCGAGCGCGCTCTTCTCTTCGAGGAGCCGGCGCTGCAAGTCCCAGGCCTCCGCCTCGACATACGCGTCGCGCCCGCCGCGCGGCACCTCGGCCTCGGCAAAGAGGCTTGATTGCGACGCCGCGCGCTCGGCCTGCTCGGCCGCTTCGAGCGCGCGACCGACCGAAGCGAGCAGACGCGCGCGGTCGGCTTCGATGCTGTCGAAGGCGCCGGCGCGCACCAGCGCTTCCACGACCCGGCGGTTGAGCAGGCGCTTGTCGACGCGCCGGCAGAAGTCGAAGAGATCGGCAAACGGCGCGCTCGCGCGCGCCTGAACGATCGCCTCTATCGCCGCGGCGCCCGTGCCGCGCACGGCGCCCAGCCCATAGCGGATGCGCTCGGCGTCGACCGGCACGAAGCGATACGCCGAGGCGTTGATGTCCGGCGGCAGTATCGTGAGCCCATTGGCGAGCGCATCCTCGTAGAACTGCCGCACCTTGTCGGTGTCGTCCATCACCGCAGAGAGGTTGGCGGCGAGGAAGGCCGAACGATGATGCGCCTTCATGTACGCAGTCTGGTAGGCGAGGAGCGCGTACGCCGCGGCGTGCGACTTGTTGAAGCCGTAACCCGCGAACTTCTCCATGAGGTCGAAGAGCTGCGTCGCCTTGGCGCGCGCGAGGCCGTTTTTCTCCGCGCCAGCGATGAAGATGTCGCGTTGCTGCGCCATCTCCTCCGCCTTCTTCTTGCCCATGGCGCGGCGCAGGAGATCGGCGCCGCCCAGCGTATAGCCGCCGATCACCTGGGCGATCTGCATCACCTGCTCCTGATACACCATGATGCCGTAGGTCGGGCCGAGGATCGGCTGCAGGCGGGCATCGAGGTAGTCGACGCGCTGCTCGCCATGCTTGCGCGCGATGAAGTCCGGAATGAGGTCCATCGGCCCGGGGCGGTAGAGCGCGACCAGCGCGATCACGTCCTCGAAGCGGTCCGGACGCGCGCGCCGGATGAGATCGCGCATGCCGCGCGATTCCAGCTGGAACACGGCGGTGGTGTTGCCGGCCGAGAGCAGCGCGTAGGTCGGCGCATCGTCGAGCGGCAGCCGCGCGAGCGAAAAGTCGGGCAGCCCCATGGCGCGCACCGAGCGCTCCGCCCAGTCGAGGATGGTGAGCGTGGTAAGCCCGAGGAAGTCGAACTTCACCAGGCCGATCGCTTCGACATCGTCCTTGTCGAACTGCGAGATGACGTGCTGCGTGCCTTCGGCGGCGTAAAGCGGGCAATGGTCGGTCAGCTGTCCCGGCGCGATCAGCACGCCGCCGGCGTGCATGCCGACGTTGCGCACCAGCCCCTCGAGCTTGTCGCCGAGCTCGAGCAGTTCGCGCACCTCGTCCTCGTTCTTTTCGCGCTCGGCGAGCAGCGGCTCGAGCTTGCGCGCTTCGGCGAGGGTGACGTTGCGCCCGGGCTGCACCGGGATCAGCTTCGCGAGCTGGTCGCAGAAGTTGTAGCCGAGGTCGAGCACCCGCCCGACATCGCGCAGCACGGCGCGCGCGGCCATGGTGCCGAAGGTGGCGATCTGCGAGACGCTTTCCTCACTGTACTTGCGGCGCACGTAGTCGATCACGCGGTCGCGCCCGTCCTGGCAGAAGTCGATATCGAAGTCGGGCATCGATACCCGCTCCGGGTTGAGGAAGCGTTCGAACAGCAGCTCGTAGCGCAGCGGGTCGAGGTCGGTGATGCCCAAGGCATAGGCGGCGAGCGAGCCCGCGCCCGAGCCGCGGCCCGGCCCGACGGGCACGGCGTTTTTCTTCGCCCAGTTAATGAAGTCGGCGACGATCAGGAAGTACCCGGCAAAGCCCATCTGCACGATGGTGCCGAGCTCGAAGTCGAGGCGCGTGCGATAGCGACTGCGCTCTGCCTCGCCGGTGGCCAGCTCGGCAAAGCGGCGCTCGAGGCCCGAGCGCGCCTCGGCCCGCAAATGCTCTTCCAGCGGCACCCCGGCCGGTGTCGGAAAGGCGGGCAGACGGGTCCTGCCGAGCTCGATTTCGAGGTTGCAGCGGCGCGCGATTTCGAGCGAATTTTCCAGAACCTGCGGCGCGTCAGCGAAAAGGCGCGCCATCTCCTCCTGCGACTTGAAGTACTGCTCGGGCGTGAAAGCGCGTGGCCGGCGCTGATCACCGAGGAGCGACCCCTGGGCGATGCAGACCCGTGCCTCGTGGGCCTTGAAATCGGCGGCCTCGAGGAATTGCACCGGATGCGTCGCCACTGCCGGCAAGCCGAGCCGGCTCGCGAGCGCGATCGAGCGCGCCAGGAGCGCCTCGCCATTGACCTGCCCGGCGCGCTGCACCTCGATGTAGTAGCGGCCCGGAAACACTTCGGCCCAGCGGCGCGCGATCCGTTCGGCCGCCTCGGGATGATCCGAAAGGAGGGGCGCGGCGAGCTCGCCGGCGAGAAAACCGGAAAGCGCAATCAGGCCCTCGGCGCCCTCCTCGAGCCACGCTCGGGCAATGAGCGCGCGCCCGCGCTGCTGGTTCGCGAGCCAGGCGCGCGACAGGAGCTCGCAAAGGCGCCGGTAGCCGGCGCGCGAAGCGCAAAGGAGAAGCAGCCGCGCGGGCTTGTCGCGCTCGGCCTCGTTCTCCACCCAGCAGTCGGCGCCGATGATCGGCTTCACGCCGGCGGCGCGCGCGGCGCCATAGAACTTGACCATGCCAAAGAGGTTGGCCGAGTCGGTGAGCGCAAGCGCCGGCATTGCGTCGGCGGCGGCGCGGCTCGCGACCTCGTCGATCCGGACTATGCCGTCGTTCACCGAGTATTCGCTGTGCATCCGGAGGTGAACGAAACGCGGCCGCGCCATGTCAAAAAATTCTACCGGAAAGGGCTCCATGAATCGGCTCGTCCTCGTCCTGCTTGTCGCCGTCTCGGCTGCGTTTTCCATAGGCGTTTACGCGCAAAACCGCAGCACGCAGCTCGACCAGGCGTATGACGAAGTGCGCGCCTCTTACATCGCGCTCCAGCAGGTCACCGCGCGGCGCGATCAGGGTATCGAATCGCTGCCCGGCGAGCGCACCGGCAGCGCCGCGGGCGGCAGCCGCCCGAACGAAAACTACTTCGCCCGCCAGGCGATCCTCGAGCAGGAAGTCGAGCTCGCGCGCAAGCGCTACGAAGCCGCGCTCAAGCGCTGGAACGACCTGAAGTAGTCCCGGGTACCATGCGCGGGCCATGCCGCCCGCGCTCGTCGCGCTGCTCGTCGGCGCGACCTGCATCGCGCTCTCGCCGATCTTCGTGCGCCTCGCTGACGTGGGCCCGACGGCCAGTGCCTTCTGGCGCGTGGCGCTTGCCGCGCCTGTCCTCTGGCCGCTCGCGGCGCTCGCGCCGCGGCCGGGCGCCTGGCGCGCGAGTTGGCCGCTCCTCGTTGCGGCGGGTTTCGCCTTCGCCGGCGACCTTGCCTTCTGGCACTGGTCGATCCGTTTTACGTCGGTCGCTAATTCGACCCTGCTCGCCAACCTCGCGGCGCCATTCGTCACCCTCGCGTTGTGGCTCTTCTGGCGCCAGCGGCCAAGCAGGCTGTTCGCGCTCGGGCTCGGCACCGCACTTGTGGGCGTGGCGATGCTCGTGCATACGAGCCTTTCGTCTTCCGCGACGGCACTGCTTGGCGACACCCTCGGCGTCGTCACGGCAGTCTTTTATGCCGGCTACATTCTTGCGGTGAAAGAGCTGCGCGATGCCGGTGCGCGGACCTTCGAAGTGATGGCGGTGAGCAGCAGCGTCACCGCGCTTTTCCTGCTGCCGGTCGCTCTCGCTTCAGGCGAAGCGCTGTGGCCGCAGAGCGTTTACGGCTGGCTCACGCTCGCCGGCCTGGCGTGGATCTCTCATTGCGCCGGCCAAGGGCTCATTGCTTATTCGCTCGCCCATCTGCCCGCCGCGTTCTCCTCGGTCAGCCTACTTTTCCAGCCGGTGATGGCCGCCGTCTTCGGCTGGCTGCTGCTCGCCGAGCGGCTCGTGCCGCTGCAGATTTCGGGCGGCGTGATCGTGCTAGTCGGAATCTATTTGGCGCGCCGAGCGTCCGCCTAGGCGATAAGCGCCTCAGGCTCGCCGCTCGAAGCTTCGATGCGACCGATCTCGTAGACACGCTCGCCCTCGGCCTCGAGCAGCGCCCTGGCGCGCGCCACATGCTCGCGCCCGAGCACGATGACCATGCCGATGCCGCAATTGAAGACGCGCCACATCTCCGCGTCGCTCACGCGGCCCTCTGCCTGCAGCCAGCGAAACAACTCCGGCCGCGGCCACGACGACGCCTCGATAGCCGCCTTCGTGCCGCCAGGCAGGACGCGCGGCACGTTGCCGACGAGCCCGCCCCCCGTGATGTGCGCCAGCGCCTTCACGGGCAGCGTTGCCGCTAGCTTGAGCAGCGGCTTCACGTAGATGCGCGTCGGCTCCATTAGCGCGCGCCCCCGCTCCGCCGGCAGCGGCCGCTCGCCGACGATGCGGCGGATGAGCGAGTAGCCGTTGGAATGCGCGCCGCTCGAGGCGAGGCCGAGCAGCACGTCGCCCGGCACGATCGAGCGGCCGTCGATGATCCGCTCCTTCTCCACGACGCCAACGCAGAAACCGGCAAGGTCGTATTCGTCCGCGATGAAAGCCTTCGGGTGCTCGGCGGTCTCGCCGCCCACGAGCGCGCAGCCCGCAAGCTCGCAGCCGGCGGCGATGCCTTTCACGACCTGGGTGGCGACGCGCACATCGAGGCGCTCGCACACGTAATAGTCGAGGAAGAAAAGCGGTTCTGCGCCCTGGACGACGATGTCATTTGCGCACATCGCCACCAGATCGATGCCGATCGTGTCGTGGCGATCGAGCCCCATGGCGATCTTCAGCTTCGTGCCGACGCCATCGGTCCCCGCGACCAGCACCGGCTGGCGATACTTCTTCGGGATCTCGCAAAGCGCGCCGAAGCCGCCGATGCCCGCCAGCACTTCGGGCCGCAGCGTCTTGCGCGCATAGGGCTTGATGGCCTCGACCAGCGCGTCGCCCGCCTCGATGTCAACGCCGGCGTCGCGGTAGGAAAGACCGTTCGACATGCTAGAGTCCAAAATTCTACGTGATGCAACAGCTGCCGCTCGGAATTTCCCCGTCGCGCGAGCCCGATTTCGCCAACTTCGTGCCGGGATCCAATCGCGAGGCGCTCGCCCGCGTCATGGCGCTCGCCGGGCAGACGCTTGAAGAGCGCATCGTTTATTTGTGGGGCGCGCGTGGCTCGGGACGCAGCCATCTGCTCGCCGCCGCCGCGCGCGCCAATCCCAGCCTGGTCATCGCCGATGACGTGCAGAGCCTCGGCGAGCGCGCGCAGCAAGCGCTCTTTGTCGCCATCAACGAGGCGCGCGAGGGCGGTCCGGGGGTCCTCGCCGCCGGTGACGCGCCGCCCGCACGGCTCGCGCTGCGGGCCGACCTCGCGAGCCGGCTCGCCTGGGGGCTCGTGTACCAGCTCAATGCGCTGACCGATGCCGACAAGGCCGAGCACCTGAAAGCGCTCGCCGGCGCGCGTGGATTGTTGCTTTCAGACGATGTCGCCGCCTACTTGCTCGCACGCCTGCCGCGCGACATGGCGAGCCTCGCCGCCGTCATGGAAGTCCTTGATCGCTATTCGCTTATCAGGCAGAGGCCACTCACCGTACCCCTCGTGCGCGAGGCCCTCAGCGAGGAAATTCTTGGTGGACAGTCCGCGGGGCCGTGAGTAGATTCGTTCCATGCTCTCGCTCGCCCGAATCGCCGCTCTCGCTGGCCTTCTTGCCGCGCTGCCGGCCGCGGCCCAATCGGGCCTGCGCCTGCCCGACCGGGCCGAGCCCGGCCTTGATCCGAGCTTTGCGCGTAGCTGGCTCGCGCCCGAATACGATCGCTTCGGCTTCGCTGCCTACCAGTGGCGCGACGTCTACGGTTTCGCCCCCGGTCCCCGCATGCGCTGGTCCTACACCTTCGGCGAGCGGGCGAGCTTCAGCATGTCGCTCGCGAGCCCGCGCGATTGGGACTACGAGTCGCGGCCACTGTCGCTCTTCGGGCGCTATTCGTTGTCGCCCGAATGGGCCGTAAGCGCCGAATCGCTCTCGCGCGACGCAACGGGCCTTTTGCGCCTGCAGGACTTCCGCATCGGCGTGCAGCGGCGCTTCTAGCGCCGCCCGGCTCCTCCGGCCCATCGCGGCTAAACTCCGGCGCCGATGCGCCTGGCTCTGTTTGACCTCGACAACACGCTGCTCAGCGGCGATAGCGACTATGAATGGGGGCAGTTCCTGGTCGACCACGGCGTGCTCGAGCGCGAGCGCTACGAAGCGCAGAACCGCGTCTACTACGAGCAATACGTTGCCGGCGCGCTCGACATCCACGAATACCTCGCCTTCGCGCTCGCGCCGCTCGCCGCGCATGCGCCGGAGGAACTGGCGCGCTGGCGCGCGCAATTCATGCGCCTTCGCATCGCGCCGATGATCACGACGCCGGCGCGCGCGCTGGTCGAGCGGCATCGCGCCGCCGGCGAGCTCTGCGCCATCATCACCGCCACCAACAGCTTCGTCACCTCGCCGATCGCCCGCGCCTTCGGCGTCGAGCATCTCATTGCCACAGAACCCGAAATGCGCGACGGTCGCTTCACCGGCCGCGTCGCCGGCACGCCCTGCTTTCGCGAAGGAAAGCTCGTGCGTCTCGAGCAGTGGCTCGCGCGCCTTGGCCAGCGCCTTGGCGACTTCGAGGAAAGCGTCTTCTACAGCGATTCGCACAACGATCTGCCGCTCCTTGAGCGCGTCACGCGCCCGGTGGCGGTCGACCCGGACGAAGCGCTCGCCGTCGTGGCGGCGAGGCGCGGTTGGGCGGTGATGTCGCTGCGCCTATAGAATGCCCGCCCGCGAATGATTAAGCGGTTCATCCGGCGCGTTCTCGGGCTCTCCACCGAAGCGGTCGATCGCGTGCCGCGCGAGGCGCATGGCCTTTCGCGCGATGCGCTCAGTTCCGCGGCGGCCAAAGTCTGCACCGTGCTGCGCGAGGCCGGGTTCAGTGGCTACGTCGTCGGCGGCGCGGTGCGCGACCTGCTGCTCGGCATCGTCCCGAAGGATTTCGACGTCGCGACCGATGCGCGCCCCGAGCAGGTGAAGCCGCTCTTTCGCCGCGCGCTGATCATCGGCCGGCGCTTTCGCCTGGTGCACGTGATGATGGGCGCCGAGACCGTCGAGGTATCGACCTTCCGCGCCGCCGACCCCGACACGGCGGAAAAGGACGAGCATGGGCGCGTGCTGCGAGACAACGTCTTCGGCACGCAAGCCGAGGACGCGCGGCGGCGCGACTTCACCGTCAACGCGCTTTACTTCGATGCGGCAAGCGAGGAGGTGGTCGACTTCCATGGCGGGCTCGCGGATCTCAAAAAACGCGTGCTGCGCGTGATCGGCGATCCCGAGACCCGCTATCGGGAAGACCCGGTCCGCATGCTGCGTGCCGTGCGGCTCGGAGCAAAGCTCGGCCTGACGCTCGACCCCGCCACGCGCGAGCCGATCCGGCGCCTCGCGCCGCTCATGGAACGCGTGCCGCCGGCGCGGCTTTTCGACGAGATGCTGAAGCTCCTCCTCTCAGGCCACGCCAGCGCGTGCCTGCGGCAGCTGCGTGAAGTCGGACTGCACAAGGGACTCTTGCCCCTGCTCGACGTGATCCTCGAGCAGCCGCTCGGCGAACGCTTCGTCACGCTCGCGCTCGCGCAAACCGACGAGCGGGTGCTGACCGAGCGACCGGTGTCGCCGGCGTTTCTGTTCGCGGCGCTTCTCTGGCACGAAGTGCTCGCCGCATGGAAGGCGCGCGAGGCGCGCGGCGAGCGCTCGATCGCGGCGCTCGACTCCGCCATGGACGAGGTGCTCGAGACGCAATGCGCAAAGCTCGCCATCACGCGCAAGCTCACCGCGACGATGCGCGAGATCTGGAGCATGCAGCCGCGTTTCGAGATGCGCGCCGGCCAGCGTCCCTATCGCCTGCTCGAGTCGCCGCGCTTTCGCATGGCGTACGATTTCCTCGCGCTGCGCGCGGCGAGCGGCGAGGTGGCCGCCGACCTCGAGGCGTGGTGGCGCGCGTTCCAGGCCGCCGACGCCGAGACGCGAAAGGCGATGCTGCTGCCCGAGGCCGGGCCGCGTAAGCGCCGCCGGCGCCGGCGGCGCAAGAAGCAGCCCACGGCGCCCGCGGCCGCCAGCGCGTGACGCCGGCCTACATCGGCGTCGGCTCGAACCTCGACCGACCTCGCGCCCAAGTCGAAAGCGCACTCGACGAGCTCGCGCAGCTGCCGCGCAGCCGGGCGGTGGCGCGCTCTTCGCTCTACCGCAGCGCGCCGCTCGGCTACGAGGCGCAGCCCGAGTTCATCAACGCCGTGGCGCGGGTGGACACGGAGCTCAGCGCTGCGGAGCTCCTCGCCGAGCTGCAGGCGATCGAAGCGCGCCACGGTCGGCGCCGCAGCTTCGCCAATGCGCCGCGCTCGCTCGATCTCGACCTCCTCCTTTTCGGCGACGCACGCATCGGGCGGCCGGAGCTCACGGTGCCGCATCCGCGCATGCATGAGCGCGCTTTCGTGCTCCTGCCGCTGATCGAAATTGCGCCCGGGGCCGAGATCCCCGGGCGCGGCAGCGCCGCGGCGCTCGCCGCCGCCCTCGCGTCGCAGAAGATCGAGCGTATCGCCTGATGCAGCTTTCCAACGTCTCGCTGTGCGCGGCCATGCTGGTGGCCTCCAACGTGTTCATGACCTTTGCGTGGTATGCGCACCTGCGCAATCTCGCCGCTTACCCCTGGTGGATCGCGGCGGCCGCGAGCTGGGGCATCGCGCTCTTCGAGTATCTGCTTCAGGTGCCGGCGAATCGCATCGGCTATCGCGAGCTCAGCCTCGCGCAACTCAAGATCCTGCAGGAAGCGATCGCGCTCGCCGTGTTCGTGCCCTTCGCCGTGCTCTACATGAGACAGTCGATCAAGCTCGACTACCTGTGGGCGTCGCTCTGCATCATGGCGGCGGTGTACTTCGTTTTCCGTGGATAGGTTTCGTTATCTCGTCGTCGAAGGGCCGATTGGCGCCGGCAAGACGAGCCTCGCGCGCCGCCTGGCAGGCCGGCTCGCGGCCGATCTTGTGCTCGAGGACCCGGCGGAAAATCCGTTCCTCGCGCGCTTTTACCAGGACATGGCGCGCTACGCTCTGCCGACGCAGCTGTTCTTCCTGTTCCAGCGCGCGCGGCTGGTCGAGCCGCTTGCGCAGCCCGACATGTTCGGCCGGCCCGTGATCGCCGACTTCCTCATCGACAAGGACCCGCTCTTTGCGCATTTGACGCTCTCGGCCGATGAGCTCGCGCTCTACCAGAAGATCTACGAGGCGCTGCGGCCGCGCGCACCGGCGCCGGATCTCGTGGTCTACCTGCAGGCCCAGCCGGCGACCTTGGTCGAGCGGGTGCGCCGTCGAGCGCGCGGCTATGAGCGGCCGCTGAGCGAGGCCTACCTCGGACTGCTCGCCGAGAGCTATGCGCGGTTCTTCCATCACTATGACGGCGCGCCACTTTTGATCGTCAACTCCGACAATCTCAACTTTGTCGACCGCGAGCCGGATTTCGAGCTGCTGGTCGGACGGCTGCGCGCGATGAGGAGCCGGCGGGAGTTTTTCAACCTCGGCTGATGCGCACGATCTCAGCCATCGCGCAGCTGCGCAGCGCATTACAGGACCGCGGCCCAGTGGCCTTCGTGCCGACGATGGGCAACCTGCATGAGGGGCATCTTTCCCTCATGCAGCTCGCGCGGCGCACGGCGCCCACCGTGGTGACAAGCATTTTCGTCAATCGCCTGCAATTCCAGCCGGGCGAGGACTTCGACCGCTATCCCCGCACCTTCGAGGGCGACCGCGCCATGCTCGAAGCCGAAGGCGTCGATGTGCTCTTTGCGCCCTCCGAGGCAGAGCTCTATCCGCAGCCTCAGGGCTACCGCGTGCGCCCGCCGGCGCTCGCCGAAGACCTCGAGGGGCGTTTCCGACCCGGTTTTTTCGAGGGCGTCTGCACCGTAGTGCTGAAGCTCTTTAATTGCGTGCAACCGGCCGTCGCGGTGTTCGGCAAGAAGGATTACCAGCAGCTCTTGGTCGTGCGTGGCATGGTGAGGGAGCTCGACCTGCCGGTCGAGATTGTGGCCGGTGAGACCGTGCGCGCGGCCGACGGCCTCGCCTTGAGCTCGCGCAACGCTTACCTTGCGCCCAGCGAGCGAGCCGAGGCGCCGCGCCTCTACCGGCTCCTGCGGCAAGTCGCCGCCGGCAGGGCGCCGCACGAGGCGTTTCGCGAGCTCGAGCAGGCGGGCTGGCAGCCCGATTACGTAGAGATCCGGCGACAGCGAGACTTAGCTGTGCCGCGAGCGGGCGATGCAGATCGCGTGGTGCTCGGCGCGGCACGCCTCGGCGGCACGCGGCTCATCGACAACGTGGAGTTCTAGCCCGGGTAGGGATCGAAAGTCATGGCCTCGACCGGGCAGCCCATCGCTTTTGCCAGTTTGTCCATCGACTCGTCGGTGATCTGCACCGCCTGAAACTCGGCATCGGCGCCCTTCGCGCGGATGAAGGCCTGGGCGGCCGCCTCGGTGTTCCAGGTGACCACCGGGTCCGGGCTCACGCCCGGCAACTGGCGGCAGATCGGGAAACCGTCGGACTTATAGACAATCGCGTACATGCATCCCCTCGTCGGGGGAATTTAACCGATGGTCGGTAAGGCAACAAGACACGGTATCGGGGAGACCCTGATTGCCGCCTCGGGAAGGCGGGCGTTAAATCGATCACGAGCCCCCCGCACGCGGGGCGATTTCCAGGGAGATGAACCATGAGCAACTTGAGGGACGCAGTCGGCCTGCGCATCAACTACAGCAGGCCCAACGCGCAGTACGAAACCGAGTTCGAGCCGGCAACCGCGACGACCTGGGGCTACTTCAATCCCAAGGGCCTCGCCTGCTACAGCCTCGGACTGCTGAAGGACATGCGCGCGCATGACGAGCGCCTCGGCGCGAACCACGGCCGCATCGAGGTCAACGACGAGACCTTCGAGGTGAACTACTACGTCACCGCTTCGCGCACGCCGCGCGTCTTCAACCTGGGCGGCGATCTCGCGCTTTTCGTGATGCTGATCAAATCGCGCGATCGCGAGGCGCTGTCGCACTACGCGAAGCTATGCATCGACGTGCAGTATCCGCGCTGCCAGAGCTTCTTCAGTCCGACGCTGACCAAGATCGCGCTGGTGCAGGGCGACGCGCTCGGCGGCGGCTTCGAATGCGCCCTCGCCTCCGACGTGATCGTCGCCGAGGAAAGCGCTCAGCTCGGCTTTCCCGAGATTCTGTTCAACCTGTTCCCCGGCATGGGCGCCTATAGCTTCCTCTCGCGCCGCATCGGCATGCGCGCCGCCGAGGAACTGATCCTCTCGGGCCGCATTCTGCCGGCGGCGAAGCTGCACGAGATGGGCGTGATCGACGTGCTCGCCAAGGACGGCGAGGGCGAAAGCGCGGTGCGTGACTGGATCTCGCGCCATGCCCGGAGCCGCAATGGCATGCAGGCGGCGTTCTGCGCGCGCCGGCGCGTTAACGCGGTGACCCGCGAGGAGCTCGACGACATCACCAACACCTGGGTCGATGCCGCCTTCCGCCTGGGCGACCGCGATCTGAAGATGATGAGCCGTATCGTGCGGGCGCAGATGCGGCGCATGGAGCACGGGCAAGCGTGCGACATCGGCGCAGAAGCCGTAGCCGAGGAGCGCGCAGCTGCGGCGTTCTGAAAGCGCGCCGCGGGCTCAGGCGACGAGCGAAGTGAAGCCGCCTTCCTGGAACACGCGCCCGAACTGGTAGAAGTTTACGCGCGTGGCGTTGACGATCGCTTCCTGAGCCTGCGGCTCGTCGATTGTTTTGACGAGCGCGTTCAGTTTCGCCACGTGCGTCTGGTCCATGGCCGAGTGTGACAGCAGGAACTTGAAGCCCGGGCCTTCGTAGTTCTTCTTGAGCACCTTGGCGATCGACTGCGCCAAGGTGGCCGCGTAGGCGGAGGCGATCACCTCGAGCGTGTAGAGCATACCCAGGACCGCGCAGGGATGAGCACGCTCGGCGCAAAAGTAGTTGTAGGCAACCATGCACTGCATCGGCGCGCTCGGCGCAGTGGCACGCACCCGCGCCGTGTCCCCTCCCACGGCCTCGAGATCCTCGAGCACCCACAGCTCGTGGCCCTTCTCCTCCTCGATGCGCTCGTAGAGCTCGTAGCGCACCTGGCGGAAGCGGTCGTCGCAGCGTGCCGCGGCCGCCGCCATCGTCGGGCAGAAGTGCCAGACGACGTAATACAGGTCATGCAGGAAGGCGCGATACTCGGCGAGCGACAAGCCGCGGTTCAGCATCGCAGTCATCTTCGGGATCGCCTCGAACTCGCGACGGCTGGTGTCGGTGGTCTCGAGCAGCGTGATGAAAAACGACATCGCGATATTTTCTTTCCGGAATTGGCGGCCCCGCCGCGCCTGGCGATTGTAGCCTGTGGCTGCGCGCTCAGCGGCTGGAGCGTTTGCGGGTTTGCAGGTGCCGCTCGAGCTCGCCGCGGGCGGCGGCGAGCTCATCAGACAATGAGCGCAACACGGCGCTGCTTTGCAGCCGCAACTGCGCGTCGGAGAGCTTGCCGAGCCGACCGCAGAGCGCCGTCAAACGGTCGGTACCGATGCTTGCGGAGGAACCCTTCATCGCGTGCAACAGCGAGCGCAGCTGGCCGTAGTCGCGCCCGCCGAGGGATTGCTCGATTCGCTCGAGCAATGCATTGCTGTCGGAAACGAACACCGCCACCAGCTTCTCGATGAACGTCGCCGAGGAGCCGAGCTCTTCCAGATGCCCGAGGGTTTCGCGGTTGACGACCGCCGCTACGCCCGCGGCCGGAGCGGCTGCGCGCAGCGGCTCCGGTGCATCGGCGGCGCGCGCCGGCTTGTCCTTCGTCGCGGTGAGGCTCTGGACTTCCTCGAGGAGGCGCAGCGCCTCGATCGGCTTTGCGAGAAAGGCATCCGCGCCCGCTTCGAAGGCCTCGCGCTTTGTTTCGGTGGTGACGTCGGCCGACAGCATGACCACCGGCAGCCGCTCGCGGCCGCGCGTCATGAGCCGCAGCGCCTGCAGCGCCTCGATGCCGCTCACGCCGGGCATGTTGCGATCGAGCAGCACCACGTCGAAGGCCGCGCGCTCGAGCGCGTCGAGCGCCTGTTCGCCGTCGTTGACCAGCGTGGCGACGTGGCCGCCGCGCTCGAGGATCTTGCCGATCACTTCCCGATTGGTCGGATTGTCATCGGCGACGAGGATGCGCAAGCTGCGCGCGCTGCCGCGGCGCGCGTAATCGCGTAGCCGCACCACGCCCTCATGGATCTCGCCGCCCGCCGAGACGGAATGGAGCACGTTGAAGAGCTGGCGCTTGTCGAACGGCATTTCCAGCACGGCGCCGAAGCCCGCCGAGAGCGCCTGGAAGCGGGCGACTTCCGCTTCGCGCTCCACGGCGAGCACCAGGGGCGGCGCGGGGTTGGGCGCGCCGCGGCGAAAGCGCTGCACCAGCTTCTCGTAATCACCTGCCGCATAAAGAAGCGCGCTGTGATAGGGCTTCGCCAGGCTGATTTCCGCGACCAGGCGAGCGAGTCCGTCCTCCATGGCTGCGACGCAGACCGGCGTCGCCCCCCAGCCGGTGAGCGCGGTCTCGAGCGCATCGCGCTGCGTCGCCGGGAAGCCGACGAGCAGGATGCGCGCCGCGGCGAGCTCGCCGCTACCGGCCACGGCGCGTTCAGGCTGCTTCTCCAGCTCGATCTCGAACCAGAAAGTGCTGCCCAAGCCCACCGCGCTCTCCAGGCCGATCCTGCCGCGCATCAGCTCGACCAGCTGCTTGGCGATGGTGGTACCGAGGCCCGTGCCCCCAAAGCGCCGGGAGGTGGACTCGTCAGCCTGGGTAAAGCTCTCGAAGATGCGCGCCTGCGCCTCCGGGGCGATGCCGATGCCGGTGTCGCGCACCGAGAACTTGAGGCGCACGCGATTGTCGGTCTCGCCCTGCGAGGTCACATGCACAGTGACGGTGCCGCGCTCGGTGAACTTCACCGCGTTGCCCGCGAGATTGATGATCACCTGGCGCAGGTAGTGTGGGTCGCCGCGCACGCCCGGCGGCACCTCCGGCATGATCGACACGACGAACTCGACGCCCTTGGCGGCCGCCTGAGCGGCGACGATGCGACAGGTACTGTTGACGAGCGCGTGCAGGTCGAAGTCCGCCTTCTCGAGCACCACCTTGCCCGCCTCGATCTTCGAGAAATCGAGTACGTCGTCGACCAGGCCGAGCATCACGCGCGAGGAGCTGCGCAGCGTCTGCAGCATGTCCGCCTGCTCGCGGCTGAGCTGCGTATCGCGCAGCAGATCGGCCATGCCGACGATCGCGTTGAGCGGCGTGCGCATCTCGTGGCTCACCACCGAAATGAAGCGCCGCTTCGCCTGATTGGCGGCCTCGGCGCGCGCCAGCGCGTCGAAGAGCTTCGTCACCAGCGACTGGACGTAGAGACTGAGCGCCATCAGCGCCACCAGCAGGCCCGAGCCCATCGCCAGGTGCGCCCGCCAGAACTCGCTCAGGAAAAGGACGGTGGTGAAACCGCCGACCGCGAGGCCGAGCGACACGAGCAGATAGGCCTTGCCGAAGCGAAAGCCGTTGGCGAGCGTCATCCAGACGTACACCAGGAAGAACGTCGCCGCCCGCTCGCCGAAGAACACCATGTAGCAGGTGACCGTCGAAAAATCGGCGACCATCGCCACGACACGGCGCGCCGGCGACTTTTCCGGCGAATAGAAGATGCGCAGCAGCACCAGGAGGCTTAGCAGCAGGTGTGAGCCGCCGACGTAGAGGATCAGCTCGCGCCCGGGCGCCGTGCTTCCCGGCAGCAGGCAGACCGCCAGCAGGACGGTGATTGCCAGGCGCACGATCGCCTGCTCGTGCTCGGTGTCGCTGCGCGCCGCGAGCCGCGCGCGCAGGCGAGCGAGCAAGCCCGCCTGCGCGCTCGCCGGAGCCGCGCTCAGGCCTTGTTCGGCTTGGTGGGCGGGTCGCGCCATTCGTTCTGGATGCGCAGCACTTCCTTCTTCATGCCGCTGAAGGCTTGCGCCATGCGCGGATCGAAATGGCGGCCGACCTGGCTTGCCACGTAGTCGAAGGCCTGCTCGCTCGGCCAGGCGTGCTTGTACGGCCGTACCGAGGTGAGCGCGTCGTAGACATCGGCGACGGCGACGATGCGCGCGCAAAGCGGAATGTGGTCGCCAACCAGGCCGTTGGGATAACCCGAACCGTCGTACTTCTCGTGGTGGCCGAGCGCGATCAGCGCGCCCATGCGCACGTACTTCGACGCGCTGCCCTTCAGGATCTCATGACCGATCACCGGATGGCGGCGCATCACCTCCCATTCGCCGGCGTCGAGCTTGCCCTCCTTGAGGAGGATCTGGTCGGGAATGCCGATCTTGCCGATATCGTGCAGGGGTGCCGCGAGCTCCACGGTCTCCGCCTCGTCCTGGTCGAGGCCGAGCGCATTGGCGATCAGGCGCGAGTAGCGCGACATGCGGATCAGGTGGTAGCCCGTCTCCTCGTCGCGGAATTCGCCCGCGCGCGCGAGCCTGAGCAACGTCTCTTTTTCACGCTCCCTCACCTCGCGCGTCGCGTCCTCGACCATGTGCTCGAGGAGCCGCCGGCGGTCTTCCAGCACGACGTGCTGCCGGCGCAGCGTCAGCAGATTGCGGCAGCGCGCGAGGCATTCGCGCGCATCGATCGGCTTCGTCAGGAAATCGGTGATGCCGGCATCGAGCGCCGCGTAGCGCACCTTGCGGTCGTCGTGCACGGTGATCATGACGATCGGCACGTGCTCGTAGCCGGGCAGCGCGCGCAGGCGCTTGACGAACTCGATGCCGTCCATGTCGGGCATCATGTAGTCGACCAGGACCAGATCGCACACCTGGCGCGCCGCCCACACCACCGCATCCACCGGGCGGGCAAAGCCCTCGACCGTGACGCGCTCATCCAGGCCGCGCACCACCTGCTCGAGAATGGCGCGGCCGGTCGATTGGTCGTCGACCACCATCACCGTGTTTTGCGCCGAAGGCAGGACCCTCACCTGCGCCTTCGCCATGAAACCTCCTCTCGCAACTGCCGCTCGCGGAAAAGCCTACGCTGGCACCCCGGGGCTGTCCAGCAAGCGTGCCCCGTTTCGGTGTTTTTTGCAGCGCGGCTGGTGCCGGAAGAGAGACTCGAACTCTCATGGTGTCGCCACCGGCGGATTTTGAGTCCGCTGCGTCTACCGGTTCCGCCATTCCGGCTCGAGGGAGCGTCGAAATTATAATTGCCAGAGCATGCGGGTCTCCGAGTTCGACTACGAGTTGCCCGCCGAACTGATCGCCCAGCACCCGGCGCGCGAGCGAGCCGCGAGCCGCCTTCTCCATCTCGAGCCCCAGGGCACGGTGCGCGACCTGCGCTTCACCGACCTGCCAAGCCTGGTCGATGAGCGCGATACGCTGGTGATCAACGACACGCGCGTCATCAAGGCGCGCCTTTTTGGCCGCAAGCCAAGCGGCGGACAGGTGGAGATTTTCGTCGAGCGGATCGTCGCGCCGCGCGAAGCGCTTGCGCTCATGCGCTCGGGGCATGCGCCGAAGGCCGGCAGCGAGGTGCTGATCGGCGAGGCGAGCGCGACCGTCGAGGGTCGCGAAGGCGAGCTCTATCGCGTGCGCTTTTCCGACGATGTCGCGCGGCTCCTCGAGCGTCACGGCAACGTGCCGCTTCCGCCCTATATCACGCACCTGCCGGGGGCGGCCGATGCCGAGCGCTACCAGACCGTGTACGCCGCCGAGCCCGGCGCCGTCGCCGCGCCGACTGCGGGCCTGCATTTCGACCGGCCGATGCTCGAGCGGCTGAAGACGCGCGGTGCCCGCATCGCCAGCCTCACCTTGCATGTGGGCTTCGGCACCTTCCAGCCGGTGCGCACGGAGGCGGTCGAGGCGCACCGCATGCACCGCGAGCGCTATGCCATCCCGGACGAGACGCTGCAGGCGATCGCCGGCCGCCGCGTGCTCGCCGTTGGCACCACGTCGCTGCGCGCGCTCGAAGCCGCCGCGGCGTCCGGCGCCACCGCCGGCGAAACCGACCTTTTCATATATCCCGGCTACGAGTTCCAGGTGGTCGATCGCCTCCTCACCAACTTCCACCTGCCGAAGTCGACGCTGCTGATGCTGGTTTGCGCCTTCGCCGGCCGCGACCACGTGCTCGCCGCCTACCGCCATGCGGTCGAGCAGCGCTACCGCTTCTTTTCCTACGGCGACGCGATGCTCATCGAGCGATGAAGTTCTCGCTCACGCATCGTGACGGCGCCGCGCGCCGCGGCCAGCTCGAGCTCGCGCACGGGCGCGTCGACACGCCCGCCTTCATGCCGGTGGGCACCTATGGCGCGGTCAAGGCGATCTCGCCCGCGGAGCTCGGCGAGCTCGGTGCGCAGATCGTGCTCGGCAACACCTTCCACCTGTGGCTTCGCCCGGGCCTCGAGGTGATTCGGCGCCACGGCGGCTTGCACCGCTTCATGGGCTGGGAGCGCCCGATCCTCACCGACTCGGGCGGCTTCCAGGTGTTCAGCCTCGGCGCGCTTCGCAAGATCACCGAGGAAGGCGTGCAGTTCGCCTCGCCGATCAACGGCGACCGGCTCCTCCTCACTCCGGAAGAGTCGGTGCGCATCCAGGAGGTGCTCGATTCCGACATCGCCATGGTGTTCGACGAATGCACGCCCTACCCGGCCACTGAGGGAGAAGCCGAGGCCTCGATGCGGCTCTCGATGCGCTGGGCGGCGCGCTGCAAGGGCGCCTGGCAGAGCGGCAACGCGCTCTTTGGCATCGTCCAGGGCGGAATGTACGAGCGGCTGCGAGACGCCTCGCTCGGCGAGCTCGTCTCGCTTCGCTTCGACGGTTACGCGATCGGCGGCCTTTCGGTGGGCGAGCCGCCCGAGGAGCGCTCGCGCATCGTGGCGCATCTCGTGCCGCGCATGCCCGAGGCGAGCCCGCGCTACCTGATGGGAATGGGCACACCGGAGGATCTGATCGAAGCGGTGGGCGCCGGCATCGACCTCTTCGACTGCGTGCTGCCGACGCGCAATGCGAGAAATGGCTGGCTCTTCACGCGCCACGGCGACCTGAAGATCCGCAATGCGCGCCATCGCGACGACACGGCGCCGCTCGACAGCCTATGCAGCTGCTACACCTGCCGCCACTTCACTCGCGCCTACCTCTATCACCTGCAGAAGACGAATGAAATTCTCGGCGCGCGCTTGAACACGCTCCACAACCTGCACTACTACCAGGAGCTGATGCAGACGCTGCGCTCGGCCATCGAGGCGCGCACCTTCGCCGCCACGCGCGAGCGGCTGCTCGCAGAGCGAACCCGCTATAATTCGGCGCTTTCCGCCGCATCATCCGAAGAGGGTCCGCAGTGATCATCTCTCCCGCTTACGCACAGGCCGCCGGCGGCGCCGAAGGCCTCATGAGCTTTCTGCCGATCATTCTGCTCTTCGTCATCCTTTACTTTCTGATGATCCGGCCGCAGATGAAACGCGCCAAGGAGCAAAAGACGATGATCGAGGCGCTGCAGAAGGGTGACGAAGTGGTCACCGCCGGCGGCCTCGTCGGGCGCATCAGCAAGCTCGGCGATCAATACCTGACGCTCGAGATCGCGCCGAACACCGAGATCGTGGTGCAGCGATCGGCCGTGCAGGTCCCGCTACCGAAGGGGACGCTGAAGACCCTGCAGTGAATCGCTTCCCGACCTGGAAATACGCGCTGATCGCGTTCGCGATCGCCGCGGCGTTCCTTTACACGCTGCCGAACTTCTTCGGCGAGTCGCCGGCGGTGCAGGTGGCGAGCGCGAAGTCGACGGTGAAGCTCGATCCGGCGCTGCTCGTGCGCGTCGAGCAGGCGCTGAAGAGCGCGGATATCGGCTATACCGGCACGCTCATGGATGCCACGGGCATCCGCGTGCGCTTTACCGACCCGGACACGCAATTGCGCGCCAAGGACGTCATCGACCGCGCGCTCAATCCCGACCCGAAGGATCCGGCCTACTCGGTCGCGCTCAACCTTCTTTCGGCGTCGCCCACCTGGCTCACCGCCATCCACGCGCTGCCGATGTATCTCGGACTCGACTTGCGCGGTGGCGTGCATTTCCTCTTGCAGGTCGATACCGCCGCCGCCATCACCAAGCGCGTCGAGAACCTCGCCGGCGACCTGCGCGCGCAGCTGCGCGAGAAGAACATCCGCCACGGCGGCATCGCGCGCGAGGGCCAGACGATCCGCATCCGCTTCCGCGAGGCCGCAGTGCGCGATCAGGCGCGCCAGTACATCCTGAACAATATCCCGGACCTTCTCGTCGCCGAGCGCGACGACGGCCAGAATCTGCTCCTCGTCTGCAGCGTCAAGCCGGAATTCCAGAAGCGCGTGCAGGAGACGGCGCTCCAGCAGAACATTCTCACGTTGCACAAGCGCGTCAACGAGCTCGGCGTCGCCGAACCGGTGATCCAGCAGCAGGGCGCCGACCGTATCGTCGTGCAGCTTCCAGGCGTGCAGGACGTCTCGCGGGCGAAGGAAATTCTCGGCCGCACCGCGACGCTGGAAGTGCGCCTGGTCGACGAGGAAGCGATGCGCACGAGCTCGACCTTCGGCGTCGATGTCTTCCCCGAGCGCCGCCGCGACGGCAGCCTCGGCCAGGTTCCCGTCAAGAAGCAGGTCTACGTCACCGGCGACCAGTTCATCGGCGCCTCCGCCACCTTCGACCAGGACCAGCGCCCCGCGGTGGCAGTCGAGCTCGACGACGCCGGCGGCCGCACCATGCGCCAGGTGACGCGCGAGAACGTCAAGCACCTGATGGCCATCATCCTCTTTGAGAAGGGCAAGGGCGAAGCCATCTCGGTCGCCACGATCCAGAGCGAGTTCGGCAGCCGCTTCCAGATCACCGGCGCCTTCACGCCGAACGAGACGCGCGACCTCTCGCTCCTCATCCGCGCCGGCTCGCTCGCGGCGCCGATGGAAATCATCGAGGAGCGCACCGTCGGCCCGAGCCTGGGGCGCGACAACATCTCGAAGGGCTTCCACGCGACGCTCTGGGGCTTCACCGCCATCGTCGTGTTCATGTCGATCTACTACGTCGTCTTCGGCCTCATCTCCTCGCTCGCCCTGGCGGTCAACCTTCTCCTGCTCATCGCCCTTCTCTCGCTCCTGCAGGCGACGCTCACGCTCCCCGGCATCGCCGCCATCGCGCTCACGCTCGGCATGGCGATCGACGCCAACGTGCTGATCAACGAACGCATCCGGGAAGAGCTGCGCGGCGGCGCCACGCCGCAGGCGGCGATCGCCGCGGGTTATGAGCGTGCCTGGGGCACGATCCTCGACTCGAACGTGACGACGCTAATCGCCGGCCTTGCCTTGCTGATTTTTGGTCAGGGGCCGGTGCGCGGCTTCGCCGTGGTGCATTGCCTCGGCATCCTGACGTCGATGTTCTCGGCGGTGACCGTGTCGCGCGCGATCGTCAACCTGACCTACGGCCACCGCCGGCGCGTGCAGCGCCTGGCGATCGGCAACACCGCCTGGAAATGAGCTAGTGGAATTCTTCAAGATCCGGCGGACCATCCCGTTCATGCGCTATGCGTTGATCTTCAACGTCATATCGCTGATCACATTCATGGCCGCGGTGTTCTTTCTCGCGCATCGTGGGCTCAATTTCTCGATCGAGTTTACCGGCGGCACGCTGATCGAGGTCGGCTACAAGGAACCGGCCAACGTCGACGGCGTGCGCCAGGCGCTCGACCGGGCCGGCTTCAAGTCCGAGGTGCAGAACTTCGGCTCCTCGCGCGAGGTGCTGATCCGCATGCACCTCGAGAAGAACCAGTCGACGGCCGACCTCTCGCAGAAGGTGATGGGCATCCTCAAGGCGGAAAACGCCACCGCCGATCTGCGCCGCGTCGAGTTCGTCGGCCCGCAGGTCGGCCGCGAGCTTGCCGAATACGGGGCGCTCGCGCTTCTCGTCACCGCCGTGGGGATCGTGCTTTACCTGTGGATGCGCTTCGAATGGCGCTTCGGCCTGGCGGCGATCATCGCCAACCTGCACGACGTGGTGATCATTCTCGGCTTCTTCGCCTTTTTCCAGTGGGAATTCTCGCTGCCGGTGCTCGCCGCGGTGCTCGCGGTGCTCGGCTACTCGGTGAACGAATCGGTCGTGGTATTCGACCGGGTGCGCGAGAATTTCCGCAAGATGCGCAAGGCCTCGACCCCGGAAGTGATCGACAGCGCCATCACGGGCGTCATCTCGCGCACCATCATCACCCACGGCTGCACGCAGATGATGGTGACCACCATGCTGATCTTCGGCGGGCAGGCGCTGCACTACTTCGCGCTCGCCCTCACCATCGGCATTCTGTTCGGCATCTACTCGTCGGTGCTGGTCGCGAGCCCGCTCGTCATGTGGCTCGGCGCCAAGCGCGAGCAATTCATCAAGCCGGCGCGCAAAGGCCGGCGCGATGAGCACGAGGGCGCCGTCGTCTGACCGCGCTCGAGCACCACACACTCCAGCTCTCGCGCGTCACGCTGCACGTTGTCACCGCCGGCTCCGGCGTGCCGGTCGTGCTGCTGCACGGGTGGCCGCAGACGTGGCACGAGTGGCGCAAGCTGATTCCCCTCCTCGCCGATCGCTACCGCGTCGTCGCCCCCGACCTGCCGGGGCTCGGCGAGAGCTCGCCACCCGCGAGCTACGACAAGAAGAGCATCGGCCGCGATCTCGCCGAAATGTGCGAGCGCCTCCGGCTCGAGCGCCTGCACCTCGTCGGCCACGACTGGGGCGGGCCCTGCGCCTTCGCGCTCGCCTGCGCTGCGCCGCGATCGGTGCGGACGCTGACCATCCTCGACGTGACGATCCCCGGTATCGGGCCGGACATCTCACAGGGCGGCCGACGCTGGCACCATGCCTTCCACATGACGCCCGACCTGCCGGAGGCGCTGATCGCCGGGCGAGAGCGGGAATATCTCGGCTGGTTTTATCGCGAGTTCTGCTGGCAGCGCGACGCCATCACGCCAGCGGACATCGATGCGTATTTGCGCTGCTACGCCAAGCCCGGCGCCATGCGTTCCGGCTTCGAGTACTACCGCGCGCTGCCCCAGGACAAAGAGGACAACAGCGCGCTTCTCGATTCCGGTTTCCGGCTACAGATGCCGGTCCTCGCGCTCGGCGGGGCGCGTACCGAGGCGCGGGGACGGGGCGAGGAGCCGCTCGAGTCTCTGCGCGCGATCGCATCGGACGTGCGTGGCGGCGCGATCGCCGAGTGCGGCCATTTCATTCCCGAGGAGCAGCCCAAGCTCCTCGCCGAGCACCTCTCGCGCTTCTTCGGCGACTAGCGCGCGATCTCCGCTTCCTCTTCCTGCTGCAGGGAGAAGATCGACGTATAGCCCTTGGACCAGTCGGGCGGCAGCAGACAGGGGCGCGGATCGTGGTGCGCAAACTTCGCCCGCTTGCCGCGCAGGATGTACTGATCGTGCTTCGGCTTGATCGGGTTGACCGTGTAGGGAAAGGCGTCCGCCGAGCTCATTGCGTTCAGGAGCAGCGGCCGCCCGAGGTCCGAATCGTTCCTCGCCGAGTAATGCAGGGTGCGGCAGTTGTGTATGGTGAGCGATCCGGCCGGACCCGGCAGGTACTTCATCTTCGAAAGATCGAGCTTCGCGACGTCGGCATCCGACAGGCACCCGGTCCACACGCCATCGGCGTTGTACTGCGAGAGCATCGGCTCGATGTTGTGGCTTCCCGGCAGGCAGGCGAGCGGACCCTGCTCCATGGCGCAGTCATAGAGGTAAGTGCCGACCGTGAGCGGCGAATAGTTGGTGTGCGGATAGAAGCTGATGTCGTAGTGCCACTTCACTTCCTCGCCGCCGTTGGCCCATTTGAAGTTGAGCTTCGAGTGATGGAACTTCACGTCCGGGCCGACCAGGTCGGCGACGATGTCGGCCATCACCGAATTCAGACAATAGTCCCAGAACACCGGATGCTGCTCCACCGGGTTCGACACGCGGCGCAGGCGCGGTGCGTCGGGGCGGTGGCGCGGCTCGAGGTCGAACACCGCGTCCGACTTGGTCACCTTGCGGCTGCGCTCGACCAGCTCGTCGGTCGCGGCGCGCAGCTTCCGCAGCCAGTCCTCGCTTATCGCGCGCTCGACGAGCAGGAAGCCGTCATTGAAGTATGCCTCGCGCTGCGCTTGCGTGAGGACCTTCGGCTTGAGGGCGAGCACCTGTTCCGGTGTCATGGCAGTACTCCTTACTTGCCGTTCGACTTCTCGTTAGGCTTCTTCCGCCAGTAATAATCCGCCGAGAAGCTGTAGGCCGGATACATCGCCATCCGGCCAGGAACCACGTTCGCGGCGTACTGGCGCTGCGACTCCACAACCTTGGCGAAAAACGCGTCCTCTTTTGCGAACTTGTCGCGGATCGCGTCCCAGGTCTGCAGTTGCTTGATCAGCACCTCGGTAGGCGTGCGTCTCACATTGACGCCGTGCTTGGTACGCATCTCGGCGAGCGTCTTGGCATTCTCGCGGCTGTACCACAGCCACCAGCGCATGTACGTATCGGTCGCCGCCATCTTGACGATTTCCTGCAGGTCGGGCGAAAGCGATTTCCAGACGTTCTTGGAGATGATGAGATCGCCCACCTCGGTCATCTCGTGCATGCTCGGCATGTAGTAATACTTCCAGACATTGTGGAAGCCGAGCTTCACGTCTTCAGCCGGACAGCACCACTCCGCGGCGTCGACCACGCCACGCTGCGCGGCGGGCACGATCTCGCCGCCGGGCATGCTGACGACCGACGCTCCGGCGGCGTTCAGGATCTGCGCGTTCATCCCGACCGCGCGCATTTTGCGGCCCTTGAGGTCTTCCCAGCCCTTGAACGGCTGCTTGAACCAGCCGAACATCTGCGGCGTGAATGGCAGGACGGGGAGCGAGATGACGTCGCGCTTGATGATCGTCTCGAACCACTCGTCCATCAGCTGCTGGCCGCCGCCGTCGTAGAACCAGCCGAGGTGGTCGAAGAGGTCCATACCGAACGGGCCGCCCGGCCCGCCGGTGAAGAGCACCGCCGCCGGATGCTTGCCGATCAGGTAGCCCGACCAGGTGTGCGCGCCGTCGATGACCCCTTTGTGGGTGGCGTCGGTGACTTCGAAGGCCGGCACGATGGTTCCGGCAGCGGAGGTCTTGATCTGCAGCCGGCCGCCGGTCGTCTTGTTCACCTTCTCGGCGAACTGGTTGAAGTTCTCCATGAAGGTACTGGATTGCGGCCAGCTCGCCTGCATGTTGAGTGTCCGCGGTTGCTGGGCGTGCAGAGCACCCGTGAACATCATCGCCCCCGCGACCGCAAGGCGTACTGCTGCGCTGCTCGATATCGCCATGGTCCTCCTCCTCTCGAAGACCATCATATACCCGCGGTATAGTTCCACGCGCATGGCCGAGCGAGCATTGCCCGCGGAACGCAAGAAGCGCACGATCACCGAGATCCGCGACTCGAAGCAGACCGGCGAGAAGATGGTCTACACGTCGGTGCTCGATTACACGTCGGCAAAATGGGCCGAGACGGCGGGCGTCGATGTGTGCGTGGTCGGCGACAGCCTGGCGATGACCGCCCACGGTCACCCGAACACCGTCCCGGCGACCATGGACATGATGGTGCTGCACGCTGCTGCGGTGCGGCGCGGGGCGCCGAATACGTTCGTGCTCGGCTGCATGCCCTACCAGAGCTACAGCACGATCGACCGCGCGCTCGCCAATGCCGCGCGCTTCATGCAGGAAGCGGCGTGCGACGCGGTGAAGCCGCAGGGCGGCAAGTCGCAGGCGCAGGTGCTGAAGGCGCTCGTCGACGCCGGCATCCCGACCGCATCGCACATCGGCCTCACGCCGCACACCATCGCCATGTTCGGCGGCTTCAAGATCCAGGGTCGCACGGCGGACGCGGCGATGAAAATTCTCGAGGATGCGCTCGCCATCCAGGACGCCGGCTGCTTCATGCTCGAATTCGAGGCGGTGCCGGCGAAGATCGCGCGCGTCGTCTCCCAGGAGCTGGAAATCCCGACCATCGGCATCGGCGCGGGCGCCGGCACCGACGGGCAGATCCTGCTCTCGTACGATCTGCTCGGCGTCTTCACCGACTTCAAGCCGAAATTCACCAAGCGCTACGCCAATCTCACCGAGGTCGCAGTGGCAGGCCTCAGGGCCTACGCCGCCGACGTTCGCGCCGGCAAGTTTCCGGACGACGAGCACAGCTACGCCGTCGACGAGCGCGAATACGAGAAGTTTCTCGCTCTGGTGGAGAAGCGGCGCCACCTGTAGGAGGAGGCATGTCCCCGTTCACCGACACCCATAGTCCGACCGAGCGCCAGCTCCAGTTCCGCGAACAGTACAAGGCGCAGATTCATCCGCTCTACAGCGGGCCCGTGCATATTGGCGTGATTTACATCGTCGGCCTCTCGGCCATCGCCTGGTGCGTCTCGCGCCTGCTGCACGCCACCTGGGAATGGCTGCTCGTCATCCCCGTGTTCTTCCTCTCGAACCTGTTCGAGTGGTGGATCCACAAATACGTGATGCACCGGCTGGTCGACGTCTGGGCGCTGCGCGCGATCTACGATCGGCACACGCGTCAGCACCACCAGTACTTCACCGACAACGAGATGACGGTGAACACGACGCGCGAGTGGCGCATCATCTTCTTCCCGTGGCGCGCGCTCTTCACTTTCATGGCGCTCGGCACACCGTTCGCTGTCGCGCTCGCGTGGGCAGTCAATGCGAACGCGGGCTACATACTGATGGTGACGATCATCGGCCAATACCTGATCTACGAGGCCTTCCATTACTGCTGCCACGTGCGCGACAACTGGTTCGTGCGCCACGCGCCGTTCATCAACACCATCCGCCGCCACCATACGGCGCACCACAACTACGGCATCATGATGAGCCGCAACATGAACCTGACGTTTCCGATCGCCGACTGGGTGATGGGCACGAGCGACTTGAATCGCGGTCTGCTGGGCACGGTGTTCAATGGCTATAACCAGCACTACGTGCGACCGGAACTGAAACCGACCATGGAGCGCTTCCGCCGGCCGGATGCGCCGGTGACGATCGACGGGCCGATCACCGAGCAGCCGGCCTAGCCGTGCCCGAGGAGCGCAAGAAGCTCACCGTGCCGGATCTCGCGGCGCGCAAGCAAGCCGGCGAGAAAGTGGTCATGGCTTCGATCCCCGACTATCCCTCGGCGGTGTGGGCCGAGCGCGCCGGCATCGACATCGCGGCGGTCGGCGACAGCCTCGGCATGGTGAGCTACGGCTTTGCCAACACGCTGCCGGTGACGATCGACATGATGATCGCGCATGCGCAGGCGGTGCGCCGCGGCGCGCCCAACTGCATGATCATGGTGTCGATGACCTACGGCAGCTACGCGACGCCGGAGATCGGCGTGGCGAACGCGGTTCGCCTGATGAAGGAAGGCGGCGCCGATGTCGTGAAGATGCAGGGCGGCAAGGAGAAGGCGCACATCATCCGCGCCATCGCGGACGCCGGCGTGCCGGTGATGAGCCACGTCGGCATGTGCCCGCATTTCGTCCACCAGTACGGCGGCTTCAAGCTGCAGGGGCGCACTGCGGGCGAAGCGATGCGCATCGTCGAGGACGGCATCGCCATCGAGCAGGCGGGCGCGGTCGGCTTCGAGATCGAGGCGGTGCCGGCGCCGGTGGCGAAGGCCGTCGACGATGCGGTGAAGATCTTCACCTTCAGCATCGGCGCCGGGCCGGCGAGCTGCGGCCAGCTCCTCCTCGCCTTCGATCTCCTCGGCGTGTTCGATCAGTTCAAGCCGAAGTTCACCAAGCGCTACGCGCAGATCTCGGAGGTCGCCGTCGAAGCGCTACGCCGCTATGGCAGCGAGGTGCGCGAGCGCAAATTCCCGGACGCCGAGCACTCGTACGGCATGAAGCCCGAAGAGGAGCAGGAGCTCGCGCGGCTCATCGCCGGCCGCCGGCGCTCGACTACTTGAGGATCTGGATCAGGTTGGAGTAGTCGTCGGTCCAGGCGCGCCATTCCGGCCGCTCGCGCGGCGGCTCGGCCCCCGCGTCTACGATCTCCGGCGCCTCAAGCGCTTTCGCGCTGGGCGAGACGAGCACCCAGTCGCTGCGCGACTTGAGCGACTTCTCCTCATCCTCGTCGCTTGGATCGTCCGCGATGAGCGCCGCGTGCAGGTCGAGCTCCTTGGCGAGGCGCGCCACCACCGGGATCAGGTCGAGGAAACGATTCGAGACGTGGAAGGCGACGATGCCATCCGGCTTGAGATGGCGCACATAGGTCTGCAACGCCTCGCGCGTGATGAGATGCACCGGAATCGCGTCGCTCGAGAAGGCGTCCACCGCCAGCACATCGAACCCTTGCGGCGGCTCGCGCTCGAGCGTCAGGCGCGCATCGCCGAGGGCGATCTCCACTTTCGCGCCGCTGTCCCCGAGATACGTGAACTCGCTGCGCGCAACCTGGATCACGTTGGCGTCGATGTCGTAGAAACGATAGACGTCGCCCTGCCGGCCATAGGCGGCGATCGTGCCCGTGCCGAGGCCGATGACGCCCACGCGCACCGGATGATCCTGCTTCGAGTAAATCGCGGCGGCGATGCCCGAGGTTTCGGTGTAGTAGCTCGTCGGCGTATGACGCAAGCGCTCGCCGAGGTACTGCTCGCCGTGCATGATGGTGCCGTGCACGAGGCGCCGCAGATGCGAGTCGTCGCCCGCCACACCGTACTCCTTCACGCGCAGCACGCCGTAGAAGCTTCGCTTCGCCACCCGCACGTCGCGCTGGTGGCGAAAGCCATCGTACGTTGCACATGCGCCCACGCCGAGCACGACGAGCAGGCTCGCGCCGTACGCGATGCGCCCGACCTGCACGAAGCGCAGCGTCGCGAGCACCGCCAGCGCTGCGAGTCCGACACCGAGCTCGAAGTAGCCGGTGAAGACGAGCGGCGCGACAACGGCGACAAGCAGCCCGCCGAGCGCGCCGCCCGCGGACACCGTGAGATAAAAAGCCGTCAGATGCCGGGGCGCAGGGCGCGTGCGGTAGAGCTCGCCATGACAGAACAAGCAGCCGACGAACAAGCCGGGCAGGAAGACGCCCAATTGCAACCCGAGCTTGTAGTGGTAATCGGTATCGACGAGCAGCCAAGCCATCGCGATCAGCCCCACGAGCAGCACCGGCCACAGGTAGCGCGGCTGGTACCAGCTGCTGCCCTCGAAAGCGACGATGAAGGTTCCGAGATAGAGCGTAAGCGGCACGAGCCAGAGAAGCGGCACCGAAGCCACGTTCTGCGTGAGGTGGTTCGTCACCGCGAGCAGCATCACCGATCCCGTCGCGGAGAGCGCTAGCCACCACGCGAAGTCGCGTTTCACGAGCGGCGCCGATTCGGCCGCCGCGGCCACCGCCGCGGCGCGCGGCGTGCGCCACGCCACGCCCGCGCAAAGGAGCGCAAAGCCAGCGAAAAGCCACGACCACGCGGTTACCTGCTGACGGGCGGCGAGAAACGGCTCCACCACCACCGGATAGCCAAGCAACGCGAGGAGTGAGGCGAGGTTGGAGAGCGCGAACAGGCGATACGGATTTTCCTGTGGCCGCGCGCGCGAGAACCAAGCCTGGATGAGCGGGCTGGTAGAGGCGAGCAGGAAATAGGGCAGCCCCACCGTTGCGCCGAGGAGCAGCAGGATGCGCGTGATCGGCTCCTCGGTGCCGGTGGGTTTCCAACTCTCGCTCGGCATGATCGGCAGCGTCGCCACTGCCGCTGCGAGCAGCACGGTATGGATGACGGCCTCGTAGCGCCGGCGCGCGACGCCGTGCGCATAGGCGTACCCGGCGAGAAGCAGCACCTGGAAGAACAGCATGCAGGTCGTCCAGACCGCGGCGCTGCCGCCGAACCACGGCAGGATGAGTCGCGCGATCAGCGGCTGCACCAGGAAAAGGAGGAAGGACGAAAGGAAGATCGTCGCCGCGTAGATCACTCGATGTCCTTCGGAAACGCTCGGCCGAGCATCCAGGCCGCGATGGCGGTCGCCGTTTCGGCCTCGCGGCCGAGATAGCCGTGTGCCGCGTAAGGCTCGCAGGGGCCCGACTCCGGCGGCTTGCCCCCGGCCACGGAAATGAGCGTGTAGCGCTTGGCGACCCGCTCGGCGGATGCATACGGTGTGTGCTCGCAACCATCGTCGCGGTGATGCACGAAAAGCAGCCGGCTACGAATCGCGCCGTAATCGAACCCCCGCAGGTTCGGCGCCTGGCGGCGCACGTTGCTGCTGCCGAACATGGTGGAGGTGAGGACGACGCCCGCGACTTCATCGCCGAGCTCGCGGCCAAGCTCCGCTGCGGAGATGGTGCCGCGGCTCGTGCCGACCAGATAAGCGGGCAGGCCAGGGAAGCGTTGCTTGATGTCGGCCAGCACCGCGCGCGCATCGGCGCTCTGCGCGGCTCCCCTGCGATAGTCGTCCGTCAGCTCGTTCTGATCCGAGGGCGCATCCATTACCACCGGGAGCACGCCGTTGCGAGCGAAATCGGCGGCGGCGCGCACGAGAAAGTTGTGCGGGCGATATTTCACCTCGCCCTCCTCGCGGCGCAACCCGATGCGCCCGCCGCCACCGGTATAGAGAAGCGCGATCGCTTGCGGCTTGACGCTGCCGGTGTCAATGACGAGGAAAGACTGCGTGACGCCAGGCCGGCTCGTCACGGTCACCATTTCATGCGCGGCGGCAGGCGCCGCCGCGACAAGCGCCGCAATGACGAGGAAAGCTCTCAAACCTGTCTGGCCAGCTCTGCGGCGAGGCCCGTGTAGCGCGCCGGCGTCAGGGCGAGGAGACGGCGCTTGGCCTCCGGCGGGATCGGCAGCGACTTCACGAACTCGGCGAGCGCGCGTTTCTCGAGGCGCTTGCCGCGCGTCAAGTCCTTCAGCTTGTCGTAGGCATCGGCGACACCGTGGCGGCGCATGACCTGCTGCACGGCTTCGGCGAGCACTTCCCAGTTCGCCTCGAGATCCGCCGCGAGGCGCCGCGTATCGACCTGCAGTTTGCCGAGTCCGCGCTCGGCGGCGGCGTAGGCGAGCAGCGTATGGCCGAGCGCCGTGCCGATGTTGCGGCTCGCCGTCGAATCGGAAAGGTCGCGCTGCCAGCGCGATACCGGCAGCTTGTCGGCGAGATGCCGCAGGAGCGCATTGGCGATACCGATATTGCCCTCGGAATTTTCGAAGTCGATCGGATTCACCTTGTGCGGCATGGTGGAGGACCCTACTTCGCCGGCCTTCACCTTCTGCGAGAAATAGCCAAGCGAGATGTAGCCCCAGATGTCGCGGTCGAGATCGAGGAGCACGGTATTTGCGCGAGCGTAGGCATCGAGGAGCTCGGCAAGCCAGTCGTGCGGCTCGATCTGCGTGGTGTACGGATTGAACTCCAGGCCGAGGCTCTCGACGAAGCGCTGGCTGAAGCGCTGCCAGTTGAAGTCCGGATAGGCGACGACGTGGGCGTTGTAGTTACCGACGGCGCCGTTCATCTTGCCGAGGATCGGTACGGCGGCGATGCGGCTGCGCGAGCGCGCGAGCCGGTGCGCGAAATTCGCCATCTCCTTGCCGAGCGTGGTGGGCGTCGCCGGTTGCCCGTGCGTGCGGGCGAGCATCGGCACGGCGGCATGTCTGCGCGCGAGCGCGCGCAGCGCGTCGACCAAACGATCGAGGCGCGGCAACATGAGCTCGTCGCGTGACTCGCGCAGCATGAGCGCATAGGAGAGGTTGTTGATGTCTTCGGAGGTGCAGGCGAAGTGCACGAATTCGAGCGCCGCCTGCGCCTCCTTGTTCGTGCCGAGCTTGCCGCGCAGCCAGTATTCCAGCGCCTTGACGTCGTGATTGGTCTGCGCCTCGATGTTCTTGATCGCGTCGGCGTCCGTCTCGGCAAAATCCTTGGCGAGACGCTTCAGCGTGCCGGCGAGGCGCGGTGAGAACGGCTTCAGCTCGCGGATAGCGCGCTCGCGCGCGAGCGCCTGGAGCCATTCCAGCTCGATGCGGGTGCGGTAACCGATGAGCGCCTGCTCGCTGAAGTAGACCCTCAGGGGATCGAGAGCCTTGGCGTACCGGCCGTCGAGCGGCGACAGCGCGGCAAGCGGCGATGGCATGGGCCTCTATTATACGGGTGATGCGCATTTCACTTCGGCGCTTGGGCGAGGAAGCGCGCGCCTGCCGCCGCTGCAGCCGCGCGCTCGACCCCAATCCCGTGTTCCGCGTAAGCGCGAGCGCTCGGTTGTTCATCGTCGGTCAGGCGCCCGGCCGGCGCGTGCACGAGACCGGCATCCCCTGGAACGATCCCTCGGGTGACGTGCTGCGCGAATGGCTGGTGATGGACCGCGATACGTTCTATGACGTGCGCCGCATCGCCATCGTGCCGGTTGGCCTATGCTATCCCGGCACGGTCGAGGGCGCCGATCTGCCGCCGCCGCCGCAGTGCGCGCCGCTCTGGCAGCCGCGCTTCCGCGCGGCGCTGCCGAAGATCGAGCTCACGCTGCTCGTCGGCTTGTACGCCCAGAAGTACTATCTCGGCGCGCGGCGCAAGGCATCGCTCACCGACACGGTGCGCGCCTTTCAAGAGTATTTGCCCGAGTTCTTTCCACTGCCGCACCCGAGCTGGCGCAACCGCGCCTGGGCGGCGCGAAATCCCTGGTTCGCGCGCGAGGTCCTGCCCGCTCTGCGCCGGCGAGTGAAAGCTATAATCGCGCGCTCCGGATGAAACTCCTCGGCTCGCCCGCCAGCCCCTATACGCGCAAGGTCCGCGTGGTGCTCGCGGAAAAGCGCATCGAATGCGAAATGGCGCTGGTCGACGTGCAGCCGGTCGAGAATCCGGTCAACACGCACAACCCGCTCGGCAAGATCCCGACGCTGCTGCTTGACGACGGCACCGCACTCTACGATTCGCGGGTGATCGTCGACTTCCTCGATGCGCGCTCGCCCATCAGCCGCCTTATCCCGGAAGAGACGCGCGACCGCGTCGCCGTGCGCCGCTGGGAGGCGCTCGCCGACGGCGTGCTGGATGCCGGACTATTGGCGCGCTATGAGTCGCTGCGGCCGAACGCCGAACGCAGCCAATCGTGGAGCGACAAGCAGCTCGCCCGCATCCACCGCGGGCTCGCGGGGATGGCGAAGGACCTCGAAGGCAAGTCCTGGTGCCACAACGACCGCTACTCGCTCGCCGACATCGCGGTTGGCTGTTGCCTCGGGTGGCTAGACTTCCGCAAGCCCGGCGAAGTCAACTGGCACGCGGAGTACGCGAGCGTGGCGCAGCACTACCGCAAGCTCATGGAGCGCGCGCCCTTCGCCGATACCGTACCGCAAGCGCCTCAGAAATAATGCGGGGTCAGCAAACGAATCGGCGTTGAGCGGCGCGCGCCACCAGCTGTCCGCTGTCGGCCAAAAGCGGACATTAGGCGTAGAGGCGCTCTAGGTGCGCACGAGTAGTAAGGGCTCCGAGCCATGCTTCAAACCGACCACTGCCTCCGGCGCGACCCTGACTCCGGGCAAGCGAGTAGCGTAAACGCCAGAACGAGTCTGAATGCTGCGTCGCACGGGAAGCGAAGCGAGAGCTTCCATCGCCTAGCCCATTCTCGTCGCAGTAGATTGCGCTTCGTTTAGCTTCTCTTGCGCCTCATTCAGTTTTTGCGCGCAATCATCGCAACACACTTCAACAGTCTTCCCGTCGACAGTCACCTTTATCGCGTTCGCATCGAGTTCACAGTCACACGCCGCACATGTTTTCCTTTGCATGACGTCCTCCGTGGTTTCCGCAATTGCGGTAACGACTGGATTACGCCACGTCGAGACGGAAGTCGCTGTCGGAATCTTTAGCGATTTACTAACGACCCTACCGACGGAGAGCGTCGCGCCTGAACTGGGACGGGGTGCGGCCGTAGGCGGCCCGGAATGCCGCGCTGAAATGGCTGTGGCTGGAAAAACCAAGATCCAGACCGAGGGACGTAAGACCCTCGTAGCGGGCGAGCAGATCGAGCGCTCGCGCCAGCCGCAGTCGCAGCTGGTAGCGATACAGCGGGAGACCTTCGACCTGCTGGAAAACTTGGGTGAGGTACACCGGAGAGCAGCGCACCTGATGAGCGATTTCCGCGAGCGTCCAACGCCGCGCCAAATCGCCCGCCAAAACTAATTTAGCTCGATCCACGAGGCGCTGGCGTCCCGCACTAGCGCTTGGCGCGTGTGTCGTCCGCGGTCCGAGCGCCCGCTGCGCCAGCGTGAGCGCCAGGCTCTCCGCCTCGAGCGGCTCGGCAATCTTTTCTCGCAGACTGTGGCGCAGTACCGCGATGAGCGCTTGCGTGCGGGCATCGATTCTCAGCCGCTGCCGGCGGAACGCAAACCCGCGATCCCGCAGCAAAGCGCGCGGCGCCACTTCGCGGAGCTGTGGCTCGCTAACGATAAGCGTCAGGCTGGAGTCGCCGCCCGCTACCGGATGGCTGACGCGATATCCTTCCTCCGCATTGAAGAACAATACTTGGTTCCCTTCAGCCACCGCTTCGTCGCTCGCCACATGCCGCACATAGACGCCACGGTACGGGAACACCAGTTGCGTCTCAATGGCGTGCTCTTCGGCACATTGGCCGCGTAAGCCTCCCCGACAGCACACGTCACGCACTGTGACGGTTGGGGTGTTCAGCAGCGGTTGAACGCTGACTTCAGCCACGTTCGATGATACGTCGAAGGCGTGGAGGGGTCAGGATATTTCCTGGGGGAAGGTTCCAAGGCGGACGCTTCGAGGCGGGCCACGATCGCTAAAGATTTCGACAGCGCCGCGGCAGGATGGGGTGATGTACTCCAAAGATCGACTACGCGCACGGCGAGTTGCTACGCATGGGGACGCTGTAGGAGTAAATGTGCGAGAGAAGGAAATGAAAACAGCAGTCACTCATAGACTTGATGACACCTGCATTGAGCAAGCATGGATCGACGCAGAAACCAAAGAGATTGAAGATCTTGCCGCAGAGCTTTTGCGAAAAGCACAAGAAGGCGAAAGCATCGAGGATGATTTGTTTCGCATTCTCTACCTTGCTTTCCGATGCGGCTTCAAAACGGCCAATTGATAACAACCGGCTAAGCAGGAGTGAATGAGTTCAAGGAGCAATCACCTCGATGACCGATATCATCCTGCATCACTACGAGACCTCTCCCTATTCAGAGAAAGTTCGCCTTGGTCTTGGTCTGAAAGGCCTGGCCTGGAGATCGGTGGAGATCCCGGTCATCATGCCAAAACCCGACCTGACAGCGCTGACCGGTGGCTACCGCAAGACGCCCGTGTTGCAGATCGGCGCAGACATCTATTGCGATAGCCAGTTGATCATGCGCGAACTCGAGCGCCGGCATCCCGCGCCAACCTTTTATCCCGCCGGTCCCGGCGCGGCTGATGCGCTTGCCTGGTGGGCCGAGAAGACAATGTTCAGCCCGGCTGCCAGCATCATGTTCGCAAAGAGACGCGACACCTTGCCCGAGGGATTTCTCGAAGACCGAGCCAAATTCTCCGGCCGGAATATCGATCCGGCCGCGATGATGGCGGCAGTACCGAACCTGCTCGATCAGTTGCGCGCGCATTTCGATTGGCTGGATCAGATGCTGATCGACGAGCGCTCATTCTTGCAGGGGTCTGCCGCTAGCCTTGCCGATCTCGCCGCCTACCATCCGATTTGGTTCTTGAAACGAAATTTCGGGCCAACGGCGGTGCCGCTCGACGGCTTTCCGAGGCTGCTGAGTTGGACCGAGCGCATTGCCGCAATCGGCCACGGCAGGCGGAGCCCAACGACCGCGAAGAAAGCGCTTGATGCGGCGAGGGACGCTACGCCGATCGCCAGCGTAATCCTCGATCCGCGAGATCCGAACGGTCGGAAGCCTGGTCAGACAGTGACCGTCACGCCGGATGACACCGGACGCGACCCAGTCGCCGGCGAGTTAGTCGCCTCGGGTGTCCATGAGATCGTCATCCGGCGTACTGATCCCACGGTCGGAGAGATCTGTGTGCATTTCCCACGCGCCGGTTTTGTCGTGATGCCGGCCTGACGGCAAACCCGTGATGAAAGCGCGTCGTAATGTCCGCTATGGGTCGACAGCAGACTATAGCGTCAGCTGGGGGAAAAGGACTGAGGGTTATATGGTCCCCTTGCGTTTGACGCGACCGCCTCCAGTTGTCCTTCTTCTTCGCCTCGCCGACCAGCACGACTAGGATGCGGCTATGCGCTGTGGCGCGTACCGGTGCGTGATCTTCCTTGGGCCGTATGCCATGAAGTTTCCTCGCCTGCGCAACCTGCTCGCCGGTCTGCGATGCAATAGGTGGCAGCGCGAAATGTGGCGCGTGTGGCAGCCGATTCTCCGGTGGGAAACGCTGTGCCCAGTCGTGTGTGCCGATCCGCTCGGGCTCGTCGTGATAATGCCGCGCGCCGAACAAGGTGGCATAACGCATCTCGACGTGATGCTAAAGCCTGATTACCACCCGGAAACATCCGGCGAATTCAAAGCGAGTGACTGCGGTCGCGTAAATGGTCGCGTGGTCACGTTCGACTATGGATTGCCTGACGAAGAGATGGTCGCGCAGTACCGTGAACGCTACAGGGCCCGCAATGGTCCGGCCCGAGTCGTCAGACCTTCAGTCGCGGAGCTACGTCCCGCTGCCGAGACGTTGCGCGCATGGGCTGGCAGTAATGCATTCGTTCGGCGGCTTTGGATATTCGGAAGCCAGGAAAGAGGAGAAGCCACTCCCGACAGCGACCTCGACGTGGCAATTGAGATCGATCCGCTGGGGAATGATGAAAGCGCCTATACGTCCTTCGTACACGAGGCGGGAAATTGGCGCGCTGAGCTTCAACCAATGCTCACCTACAAGTTGCACTTGAAGTGGTACGACGAGAGCAATCGGCCAGTCTGGGACGGCGTTAACTCGGACGGCATCCAGGTGTACGGGCGCGCAGACCTAAGCTAGCGCTTCGGCAGCAGCCTCAGGTGCTTCGGCTAAGTGATGATGCCCCCGCCCAGGCACGCTTCGCCGTCGTAGAGCACGACCGACTGCCCGGGCGTCACTGCCCACTGCGGGGCGGCGAAGTCGACGCGAATCTCGCTTTCCAGCGCGTGCCTCAGCGTGCACGCCGCATCGGCCTGACGGTAGCGCGTCTTCGCGGTGTGCTGCGAGCGCTCCGCCGGCGGCGCGCCGGCGATCCAAGTCGCTTCATCGGCGGCGAGCGTTCGCTTCATGAGCAGCGGATGGTCATGCCCCTGGACGACAATCAACTTGTTCGCCGCCAAGTCCTTGCCCGCGACGTACCACGGCTCGCCCGCGCCGCCGAGGCCGATGCCCTTGCGCTGTCCGATGGTGTAGAACGCGAGGCCGATATGCTGGCCGATGGTCTGGTCTTTGTCGTCGACGATCGGCCCGGGCGCCTTCGGCAGATAACGGTTCAGGAATTCGCGAAAGGGGCGCTCGCCGATGAAGCAGATGCCCGTGGAATCCTTCTTCGCATGGTTCGGCAGGCCGGCCTCGAGCGCGATGCGGCGCACTTCCGCTTTCTTCAGCTCGCCGACCGGGAACATGACGCGCGCGAGCTGTTCCTGCGTCAGGCGATGCAGGAAATAGCTCTGGTCCTTCGCTGCGTCCTTGCCGCGCAGGAGGCGATGGCGTCCATCGACGCTATCCAGTCGCGCGTAATGGCCAGTGGCAATTCTTTCCGCGCCCAACCGCATTGCGTGGTCGAGGAACGCCTTGAACTTGATCTCGGCGTTGCAAAGCACATCCGGATTGGGCGTGCGGCCAGCGCCATACTCGCGCAGGAACTCGGCGAAGACTCGGTCCTTGTATTCGGCGGCGAAATTCACCGCCTCGAGCTCGATGCCGATGACATCGGCCGCCGCGGCGGCATCGATCAGGTCCTGGCGCGTCGAGCAGTACTCGTCGGTATCGTCGTCCTCCCAGTTCTTCATGAACAGGCCCACCACGTCGCAGCCCTGGCGCTTGAGGAGCAGCGCGGCGACCGACGAGTCGACGCCGCCCGACATGCCGACGACGACTTTCATGCGAACTCGGCGGAAAGGAGCTCGAGCGGATAGCGCCGGCCGCCGAGGTAGTCTGCGACGCATTTTGCGACGAGCGGCGAGCGATGGTCGGCGCGCTTCGCCTCGAGCTCGGCGGCGCTCAGCCAGTGCAGGCGCACGATCTCCTTGTCGAGCGCCCGCTCGAGCGGATCGGCGACTTCGCCGGCGAAGCAAAAGCGAAGGAACGTGACGTCCTTCTTCGCGTAATGCCAGCGGTAGACGCCGACGAGCGAGCGCGGCTCGAACGGGTGCGCCGTCTCCTCCAGCACCTCACGCCGGCAGGCCGCGATCAGGGACTCGCCTGGATCGAGATGTCCTGCGGGCTGGTTGAGCACGAGCCGACCCTCGACGCGCTCCTCGACGAAAAGGAACCGCCCGCCGCGCTCGATCACGGCGGCAACGGTGACGCTCGGACGCCAAGTCATGCTGCTTTTCGGGTGTTCTTGCGAATGAAGTCGGCCATCCGCTGCACGCCCGCCTCGATCGCCTGCTTGGAGGCGGCATAGGAGAAGCGCACGTGCTGACCCTCCCCCGGTACGCGCGCGCCGAAGTGGATGTCAGCGAGCACCGCAACGCCCGCATCCGCCAATAGCCGCTTGCGAAACTCCTCGGAGTCCGCCACCCCGATCATCCGGCATGCCTCGGTGACATTCGGCCAGACATAGAACGCGCCGCCCGGCACCTGGCATTGCACGCCGGGCACGTCGTTCAAGAGCCGCACGATGAGGTCGCGCCGCTCGAGGAAGCTTTCGCGCATCTTGCGCGCCGCGTCCTGCGGCCCGTTGATCGCCTCGACCGCCGCCCACTGGCTGATCTGTGAAGCGCAGGAATCCGTATTGGTAATCCAGCGCGTGAAGAGCGGCGCGAGAGCTGGATTCGAAGTGAAGCCGATGCGCCAGCCGGTCATCGCCCAGGTCTTGGACGCGCCGTCCGAGATGATGGTGCGCTCGTACATGCCGGGGACCTGCGCGATCGAGAAGAACTCGCCCACATAGGCAAGGCGTGAATAGATCTCGTCGGCGTAGACCCAGACCTGCGGATGGGCCTTCAGCACCGCGGCGATGCGCTCGAGCTCCTGCCGCGTGAGGCAGCCGCCCGTCGGATTGTGCGGATAGTTGAGGATCAGGAGCTTGGTGCGCGCATTGAGCAGACGCGCGAGCTCGTCCGGATCGAAGGAGAAGCCGCGCTTCTCGTGCAGGTGAATCGGCACCGGTCTAGCGCCGTTCGCGAGAATCTGCGACTCGTAAATTGGAAAGCCTGGATTCGGATAGATGACTTCGTCGCCCGAGCCGTAATCGGTGGTGGAAAGGATCGCGTAGGCGATGAACGGCTTCGCGCCGGCGCCCACCACCACGTCCTCGGCTCGGATTGGCAGGCCGCCGCGCATCGCGCCGAGGTATTTCGCCGCGGCTTCGCGCAGCTCGTCGATACCTGCCGAGGGCGTATAGCCATGCTTGCCGCCGCGAATCGCACGGATCGCCGCGTCCTGCACGTTGTCGGGCGCCGGGAAGTCGGGCTGGCCGATGCAGAAGCTGATGATGTCCTTGCCGGTACGCGCGAGCGCGTTCACTTCGGCAAGCACGACGAAAGCATTCTCGGTCCCGAGAGCGGCGGCACGGCGGCTGATGTCCGGCATAGGGTGTCGACGGGCGAAATGGGTGGCGAAGCGTCCGATTTTATCGGAGTACCATCGCCGCCCATGCTGATCAACTGCGTCGCCTACGAGGAGGGCCGCAAGCTCGCCGATATCGACAAGCGCGATATCCGCAACTATCTGCAGCGACCCGGCTGCTTCGTCTGGGTGGCGCTGCGCGATGCCACCGAGGAGGAGCTTTCCGAGATGCAGGAAGAGTTCGACCTGCATCCGCTCGCCGTCGAGGACGCGCGCCACGGGCACCAGCGGCCGAAGATCGAGGAGTATGGCGATCTACTGTTCGTCGTGGTCAACACGGTCGACGTAATGGGCGACGAACTGAAGATCGGCGAGGTCGACATCTTCGTCGGACGCAACTATGTCCTCTCGGTGCGCCAGCACAGCGAGCAGGGCTTTCTCGGGGTGCGCGCCCGTGCCGAGCGCGAGCCCGAGTTATTGCGCAACGGCGCCGGCTATGTGCTCTACGCATTGATCGACGCGGTAGTCGATCGCTATTTCCCGGTGCTCGACGCGGTCGAGACGGAGCTCGAAAGCGTCGAGCAGCAGCTTTTTGCCGCGAAGGACCCGCGCGCCAATGTGGAATCGCTGTATTACGTAAAGCAGAAGCTGACGACGCTGAAGCACGTGACCGGGCCGATGCTCGAGTATTCCGGCAAGCTCTTCGGCGGCCGCGTGCCGCAGGTATGCGCCGGCCTGGGCGAATACTTTCGCGACGTCTATGACCACCTGGTGCGGCTAAACCAGTCGATCGATACCGCGCGCGACACCGTCGCGACGGCGATCCAAGTCAATTTGGGCCTGGTGCAGATCAGCGACACCGAGGTGACGAAGCGCCTCGCCGCCTACGGTGCGCTGGTCGCCGTACCGACCATGATCGTCGGCATCTACGGCATGAACTTCAAACACATGCCCGAGCTCGACTGGCCCCTGGGCTACCCGCTCGTGATGAGCATCATTGCCGCGATCGACCTCTACCTCTTCTCGCGGTTTCGCAAAGCCGGATGGCTGTGATCGAGATCGACGCTCGTCGCTACTGGAGCACAGTCGAGCGCTCGGCCGAGATCGGCATCGGCCGGCCGGGCGGCCTTGCCCGTGTGGCGCTGTCCGACGCGGACCGCGACATGCGCGACCAGTTCGTCGCCTGGTGCCGCGACGCCGGCTGCAGCGTGACGGTGGACGCGGTCGGCAGCATCTTCGCGCGGCGCAAAGGGCGCGACGATTCGCTGCCCCCTGTGGTGATCGGCAGCCATCTCGACACGCAGGTGAACGGCGGTCGCTACGACGGCATCGTCGGCGTGCTGGCAGGCCTCGAGATCCTGCGCGCTCTCAACGATCGCGCCATCGAAACGAAGCGGCCGATCGAAGTGGTCGATTGGACGAACGAAGAGGGCGCGCGCTTCTCGCCGCCGATGGTGGCCGCGGGTGCCTTCGCCGGCGTCTATGCGGTCGATTGGGTTCTCGATCGCCGGGACGACGACGGCAAGCGTTTCGGTGATGAGCTGCGCCGCATTGGCTACACCGGTGCCGCGCCGGTGGGCGGCCGCGCGCTCGATACTTATTTCGAGCTGCACATCGAGCAGGGCCCACTGCTCGATGCCAAGGGCATCGATGTCGGCGTTGTCACCCACGGCTATACCGCGCACGGCTTCATCGTCGAAGTGAAGGGCGAGACCGCGCACACCGGGCCGTGGCCGATGGACAAGAGAAAGAACGCGCTCGTCGGCGCCGCCATGCTTGCGGTTGCGGCTCACGAGATCGGCTGGAAGTATCACGCGACGCAGGGCAAGGGCACGGCGGCGCGCCTCGTCGCCTGGCCGAACAAGCCCGGCATCCTCTCCGACTGGGCGCAGTTCACCGGCGACCTGCGCCACGAGGACCCCGGCGCCGCCGACCGCATGCTCGCGGAGTTCCGCCAGGCGATGGCCGACTGCGCGCGGCGGGCCAACGTCGAGATGGAAATGATTCAGCAGTGGACCTGGAACGCCGAGCTCTTTGATAAGCACTGCATCGCGCTCGTGCGCGATACGGCGCGGCGTCTTGGCTACCCGTCGCTTGACTTGCCGTCGCAGGCCGGCCACGACGCGTACCACGTCGCACGCGTCGCGCCGACCGCGATGATCTTCTCGCCGTGCAAGGACGGCATCACCCACAACAACCACGAGCACGCCGACCTCGAGCGCACGATGCCGGCGGCGAACGTGCTGGCCAACGTGGTGCTGGAGCGCGCCAACCGCTGACTACCGGTAGGTCGCGAGCAGAACACCGGCGACGATGGTGATAAAGCCGAGGGCGTGGAAGCCCTGGAACGCTTCACCGAGAAAGAGGATCGCCAGCACGGTGCCGAACGCCGGCAAGAGCGGCAAGGTGAAACCGGCGGCGTTCGCGCCGACCACCGTGACACCCCGGTTCCAGGCGAGGAAGGCGAGCACGGAGGCGGCGATGCCGATATATAGGATGGCGGCGACCTCGGGCGTGCTGGGCCAACGCAGCGGCCCGCCCCAGATATCGATCGCATAGAGCGGCACCAGCAGGGTGACGCCGATAGCGGCGATACTGAAAGCGAACGCAACGCCGCGCAGCCCCGGCGGCGCGCGCTTCAAGAGCACCGAGTACAGGCCCCACATCGGCATGGCGATCAGGATCCAGGCATCGCCGCGATGGAACTCGAGCGCGACGAGCGTGTGCAGCTCACCGCGCGATACGACGATCAGCACGCCCAGAAACGAGATCAGCATGCCGGCGAGCTGCCGCGGCGACGGCTTCTCGCGCTCGAGCAGCCACGAGCAGATGAGCATGAAGAGCGGCCCGGCGGCGTTGATCAGCACGGCATTGATCGCCGTCGTCGTGCGCAGGCCGAGGTACACCAGGCTCTGGAACGCTACGACGCCGGTCAGGGCGAGGATGAGAAAAAGCCCGAGATGGCGGCGGATCGCTGCCGCATGCGTCCAGGCTTCGCGCAGACCGAATGGCGCCATGACCAGCGCCGCCACCAGCCAGCGCCAGAAGTTGAGCGCCACCGGGTCGAAGACCTCGCGCACCGCGCGGCCGATCACCCAGTTACCGGACCAGCAGAGGTTGGCGAGGACGAGCAGCGCAAAAGCGGCGAGACGGCGAGAGTGCACGATGGACGGGCTTAGAACTCGGCCCGCACGACATCCCAAGGCACGCTGACCCGGGCGTCGTCCGAGCGCTCGATGAGGCCGATTTTGACGAGCGCGGTCACATCCGTGTGCACATTCTTGTAGTCACGGTCGAGGCGTTTCGCTAGCTCATATATGGAAAGCGGGCCCGCTTCCCGCAACCGCTCGAGCAGCGCCCAGCGCGCGGGCGTGAGCGTGCGCAGCAAGAGCGGCAGGTCCGCCATCGACAGCACCTGGAGCGTCGCGACCTTGCGCCCTTCTAGCCGGCGGTTCCAGGCGGCCTCGAAACGATCGAGCGCGTCGCGCGCATCGCCGATGCGTAGCTCGAGCCGCTTAGCCAAGGCGGCCGCCCACCGCTTCGACGTCGCGCTCGAAGTCGTAGCGCAGCTGCTCGACCGAGCGGGGCCTATAGTTCGAGCTCCGCCCACGCACGCGGCGCCGCCCGTTCTCGTATACGACCAGATCGCCATAGGCGAGCCGGTAGCTGAGATCGTCCTCCAACTCGACACGCACCAGCGCATGCTCCAACACGATCGTCTCCACCAAGAGGCGCATATATATGGCTTATAACACCATAGTCGGGATGCTGTAAAATCGGCACGTGAAGGACTTTTTCAACCCGTATTCACACGGGTTTGTGCGCCTCGGCGTCGCGACGCCGCTCGTGCGGGTCGGCGATCCGCAATACAACCTCCAAGCAACGATCGAGCTCCTGCAGCGAGCGACGCGCGAGCGCGTGCTGCTTACCGTTTTCCCGGAGCTCGGTCTCTCCGCGTACAGCTGCGATGATCTCTTTCACCAGCAGGCGCTCCTCGACGGCGCCGAGCAAGCGCTCGCGGAGCTGCTCCGCCGCACACGCAATCAGCGCGCCGCCGCGCTCGTCGGACTGCCGGTCGCGCGCGAGGGCCGGCTCTTCAACTGCGCAGCGCTCATCGCCCAAGGCAAGCTGATCGGCGTCGTGCCGAAGATCTATCTGCCGAACTACCGCGAGTTTTACGAGGGCCGGCAGTTCACGCCGGGCGACGCGATCGCGATGCGCGAGATTCGCCTTGCCGGCCAGAGCGCGCCCTTCGGCACCGATCTCATCTTCCGCCACGCCGAGAGCCGCGATTTCGTCCTGCATGTCGAGATCTGCGAAGACCTCTGGGTGCCGGCGCCACCGTCTTCGTACGCGGCGCTCGCCGGCGCCACCGTGGTCGCGAACCTCTCGGCCTCGAACATCGTCATCGGCAAGGAGGGCTATCGCCACCAACTCGTCGGCAATCAGTCGGCGCGTTGCATCGCCGCCTATCTCTATAGCGCGGCAGGTCAGGGTGAATCGACCACCGATCTCGCCTGGGACGGCCACGCGCTCATCTACGAGAACGGGACGCTGCTCGCCGAATCGCGGCGCTTCTCGCCCGAGCCGCAGCTCGCCTTCGCCGACGTCGACCTCGGACGGCTGCAGGCCGACCGCATGCGGCAAAACACGTTCGGCGCGACGGCGCTGCGCCACCGCGCCGACATCGAGCGCTTCCGCAGCATTGAATTCTCCGTGCCGCTGCCGGGCGGACGCTTGCCGCTGGCGCGGCGTATCGAGAAGTTCCCCTATGTGCCCAGCGACGCGGCGAACCGCGGCTTGCGCTGCGAGGAGGTCTACCGCATCCAGGTCGAGGGCCTGACGACGCGCATGCGCGCGACGGGAAGCAAAAAGCTGATCATCGGCGTCTCCGGCGGCCTCGATTCGACGCAGGCGCTGATCGTGTGCGCGCGCGCCATGGACGAGCTGAAGCTGCCGAGGCGCAACATCCTTGCCTTCACCATGCCCGGGTTCGCGACGAGCAGCCGGACCAAGAACCAGGCCTGGCAGCTGATGCGCGCCGTGGGGGCGACGTCCGAGGAGATCGATATCCGGCCCTCCTGCATGCAGATGCTGACGGACATCGGCCATCCCTTCGCCAAGGGCAAGAAGGTTTACGACATCGCCTTCGAGAACGTGCAGGCGGGCGAGCGCACCAGCCACCTCTTCCGGCTCGCCAACCAGCACGGCGGCTTCGTCGTCGGCACGGGAGACCTCTCCGAGCTCGCGCTCGGCTGGTCGACCTACGGCGTCGGCGACCACATGTCGCACTACAACGTGAACGCCAGCGTGCCGAAGACGCTGATCCAGTACCTCATCGCCTGGGTCGCCGAGTCGAAGGAGTTCAGCGCCGATGTGCAGCGCGCGCTCAGGCGCGTGCTCGAGACCGACATCAGCCCGGAGCTGATCCCCGGCAAGCAAAAAACCGAAAGCTCGGTGGGACCCTACGAGCTGCAGGACTTCCACCTGTACTACACGCTGCGCTTCGGCTACTCGCCGACCAAAGTGGCCTACCTCTCATGGAGCACGTGGCGCGACAAGTACACGCTCGCGCAGATCCGCAAATGGCTGGGCGTCTTCCTGCGCCGCTTCTTCCAGATGAGCCAGTACAAGCGCAGCGCCATTCCGAACGCACCCAAGGTCGGCTCGGGCGGCTCGCTCTCGCCGCGCGGCGACTGGCGCGCGCCGTCGGACGGTAATGCGGAGACGTGGTTACGAGATCTGGCGGAAATTCCGCCCAGATAAGCTCAACGCTCGCGCGCGGCCTCGTGGAACGCTTTCTGCACGGGCGAGAGCAAATATTCGAGGATGCTGCGGGTGCCCAGATGAATCTCGCCGGCGACCTGCATGCCCGGTTGCAGCGCATACCGGTGGCCATCGGCGTGAAGCTCCTGGCTCGCCAGTTCGACCAGCGCACGGAATGCGAGCGGCCCCATGGGACGATCGCGACCGGTGAGCGCATCGGAGCGCGTGTTGGGTGACGGCGCTTCGGTCGCGTCGGCGTTGACGTGGAGCACACGCCCTTCGAGCAGCCCGTATTTCTGGAACTGAAAGGCGGCGAGCTTCAGCTTCGCGCCCTGCCCCGGCCGCACGAAGCCGACGTCCTGGTTGGAGACCCAGATTTCGGCGACCAATGGGTCACCCTCCGGCACGAGCGTCATGAGGATCGTGCCCGGCGCGGCTACTGTACCGGCGGTATGCGTTGCAAGGTCCTTGACGATCCCCGCATGGGGCGCGCGCAGCTCGAGCAGCGCTTGCCGATGCGATAACTTGGCGCGCTCCTGGCTGGCCCGCTCGAGCTGCGCGGCGACCTCGATGCGCTCGCTTTGCAGCTGCCGCCGGTAATCGGCGCCGAGCTGCGCGATCTTCTGCTCCGACTGCTCGATCAGCGCGCGGCTGGCCGCGATCACCGCTAGCTGCGAGCGCAAATCCTGTTCTTTCTCGATGCGCTCGCGCTGCTTGTCGGTATACATGATGCGGCCGGCGAAGCCGTCCTTGGTCAGCTTCTCGAATGCCTTCTCCTGCTCGACGTAGTGCGGCAGCACCTGCTCCAGCTTCGCCTTGGTCGCTTCCGCAGCCGCGAGGTCGTGGCGCGCCTTCTCGAGGAGCGAACGCTCCTGCGCCAGCGCATTCTCATAGGCGCGCACATTCGCGGCGTGCTGCGCATTCACCTGGGCAAAGAGTTCAGCGGGATCGCCGCGCTCGCGCGCGAGCGCGCGGCCGGCAAGCTGGGCATCGATGCGGCGTAGCGCGAGGCGCTTGTTGTCGTAATCGGCCTCGATCGCTTTCACGTCCGCGTCCGCGAGCGCCGCGTCCATGCGGATGAGCACTTGGCCGGCAGCCACCTTCTCGCCCTCCTTCACCAGGATCTCTTTGACGATGCCCTGCTCGGCCGGCTGCACGATCTTGAGATAGCTCGACGGCACGAGCTTGCCGTCCGCGACTGCGACGATGTCGAGCCGTCCGAACGCCGCCCACAGGAGGAGCGCGGCGACGAAGGCGATCAATAGCCGCAGCATCCAGCCCGCGAGCGGCGCCGGCGGGTGTTCCTGGATGCGCAGGAGCGGCGGCGAAAAATCGGCCGACTCGGCGTTCACGACTGTGTCTTCTCCCGCCGGCGGCTCATCGCCTGCAGCAGCCCGCCGATTTGCCGGTGCAGCGTCGCGAGCGCGTCATAACTGATCGCCACGCGCGCGGCCAGCCGCCCGTTGACCCGTTCCGGCACTTTCTTGCCGGCGCGCGCCAAGCTGTTCAGCGACGCCATCGCTGCCGGATCGAGGAAGCCGAAATCGACGAGCGCCACCCCCGCGGTGGGCTGAACCATCGTCACGTTCGCGAGGAGCGGCTGGTCGGAGCCGTTCGCCGGCACGAGTTGCAGATTCACGGACTGCGGCGCGGCGTCCTTGGCGGTCGCTTCGCCTTCCGTAGCTTTCGTCTCTTTCGTCGCCATGTTCATCCTCAGGTCTGGGCTTCGTCCACGACGCGCATCTGCGTCGCCTTCTCGGCGCTCAGCGTAAAGACCTCGTCCACCTGCAAACCTCTCGGTAGCTGGTGCGCGATGTAGACGATCGTCACCTTGCCTTTGAGCTGATTGACGGTTTGCGCGAACCGCTCGGCCGTCGCCGCATCGAGGTTGCTCGCCGCCTCATCGAAGATGAGCACGCGCGGCATTTTGAGTATCGCGCGCGCGATGGCGAGGCGCTGCTTCTGGCCCCCGGAAAGGCCGACGCCGTGCTCGCCGAGCTCGGTGTGGTAGGCCTTGGGCAGCTTCTCGATGAAGTCGTGGATCTCGGCGGTCTTGCATGCCTGCACCACCTCAACGAACGCCGCGTTCGGATTGGCAGCGAGCAGGTTCTCGTAGATCGAGCCTGAGAAGAGGTACGTCTCCTGCGGCACGACGCCGAAGTATTGGCGCAGCTCGTTTGCCGAGAGATGCCGCAGGTCGCGCCCGTCGATCGTGATCTCGCCTTCGCTCGGCTGATAGAAGCCGAGCATCAGCTTGGCGAGCGTGCTCTTGCCGCAGCCCGAAGGCCCGGTGAGGACGGTCAGCTTGCCGGGCTTCAGCACGAGGTGCAGGCCGCGATACAGGAACGGATGCTCGCGCGAATACCGGAACGCGAGATCGATGATCTGGATCTGGCCCTTGCCTTGCGCGGTGCGCGAGGCCGTAAGCGCGTATGGCTCCGCCGGAGCATCCATGATGTCGGCGAGGCGCTTCACGGCGATGGATGTCTGCTGGAACTCCTGCCACAGGCCGGCGAGCCGCAGCATCGGCTGCGCCATGCGCGCCGCGAACATCTGGAAGGCGACCAGCATGCCGATGGTGAAGCCGTCGTTGCGCATCACGAGCAGCGCACCGACGCAAAGGATGGCGAGCGTCATCACCTGTTCGAGCGCATTGGCGATGACGTTATAAGTGTTCGAGAGCTGGCGCGTCGCGAAGCCTGCCGAGAGATAGCTCGCGAGCAGCTCGTCATAGCGCTCCTGCAGGCGCGGCTCCATTTGCAGCGACTTCACGGTCTCGATGCCCGCCACGTATTCGGTGAGGAACGCCTGATTCCTCGCCCCCATGAGGAACTGCCGATTGATCCGCGAGCGCAGCGCCGGCACGATGGCGAGCGAGAGCCCGGCGACCAGCGTCAGCATGCCGAGCGCGATGAGCGTGAGCTGCCAGCTATAAGCGAACATCACCGCAAGGAAGATGACGAGGAAAGGGAAGTCGAGGATCAGCGAGGCCGCGGCGCCGGCCATGAATTCGCGGATCGTTTCCACGGCGTGCACGCGAGCGATCAGCGTGCCGGTCGATCGGTGCTCGAAGTAAGGCAGATGGACCTGCAGCAGGTGACGGAAGACCCGGCTGCCGAGCACCGCGTCGACGCGATTGCCGGTATGCAGCACCAGGTACTGGCGCAGCCAGTTCATGCCCGCGTTGAAGAGCATGAACATTACAAGGCCGATGGCGATGGCGACGAGCGTGCTTTGCGTCTGGTGGACGACGACCTTGTCGATGATCACCTGCGTGAAGAGCGGCGTCGCGAGGCCGATCAATTGAATGAAGAGCGAGGCGAGCAGGACGTCCCGCCAGATCTGCCGATGCTTGAGCAACTCGGTCCAGAACCAGCGGAAGCCGAATTTGCCCGTCGCGTGGGCGTCGCCCTCGAGCGGCGGCGTCTTCTCGTGCCGCGCCAGGGTGGCGTGCGGCTCGAAGCACTCGAGGCTGGCGCGCTCCGGCATCTGGCTACCGGCGCCGAAATAGAGCACTTCGTCGCCGTCGGATTTGACGACGATCGCCGCACGCGGCGTCTCGCCTCTGACGAAGGCGACGCATGGGAACGCGGCGCGTCCGAGATCCGCCTGCCCCGTGCGGAAACCGAGCGACTGCAACGCTTCTACGAATTGGCGATGCGAATGCGGCGCCGGAAAGCGCTGCAATAGGAGCGCCGCGTCGAACGGCAGGCGGTTGATCTGGCAGAGGCTGCCGATCAGCCACACGAAATCGGAACCGGATAGTGCTGCCGGACCCACCCTCCCCTCCCCCTCGCGCCGGATCGCGCGAGCCCCATCGCGAACGGTAACGGAGTTGCGGCAAAAAGCCTATGGCTAGTCGCGCGGGCTAAGGGCGGCCGAGTTATCGCAATTTCCGACGCGCGCGGCGTATCCGCTGGCAGATCAGCGCCTTGGTACTATCCGTGGGGATGGCGCTCAAGCTCTACGACCTGGCCGGCGCGGAAGACGACCGGCGATTCTCGCCTTATTGCTGGCGCGTCAAGATGGCGCTCAAGCACAAGGGACTCGACTTCGACACCGTGCCATGGCGCTTCACCGAGAAGGAGGCGCTCGCGCCCTACAAGTCGACGACCGTACCGGTGCTCGTCGACGGCTCGCAGTCGGTGTACGACTCCTGGGCGATCGCGCTCTACCTGGACGAGGTCTACCCGGCGCGGCCCCGCCTCTTCGGCGGCACGGAGTCGCGCACGCTCTGCGACTTCTTCAACCAATGGACGGTGAAGACGCTGCATCCGCGTCTCATGCGGGTCATCATCCTCGACCTCTTCGACAAGGTGCATCCGAAGGACAAGCCGTATTTCCGCGAGTCGCGCGAGAAGCGCTACGGCATGCCGCTCGAGCAATTCGGCAAAGATCCGAAGGAGGCGCTCGCCGCGTTTCGCGGCGAGCTCGAACCTGTGCGGCCGGTGCTGGTGCAGAATCCCTTTCTCAGCGGCCACGGTCCGGGTTTCGCCGATTACATCCTGTTCGGCACCTTCCAGTGGGCGCGCGCCGTTTCGCCGGCGCGTCTCCTCGAGCCCGACGATCCAGTGTTCGCCTGGCGCGAGCAGTTGCTGCAGATGTACGACGGCTATGCGTGGAAGGCCAAGGGTTATCCAGTGTGGGCGTGATCTAGCCCGGTAGGCCGGAGAACTTTTCGTATACGCGGCAGAGCGTGTGCAGGTCGCAGCGCCGGCAGGTCTTGAGGTCCTCTTTCGGATCGACGTGCGCATCACCCCCGGCGAACGCGCTTCCAAGCGCATCGGCATCCTTCTTCCACTGCTCGAGGAGCTTCGGCCAGTCGCGATAGATCTGCACGTTCGGCATCAGCTGCTCGGCGCGCGAGTAGCCCATGAACTTCATCTCGCCGGGCTTGAGCTTGGCGAAGGCGACCGCCGCCAGTTCTTCCGGCGCCGCCACCGCATAAAGCGGCAGCTGCGGATCGTCCGGCCGCGGGCCTTCCCAGTGCCTGGGTGAGGGCATGCCGGTCTTGTAGTCGATCAGCACGTGCCCGCCCGCCTGTCCGCCCGTTGCGAGCTTGTCCATGCGGTCGATGCGCGACCTGAACTGCATGCCGGCAACCTTGAGCTCGCGCTCTTCCTCGAGCGACTGGACCTCGAAGGGCGCGCGGCGCCGCTCGACCTCGAGCCATTCGCGCGCGAGGCGCGCGAGACGCTCGCGCTCGAGCTCGGCGTAGCGCCCCTCGAGCGCCATCTCGCTCACCGCGGTGTGCGCCGCCTGTGCGATGACCGTAGTCAGGTCCTTCTGCAGGTTCGCGTGCGAACGCACGCGTGTCCAGATCTCGCGCATCAGCGCATGTAGGAGTTTGCCCCGGTCGCGCGGATCGAGTCCGGGTGCCGGCTCTTCCATCTGCTCGGCGCCAAGGCGCCAGCGCGCAAACGCGCGAAACGGGCACGCGGCCTGGTCGGCCAACACGCGCGTGCCGCCGCGCTGCAGGCCCGGCTTTACCCTCGGCGCACGCACGTCCTCGAAGGGTTCCACCTTGCGCGCGGCGAAGATCAGATCGCGGTAGCGCGGATAGTCCGGCAACTCGAGCAGCGTTTCAGCGATGCCTGCGATCAGCGCGCTCGGTGCGAGATCGCGGTCCTCATCCTTGGCCGGATGCGAGAACACCACTTCGGCAGCCGACTGCCGCCACTCGTCAGTAACGCGACGATCGAGCGCAGCGGAGCCCTCCGCGCCCGCCTGCGGGATGCCGGCGCGCTTCTGCAGGGCAATGGGAATGAAAGGATTCGGGCGTGCGTCGCGTGGCCACGCCTCGTCGGTCAGACCGCTCACCCATAGGCAATCGAAGCGCTGCTTCTGTGACTCGATGACGCCGAGGACCTGGATCGGCGCATCCGGCGACTCGGACTGGAAGAGCGTGTCGGCGCAAAGGCGCTTCAGGGCCGCGAGGGCGGCGCCAAAGGATAACCGCCCGGCGATGCGCTCGAGCTTTGCCAGCTCGCCGAGCATCTCGTGCCATTTCACGCGCGTCTGGAACTCCTCGGAGTCGAGCGCCCGCTCGCCGGGAAAGCCGGCCGCCTCGAGCAGCGCAGAGAACCGCCGCGCCCACTCGGCGGGCGAATCGGCGCCTGGCTTCGCGGCGGCGAACATCGCCTCGAGCCGCTTGCGCAGCAGTGGCGCCGGCTCCGCGGCGGCGACCAGCTTGGCGAGCGAGATCGTGTCGTCGGCATCGCGCCGCAGCCGAACGTCGAACGCGGCGCGCTTCGCAAGCTCGCTATCGGCACCGCCGAGGTAAGGCGAGCGGATGAGGTGGCTCGCGCGCGAAAAGTCGATCGGCGCGAACGCAAGCTCGAGAGCCGTGAGCGCCGCCTCGACCAGCGGATAGGCCGCGAGCGGCCGGCCGAGCGAGACGTTGAAGGGTAGCGGCGCTTTGCCCGCTTTCGACAAATGAGCCGGGAGGTTATAGCCCGGATCCATCACGCGCGAGAAGGTGCGCACCACCTCGGCGCGGCGCTGGCCCAGGTCCGGCACGACAACGCCGATGCGTTTCGCGCCCGCCTCGAGCCGCGCGCGTGCCCATTTCGCCGCCGCCTCGAGCTCGTGCTTCGCCGAGGGCAATGTTGCGCGCACGCTGCGGCCGGCGACCGGCGCTGGCGCACATTCGAGCCACTCGAAGCGCGAGAGAAATTCGCGCGTTTGCGGCGGCAGGATGTCGAGGCCGTAGGCGACGATGAGCGCCGGCTTTCTCACGTGCTCCAGGCAGCCTGCCACCAGGTCCGGCAGGCGCGCCGCGTCCGTCTCGTCGGCCGTGGCCTTGCGATAGGCGACAGACCATTGCGCGAAGGCGAGCGCGTCCTCGTTGCCCGGCCCGCTCGCAATGCGCCACGCATGGAGCAGGCGCCACGCTTCGCGGCATTGCGCCGCCGCTTGCGGCACGATGAGGAGGTCGCTTGCCGCAAGGATGCGCTCCCAGAGGTACTGCTCCTGGGCCGATGTCAGAAGCAGCGGCAATTTCCCGCCGACGTCGGAGTAAAGCGCATCCTCCCACAGGCGCTCGACAAAAGCGCCGAAAGGCAGGATGTCGGCGGCCTCCCACGAGGCGAGGCCGCGCGCGCTCTGGTAGGCGTCGAATTCCAGTGTTAGACGATGCGCAAGCCGCTGGTTCGGCGTGACGACAGTGAGACGCGCCGCGTGGCCCTCGGCAAGGCGCGCGAAGAGCTGCGAATGGTCGAGCATGGGTGCACGCCGAGTTTAGACTACGACGCGAGGAGACGCGCCATGCCGAGCTTAATTCGGTGCCTGACCCCGATCTTCGTGCTCGCCGCGAGCGCCGCAGGCGCCCAGGATTATCCCGCGCGCGAGATTCGCTCGGTGTGCAACTTCGCGCCGGGCTCGGGCGCCGATATCATCGTGCGCTACTACAGCGACAAGCTCGCGAAGCTGGCCGCCAAGCCGGTCGTGGTCGAGAACAAGCCGGGCGCGCAGGGGCTGCTCGCCACCGATTCCGTCGCCAAGTCAAAGCCCGACGGCTACACCATCCTCATTACGCCGGCGTCCTCGACTCTCGCCACGGCGCCGCATATCTTCAAGCAGGTGCCGTTCGATCCGCTGAAGGATCTCGCGCCAGTAACCACGATCAACTCGCTCGCTTTCACCATCGCGGTCGATGCGGCGAAGCCTTGGCGGACGATCGACGACCTCGTCGCCTCGCTACGCGCGAAGCGAGGCCAGGGGTTCTATGGCACACAGTCGAACACGGGCCAGGTAGCGGCGGAGCTCTTGAAATCGCTGGCTGGCCTCAGCACCGCCTACGTGCCGTTCAAGATCACCGGCGACGCTTTTACAAGCCTCCTTGCCGGCAACATCGACTTCATGTCGGTCGATGCAACCTGGGCGGTGACGCAACATCCGCACAAGATCCGCATCCTCGCCGTCACCTCGGCGAAACGCTCCGGCGCGCTGCCCGACATTCCCACCATGGCCGAGCTCGGCTTCAAGGACTTCGACATCACGCCGTGGTGGGGCGTGGTCGTGCCTGCCGGCACGCCTCGGCCGATCGTCGAGCGCCTGGCACGCTGGTTCAATGACATCACGGCGATGGAGGAGACGAAGCAATTCCTCGCGCGTGGCGCGCTCGACGCCTTCCCCGGTTCGCCCGAATCGATGGCGGCGCTCCTCAGGACCGAGACGGAGCGCTGGCGGCGCTACGTGAAGCTCGCCAAGATCGAGCCGCAGTAAATCCGTACTTCGTACGGAATTCGCCGCCGCGATTACGGCTTGTCGATCTGGCGATCGGCCTTGTCTTCGAGGGGCTCGCGCCGCTCTTCTGATTCGCGCTTCGCCGCATTGTTCGCTTGGCCGCTGGCGGGCGATACACCCGATGGCGCCGCGCCCCACGCTGTGCCACTCGTGATCGACGTCGAACCGGGCGCCTGCGGCGTACCACTGCTGCCGGCCGCGCCAACGGGGTTCGCGCTGACGGCGCCGAGCGTGCCGGCGCTCGGACCGCTGCGCGGCGGGCGCGGCGCCGCGGCCGCCTGGCCGCTCGCACGCATTTCAGTTGCGGGGATCTGCGGGCCGGCGCCGAAGCGAGCGCCAGCGCCGATGTCCGAAATGCTGCCGCCGCTCAGAGAACCGACTTGGGCCAGCGCGCTGCCTGCGGCAAACGCGGCGGCAAAGACAATTGCTTTCCTCATCATCGACTCCTTCGCCAAGGCGACTCCTACTTTGCCGTCCTGATGGCAAGGCGTCGGTAGTGCAGCGTGATCCGGCCGGACTATCTCAGCGCTCAACGATCGCCGTGACGCCCATGCCGCCGGCCGCACAGATCGAAATGAGCGCGCGGCCGGCGCCACGAGCTGCGAGCTGCTTCGCGGCGGTCATGACGATGCGCGCGCCGGTCGCGGCGAACGGATGGCCGAGCGCGACGCTCGAGCCCTTGGGATTGAGCTTCGCGCGATCGATGACGCCGAGCGCCTCGCTTCGCCCGAGGCGATTGCGGCAGTAGCTGTCCGACTCCCAGCCCTTGAGCGTGCAAAGAACCTGGGCGGCAAACGCCTCGTGGATTTCGTAGATGTCGAAGTCCTGCAGGTTCAGCCGCGCGCGATCGAGCATGCGCGGCACTGCGTAGGCCGGCGCCATCAGCATGCCTTCCTTCGGCCCGGCCATGCCGACAAAGTCGACCGCCGCGGTTTGCGCGTAGCTGAAGTAGGCGAGCGGCTCGAGTCCGCGCGAGCGCGCCCATTCTTCGGATGAGAGCAGCACGCACGCCGCGCCATCGGTGAGCGGCGAGCTGTTCCCGGCGGTCAGCGTGCCGGCGGGCGAGGGATCGAACGCGGTGCGAAGCGAGCGAAGCTTCTCCATCGAGGTGTCGGCGCGTACATTGTTGTCGCGCTTCAGGTCGTGAAAATCGAATACCCAGTCGCTGAAGAACCCGGAGAGCCATGCCGCGGCGGCGTTCTTGTGGCTGGCGAGTGCGAGCTCGTCCTGCTCTGTGCGTGACACCTGCCACTCCTTCGCCATCTCCTCGCAGTGCTGGCCCATCGAGAGGCCGGTCCGCGGCTCGCCGACCCCCGGATGCGCGGGCGCGAGATCCCATGGCCGCAGATCACCGATGGTGCGGAGCTTCTCGGTCCAGCTCTTGCCGCGCGAGAGCGAGAGCACCGTGCGCTGCAGATTACGGGTGTAAGTGAGCGGCACGTCGCTCGCACTGTCGGCGCCGCCGGCGATGGCACAGTCGATCTCCCCACGATCGATGCGGTTCGCGAGCTGCGCCACGGCCGACAGACTCGTGCCACAGGCGCGCTGCAGGTCATACGCCGGCGTCTCGGGATGCAGGCCCGAGCCAAGCGTCGATTCGCGCGCCAGGTTCCAGTCGCGCGAATGCTTGATCACCGCACCGGCCGCGACTTCGCCCACGCGCTCGCCCTTCAACCCATAGCGCTCGACCAGCGCGCGCAGCGCCGCGGTGAGCATGTCCTGATTGGCTGCCTCGTTGTAAGCACCATTCGCGCGCGCGAAGGGGATGCGCGCGCCGCCGACGATCGCGACTCTCATGGCCGCCTCCGAGATGGACCGGGAGCGCGATTTTGCAACGATAATCCGGGGCGGTGCTCGATCTCCTGATCCGCAACGGCCTCCTCATCGACGGCACCGGCGCGCCCGGACGGCGGGCCGATGTCGGCATCGCCGGCGGCAAGATCGCCGCCATCGGCCGCGTGGTCGAGGGTGCGAAACGGACGATCGATGCGAGCGACCTGGTCGTCGCTCCCGGCTTCATCGATCCGCACACGCACTACGATGCGCAGATCTGCTGGGACGGCGCGCTCACGCCATCCTCCTGGCACGGCGTCACCTCGGTAGTGATGGGCAATTGCGGCGTCGGCATCGCACCCTGCCGGCCCGCGGCGCGCGAGGTGGCGATGCGCGACCTCGTGAACGTGGAGGCGATTCCCTTCGACGTGCTCGCGGCCGGTATCACCTGGGATTGGGAAACGTTTCCGCAGTATCTGGACGCGGCCGAGCGGCGCAGGCCGGCAGTGAATCTCGCCTTCCTCGTGCCCCTTACGCCGCTGCGCCATTACGTGATGGGCGAAGCGTCGATGGAGCGCGCTGCGCGCGCCGACGAGATCTCAGAAATGCAGCAGCTCCTTGGCGAGGCAATGGACGCGGGCGCCTTCGGCTTCTCGAGCACGCTCTTGAACCAGCACCTCGGCTACCGCGGCCGGCCGCTCGCCTGCCGCAACGCCAGCCGTGAAGAGCTGAAAGCGTTTTGTAACGTGCTGCGCAGCCGGGGCAAAGGCGCGATCGAGTACGCCATGACGCGCCAGATCGGCGTGCTCGAGGAGCCGGAGCTCGAGCTCCTCGGCTTCATGCTCGCCGAAAGCCACCGGCCGATCACCTTCATCGCGCTCTTCGATCGCGACGATCTGCCCGAAGCGGTGCGTACCACGCTCGCCAAGGCCGCGCCGCTCATTGCGCGCGGCGCGCGCCCGCAAACATCGCCGCTGCCGCTCACGCGCGAAGTGAATATGCGCAATCCGTTCTCGTTCGCCGCCTTTCCATCGTGGAAGCGCGTGTTCGAGGACAAAGCCAAAGAGGCGCAGGCGGCCGCGTACCGCGATCCCGCCTTTCGCGCGGCGTTTCGCGAGGATCTCAAGCGCCCGGCGTCGTTTGGCAACTGGGCGCGCATCACCGTGCACGAGGTCCGTTCCCCCAAGCTGAAACACCTGGAAGGCAGAACCGTGGCGGAGATCGCCGCCGAGCGCGGCGTCGACGGCGTCGATGCGCTCCTCGACATCACGCTCGCCGATGACCTGGAGAACGAGTTCACGCTGCAGTCGTTCAACACGCGCGTCGATCGCATGGTCGAGATCCTGCGCAATCGCGACATGCTGCTCGGTTTGGGCGACGGCGGCGCGCACCTCGACATGCTGTGTGACTCCGGCTATCCCACCTACGTTCTCGGTACGTGGGTGCGCGAGCACGGCGCACTGACGCTCGAGGAGGCGGTGCGGCGCATGACCTCCGACCCGGCGGATTTCTTCGGCATCCGCGACCGCGGGCGCCTCGCGCCGGGATTGGCGGCCGATGTGACGATCTTCGATCCGCGCACCGTCGGCTCCGTGGGCCGCCCTGAGCGCCGCTACGATCTGCCGGGCGGGGCGAAACGCATGGTGATCCGCTCGCAAGGGATCGAGTACACGCTCGTCAATGGCGCGATCACCTGGGAGCGCGGCGCGCTGACGGGCAGCGCGGCGGGTCACGTGCTGCGCTCCTGAAACATGAAACGCGGTCTCTACGTTGTCCTGATTTTCTGGACGGCCCTCGCCGTCGCGCAGGCCTACCCAGCGAAGCCGGTTCGCATCGTCGTCGCGGTCGGGCCGGGCGGCGGTGACGACTTCACGGCGCGGCAGGTGGCGGCGAAGCTGTCCGAGATCCTCAGTCAGCAATTCTTCGTCGAGAACCGCCCGGGCGCCGGCGGCATGATCGGCCAGACGTATGTCGCCAAATCGGCGCCCGACGGCTACACGCTGCTCCTCGCCGGCGGCTCGATGGCCGGTGCGCGCTACGTGAATGCGCAAATGGGCTACGACCTGCTGCGCGACTTCACGCCGATCTCGCTACTCGAGCAGTCGCCCTTCGCGCTCATTGCCAATCCGGCCCTGCCGGCGAAGAGCCTCGCCGAGTTCATCGCGCACGCGCGCGCAAATCCCGGCAAGCTGAGCTACGCCACGCTTGGCGCAGGGCAGATCCCCTACTGGGGCGTGGTGCTCTTCAACAGCATGGCGAAGATCCACGCGGTCGAGGTGCAGTACAAGTCGCCCGCGGACGCGCAGCTCGACATCATCGCCGGCCGCGTCGACTACTTCGTTGCCCCGGTCGTGACGGCGCTCGGCGCCAAAGAGAAGGCACGCGTGCTCGGCGTCACCACGCAGTCACGCTCGGAGATGCTGCCGGACGTGCCGACGATCGACGAGGCCGGCCTGCCGGGCTACGACATGCCGGCATGGCGCAGTCTCATGGGGCCGGCGGGCATGCATGCCGAGATCGTGCAGACGCTGAACCGCGCCGTTGCGCGCGCGCTGCAGGCGCCCGATCTGCGCGAGCGCTTCGCCAAGGCGGGCTCGGTGCCGAGCGCGAGCACGCCGCAGGAGCTGCGGAGCCGATACGAACACTGGATGGCGATCTTCGGCAAGGTCGCGAAAGAGGCGAAGCTCGAGCCGCAGTAATGAGCGGCGTGATCTACAAGGGCCCCGGCGGCACGGTGGTGCTGCCGAAAATGGTGTTCCTCGACCGCGCCGATGGCGGCCACCTGATCGTCAATCCACCGAAACAAGTGTGGGAGCAAAGCGAGCTCTCGGCGGTCGAGCTCGCGCACTGGTGCTTCCTCGTCGGCGCGATCGGTCGCGCGATGATCGATGTGCTGCCACAGCTCGAGGGCGGCTGCGTGAACTACTTCGAGGCCGGCAACTGGGCGCTGAACGACGCCGCGCCGCCAAAAGGCCCGAAGACGGCCAAGGAGCACCGCCGAGTGCACATGCATGTCTTCGGCCGCAGCCCGCGCGCAAGACATCCTGCGTGGCGCTGGGGCGAGGCGCCGCGCCTTCCCGACTATCAGGAGCGAAAGCATTGGGCGGCGGACTTCGCGCCGCTCGAGGCAAGAGAATGCAGCGCGGTCCTCCGCCAAGCGAAGCTCATCCTGAAGCGGCGCTACGAATGAGCGAGCGGCGGCTGACATCCGTGACAGCCGATTGCGCGCTGCGGCCGCATTATTCGGGACAAACGGCTAAAAGCGGCGTCGCCGCTCCCTCTAAGATGGCGCCATGGAAATTCTCGTCGTCGACGATCAGGCAGTCACGGTGCAGGTGCACGCCGCGACGGTGAGGAAGACCTTCCATGGCGCACGCGTGCACGTGGCATTCGATCTGCCGCAAGCACTTGAGATTGCCGCCGAGCGCGCGCTTGATCTCGTGCTGCTCGATCTCACGCTGCCGACCTACAGTGGCATCGAGGCGCTCGAGCGCTTGCGCCGCGACTTTCCCGCGGTTCCCGTGCTCGTCGTCTCGGCAAGCGACGAAGCGGATCGCGCGCAGGCCTGCCTCGCCGCGGGCGCGCGCGGCTACGTGGCGAAGACGAGCGCGGTGGCGCAGCTGCCGGACGCGATGCGCGCGGTGTTCGCCGGCGAGCGCTATTGGCTCACTTGTCGGCCCACGGCATCTCCCGCCACATCGCGCGGTACATGACGTCGGCGTCGCGCACGATCGCCTCGTACTGCGCGGGCGCGAGATAGCGCATCGGCGCGAAGAACTTCGCCGCCTGCGCCTGGAACTCCGGGTCGCCGACTGACTGGGCGACCGCCTTCACCAGGCGATCGCGCACCTCAGTGGAAATGCCTTTCGGCGCCACCAGGCCGCGTAGCGACGACATCTCGATCTCGTAGCCCTGCTCGCGCGCCGTCGGCAGGTCCGGCGCGAGATTGGTGCGCGCCGGGCTCATCTGCACGAGGTTGCGGATCGGCGTGCCGCCCTTCTGGTATTGCAGCGCCTCGCCGATATTGATGGCCGCGACCACGATCTGGCGTCCCGCAATCGCAGCGCGTACGTCGGCCGAGCCTTTGAATGGCACGTGGCGCATCGTCACGCCCGCCGCGCGCTGGAATTTAAGCATCGCGATGTGATCGTCCGAGCCGATGCCGGTCGTGCCCACCGTCACCTCGCCCGGATGCGCCTTGGCGTATGCGGCGAGCTCGCTGAGATTGTGAATCGGCGTCTCGGCATGCACCGAGAAATTGCAAGGATCGTCGATGATATTGCCGATGTACTCGTAGCGCTGCCAGTGGAACTGCGCCGTGCGCTCGATCGGGATGGTGAGGAGTGGCGGCGTGTTGACGAAGCCGATCGTGTAGCCATCAGGCAGCGCGTTGGCGAGCGCGGCGAAGCCGACCTCACCGCCCGCGCCGGCGCGGTTGACGATGACGATCTTCGCGCCGCCGCCGAGATATTTTTCGACGAAGGGCGCAAGCGCGCGCGCCACGAGGTCGGTGCCGCCGCCGGGCGGATAGGCGACGATCAGCGTGATCGGCCGCTCCGGATAGGCCGCCGCGGCGATGCTGGCGACGCAGAGCAAAGCTGCGGTGACGGCGAGGCGCTTAAGAATTGTCATCGGCGCTCCGAAAATAATTACGCACTGACCCCGAGTTCGTCAGCCCTGCCAGACGCCGTAGCCCTTCTCGCGCAGGCTGATCGCGAGCTCGACTTCCATGTCTCGCGCGCCATCGTACGGCATCGGGTTATACGCCGCGTAAAGCTCCGGCAGGAGGCGCAAGCCGTAGCGCATCACGAAGCGATTGGCCTGGATGCCGGCCTTGTGCTTGTCGAAGCGCACATCGGGGTCGACGCCCGTCATGCCGACGTAGACGCATGGCTTCATCGCGTCGTAGTTCGGGTTGGCGCGGCGAAAGCGCGCATGTTGCAGCACCTGCGGCGCGAGCTCGACCACATAGACCGAGTAATGATGCCGGCGCGAAGAGTTCGGGCTGCGTCCCCGAACCTTCTTCTTCATGCGCGCACGAGGCGCAGGAGCGTGAGCTCCGGCTTGGTGCCGAAGCGCACCGGCGGGCCCCAGGTGCCCGTGCCAGCCGAGACATAAACGACCATGTGCCCTTCGCGCGACAGACCCGCGACGTGCGGCGCGTGCACCAGGCGCACGGCGAGGGTCCACGGGAAAAACTGGCCCGCATGCGTGTGGCCCGAGAGCTGCAGATCGAAGCCCGCTTGAGCGCCAAGCGGTGCAAGGCGCGGATTGTGCGCGAGGAGCAGCCGAAAGTCGGCGGCCTCCGCGCTCGCGAGCGAAATCGCCGGGCGCAGGCGCCGATATGCAGGGTCGACGAGGCCGGCGACGAGAAGGCGAGCGGCACCGTGCTGGAGGGTCTCGTGCGAATTCAGGAGCACGCGCATGCCAAGGCTTCGGAAGTGCGCGACCCAGACGTCGGCGCCGGCATAGCAGTCGTGGTTGCCGAGGACGAAGAACGCTTTTCCTTCGCGCGCAAGCTCGGCGAGCGGTGCGACCTCCGGCGCGAGGCGCGCAAGCGGGCCGTCGACGATGTCGCCGGTGAGCGCGACGAGATCGGGCTTGAGCGCGCGCGCTTGGGCCACCACGCGCTCGACATAGCGGCGGCCGATGTTCGGGCCGACGTGCAGATCGCTGATCTGCACGATGCGATAGCCGTGCAGGTCCGCATGCAGGTCGGGGAGCGCGATGTCGACGGTTTCGACGCGCGGGCCGCGGAACGCGGCCGCGGCGCCGAGCGCCATGGCGGCGAGCGAGCCGCCGAGCACGACCGGCACGCCGCTCGCCAGGACCCAAGCGTGCGCGCCTGCGAGGAGCGCAGGCAGGGTCGCGAGGAGCGCGAGGTCGCGCGCGAGCGTCAGCACGAGCGCGAAGCTCACCCACGCCATCGACAGATAGCTCGCGTGGTGAGCGAGGCGCGCGAAGAGCCCTTCGCGCGAGCGCGGCGAGCCCCAGTACATCACCGGCACGATCCAGATGCAGATGAAGGGTGCCGCCAGCAGAACCGCGGCAAGCGTGCCGCCGGCGAGACGTGCCGCCAGGTAGGCGTAGGCGGCGCCCAGCAGCGCCGTGACGGCGAACGCGAACCTCAAACGCGCAGTTTGCTCTTGATGATCTTGCGCGTCGGCGTGAGCGGCATCTCGGCGATGACGACCAGCCGCTCGGGCAGCTTGTTCTTCGCGATTTCTCGCGCCAGTAGATACTCGCAGAGCTCGGCGAGCGAAGGCTCCGGCGCGCCGGGCTTGAGCGTCACGAAGGCACAGGCCTTCTCGCCCAGCACCGGGTCGGGCATCGGCACGATCGCCGACTGCAGGATCTTGGGATGCGCATCGAGCAGCGCCTCGACATCCACCGGATTGAACTTCACGCCGCCGCGATTGATGATGTCCTTGCTGCGGCCGGTGATGGCGTAGTTTTCGGCGCGACGTTCGGCGAGGTCGCCGGTGCGAAACCAGCCATCTTCGGTGAAGGCCGCGCGCGTTGCCGCGTCGTTTCGGTAGTAGCCCGAGAAGGCAAGCGGTCCGCGCACCTGCAGCTCGCCGTCGGCCGAGATGCGCACCTGCGTTCCGGGGCTCGGCCGTCCGGCGCTCGTCGCCGCAACCTCGATGCCGTCGCCCGGCCGCGAGTAAAGGCCCGCCTGCAGCTCGGTCATGCCCCAAAGCTGCGTCACGGCGCAGCCGGGCACTTTCTGCTGGAAGTCATGCATCAGTGCGCTCGGCGCCATCGAGCCCGAGACGATCGCGAGCTTGAGCGAAGACCAGTCGTGCCTGTCGAAGAGGCCGGCATTGCGGCACGCGGCGACATGCGCGGGCCCGGTCCAGAGCGCGGTCGGCCGGTCGCGCTCGACGGTTTTCGCGAGCTCGTCCGGTTTGAAGGCGGGCAGGAGCACCGTGCAGGCGCCGACCGACCAGGCGCAGTGCAGAGAATAGAGGCCGTACAGGTGCGAGAGCGGCGCCGCGCAAAGGACACGCGACTCAGGCGTCACGCCATGCTCGCGCGCACCGAGGCGGCTGTTGCCAAGGAGCGTCCGAGAGGGATGCGGCACGGCCTTTGGCGAGGCGGTGGTGCCGGACGTGTAGAGAAGGAGAAACGCGTCGCGCGCGTCCGGTGCCGGATGATCGGCGGCGAGCGCTGTGGCGCCGACCAGCTCGCCGAAGGGATAGGCGGCGGTGAAGAAAAGCTTGGCGCCGCTGTGCGCAAGGATCGTCTCGATCTCGGCGCCGCGATAGGGCATGTGCACGGTGCACATCACCACGCCGAGGCGCGCCGCGGCGAGATGCACGAGCAGGAACTCAAGCGTATTCGGCAGCTGCACGGCGACGATGTCGCCGGTGCCGATACCCTTCTCCGTCAGGCCCTGAGCCACGCAGCGCACGCGCGATTCGAGCTCCCGCCAGCTCACGACGTCGCCGGAGGCGATCACCGCCGGCGCGTCGGGTCGCTCGGACGCGTGGCGCGCGAGCCAGTGCGCGAGCGTGTCGTCGTCGCGCCAATAGCCGCGCGCGACGTATTCGCGCTCGTCCTCCGGCCGGTAGGCAGGACGTTCCATCGGCGCCTATATTAGACGCATGGACGAGGCGCTGATCCTCGCGCGAGCGCAGTTCGGCCTGAACATCGGCTTCCATATTCTCTTTCCGGCGATCTCTATCGGGCTTGCCTGGATGCTGCTGTGGTTTCGCCTGCGCTACCAGATGACGCGTGACGAAGCGTGGCTGCGCACTTACAAGCTTTGGCTGCGCGTGTTCGCGCTGACGTTTGCAATGGGCGTGGTGTCGGGCGTCACCATGAGCTTCCAGTTCGGCACCAACTGGCCGGGCTACATGAATCGCGTCGGCAACATCGCCGGGCCGCTCCTCGCCTACGAGGTGCTCACCGCGTTCTTTCTCGAGGCCACCTTTCTTGGCGTCATGCTCTTCGGCATGGAGCGCGTCTCCGGGCGCATGCACGTCGCCTCCGCGGCGATCGTCGCCTTCGGCACCACGGTATCGGCATTCTGGATCCTGGCGCTCAATTCCTGGATGCAGACGCCTGCGGGGCACGCGAATAGCGCCGCCGGACTCGTCGCCGGCAGCTGGTGGGCGGTGATTTTCAATCCTTCGTTTCCGTATCGCCTGACGCACATGCTGCTCGCTTCGGGCATCACGGCGTCGTTCTTGGTCACCGGCCTCTCGGCGTGGCGGCTGCTCGCCGCGCCACGCGATGCCGCGGCCGCGACGACGCTGCGCTTTGGCGCCCGCGTCGCGGCCCTGCTCGTACCGCTGCAGATCGTGGCGGGCGACCTGCACGGCCTGAACACACTCGCGCACCAGCCAGCGAAGATCGCGGCGCTGGAAGCGATCTGGCATACCGAGCGCAGCGCGCCCCTCACCCTGATCGGCATTCCGAACGAAGAGAGGCGGCGCACGGAGTACGCGATCAGGCTGCCAAAGGCCGGCTCGCTGATCCTCGCGCACGACGCCAATGCCGAGATCAAAGGCCTCGATGCGTTCGAGGACCATCCGCCGGTGGCGCCGGTGTTTTTCGCCTTTCGCGTCATGGTGGGCACGGGCTTGCTGATGCTCGCGCTTGCCTGGGGAAGCCAGTTTTGGCTGAAGGCGCCGCCGCGGTGGCTGCTGTGGACCTTCTCCGGTTTCACGTTCGCCGGCTGGATCGCGACGCTCGCCGGCTGGCTCGTGACCGAGATCGGCCGCCAGCCCTGGCTCGTGACCGGCATCCTGCGCACCGCCGATGCCGTCGGGCCCGCCGGCGGCGCGAAGCTCGGCGCGAGCCTCACTGCTTACGTCCTCACGTATTCGGCGCTGCTCCTCGCCTACATGGTGACGCTCACCCACATGGCGCGGAAATCGGGTCCTGGACCCGAATACGGAGGCAAATCGATGCCCGACGGCGGCTTGCACTGACGCATGGACCTGGTGCTCGTCTTCGCTGGCCTGATGGCCCTCGCGATCCTCGCCTACGTCCTGCTCGACGGCTACGACCTCGGCGTCGGCATGCTGATGCCGGCGGCGAGCCGGGACGAGCAGGAGGTGATGGTGGCCGCGATCGCGCCCTTCTGGGACGCGAACGAGACCTGGCTCGTGCTCGGGATCGGCCTGCTGCTGGTCGCCTTCCCCGTGGCGCACGGCGAGGTGCTCGGCGCGCTCTACCTGCCGGTCGCGGTGATGCTCGTCGGCCTGATGCTGCGTGGCGTCGCGTTCGAGCTGCGGGTGAAGGCGGAAGGCTGGCATCGTGAGCTGTGGAACTGGCTCTTCTGGGCGGGCTCGACGCTCGCCTCCTTTGCGCAGGGGCTGATGCTCGGGCGCTACGTCACGGGCTTCGAACCGGGATTCGGCTACTGGCTATTCGCCTTCGTCGTCGGCGCGAGCCTCTGCGGCGGCTACGTGCTCTTGGGCGCCACCTGGCTCGTGCTGCGCACAAGCGGCGAACTGCAGGAGAAGGCGATCGCCTGGGCGAAATGGGGCCTCCTCTGGGTCGCGCTCGCGGTCGCGCTCGTCAGCCTCGGGACCCCGCTCGCGTCCGAGACCGTGCGTGCGCGCTGGTTCGACTTTCCGCGCACCGCGGGACTGATGGTGCTGCCGGCGGCGACGCTCGCCATCGGCATCTGGGTGTGGCGCACGCTTGGCCGCTCGGATACGAAGCCCTTCGGCGGCGCCGTGGCGATCTTCGTGCTCGCGTTCATCGGCCTCGCCTATAGCCTGTTCCCGTATGTGGTGATGGACCGCCTGACCATCTGGGACGCGGCCGCGGACGAGAGCGCGCTCGTATTCCTCGGCGTCGGCGTGCTCCTCGTCGTGCCGTTCATCATCGGTTACACGGTGTACGCATACCGCGTGTTCCGCGGCAAAGTGCATCGCGGGATATATGAGCACTAGAAAATGAAAAGGGCCCGCAAAGCGGGCCCTTTGGAATATCGACTGCGACGGCTACGCCGGCCGCGGGATCGGTACGAAGAAGGACTCGCGCACCACATCCTTGCCGGCGATCAACTCCTCCGCTTCGCGCCGCTCTTCGTCGAAAACGACGGCGGCCAGCTTCTGCAGCGTCTCGCGCGCCTCATCGAGCGTGCGTCCATGCGAGTTCACGCCGGGCAACTCCTCGATGAAGCCGATGTAGCCGTGGTTCGACTTGAGATACACCGCGGTAAACGCGAGGCGTCCTTGTTCCATTCGTTCCTCCTGCTGATTGCGAATAGACAGGTTACGCGATCAAGCTTACAAAAGTATTTCTGCGCCGAAAATTTTTTCGCTGGAGTGACTCTGCAAAATCGCTGTGGTCGTATCGACGACAATTTTTTTGCGCCGCGCCATTTGCGCTAGGCAAATTGCTGCGGCGCTCAACGCGCGAGCAGATTTTTTTTCTCTTTGCGCTTCGCCCACTCATCGGCATCGGCCGGCGCAGGCTTTCGCTCGATGATCGGTTTCCACACTTGCGCGAGCTCGCGATTCAACGCGATGAACTCCTTCTGCGCATCCGGCACGTCGTCCTCGGCGAAGATCGCTTCGACCGGGCACTCGGGCACGCACAGCGTGCAGTCGATGCATTCATCGGGGTCGATCACCAGCATGTTCGGCCCCTCGCGAAAGCAGTCCACCGGGCAGACATCGACGCAGTCGGTGTACTTGCATTTGATGCAGGTTTCCGTAACGACGTAAGTCATAGGCGAATCAAGAGTTTAGCACCGCGGTGGTCGCGCCCGGCATAATAGCGGCCTCACCTCGCAACATCCCCAACGGAGAACCATGAGCAGTAACGAGATACGGCATATCACCGACGACACCTTCGAGCCCGAGGTACTGAAGTCGGAGACTCCGGTGCTGGTCGATTACTGGGCGGAATGGTGTGGCCCGTGCAAGTCGATCGCGCCGATCCTCGACGAAGTGGCGAAGGAGTACGAAGGGCGTCTGAAGATCGCCAAGATCAACGTCGATGAAAACCAGAACACGCCGGCCAAATTTGGCATTCGGGGCATTCCGACGCTGATGCTGTTCAAGAACGGCAACGTCGAGGCGACCCGCGTCGGCGCGCTCTCGAAGTCGCAGTTGACCGCATTTCTTGACAGCAATATCTAAACGCCTTACTCTGTTTTGAGAGCCGCGCCGGAGGTCCGGCGCGGCAGCAACAACCGAGCGCCGAAGAAATCCTGAGGCGCAAATCCCGAGAATGAGCAGGCCCCAGGCAGTCCAGCCGGAAGCACCGCGTTCATCCCAACGCCCCGAGGCGCAGGCGGCACCGACGCCCACGCCGCCGGGCGCGTTGCCGATCCCGACGCACCTCTCCGAGCTCAAATCCCATCACGTAACGCAGCTCGTCGAGATGGCCGTGTCGAACGGCATCGAGAACGCGAGCCGCATGCGAAAGCAGGACCTGATCTTCGCACTGCTGAAGAACCAGGCGAAGAAGGGCGAATCGATCTACGGCGACGGCACGCTGGAAGTGCTGCCCGACGGCTTCGGTTTCCTGCGCTCGCCCGAGACCTCCTACCTCGCGAGCACCGACGACATCTATGTGTCGCCGTCGCAGATCCGCCGCTTCAATCTCCATACCGGAGATTCGATCGAGGGCGAGATCAGGACGCCCAAGGACGGCGAGCGCTACTTCGCGCTCGTCAAGGTGGACAAGGTCAACGGCGAGACCCCCGAGGCGGCGAAGAACAAAATCCTGTTCGAGAACCTGACGCCGCTTCATCCCGACGAGATGTTCAAGCTCGAGCGGGAGATCAAGGCGGAGGAGAACGTCACCGGCCGCGTGATCGACATCGTGGCGCCGATCGGCAAGGGCCAGCGCGGCCTGATCGTCAGTCCGCCCAAGGCGGGCAAGACCGTGATGCTGCAGCACATCGCCCACGCCATCGTCGCCAATCACCCGGAAGTCGTGCTGATCGTGCTCCTGATCGACGAGCGGCCCGAGGAAGTGACCGAGATGTCGCGCTCGGTGCGCGGCGAAGTGGTGGCCTCCACCTTCGATGAGCCCGCGTCGCGGCACGTGCAAGTCGCGGAAATGGTCATCGAGAAGGCAAAACGCCTGGTCGAGCACAAGAAGGACGTCGTCATCCTCCTCGATTCAATTACCCGTCTGGCACGCGCCTATAACACGGTGGTGCCGGCGTCCGGCAAGGTGCTGACCGGTGGCGTGGATGCGAACGCGCTGCAGAAGCCCAAGCGTTTCTTCGGCGCCGCGCGCAACATCGAGGAGGGCGGCTCGCTCACGATCATCGCCACCGCGCTCATCGACACCGGCAGCCGCATGGACGACGTGATCTACGAGGAGTTCAAAGGCACCGGCAACATGGAGATCCACCTCGATCGCCGGATGCACGAGAAGCGCATTTACCCGGCGATCAACGTCAACCGCTCGGGCACGCGGCGCGAGGAGCTCCTGATCGAAGCGCCGATCCTGCAGAAGGTCTGGGTGTTGCGAAAGCTCCTCTACCCGATGGACGAGCTCGAGGCCGCCGAATTCCTGATCGACAAGCTGAAGGCCACCAAGTCCAACGCCGAGTTTTTCGACTCGATGCGCCGCGGCTAAAAAACGTCTGTATAATCCGCGCCTTCGTAGCCGAAGCCCAGTCATGAAACCAGGCGTACACCCGGAATACAGGCCGGTGATCTTCTTGGACACCAGCACGAATCACGGCTTTTTGACGCGCTCGGCGATCGATACCAAGGGTCGCGAGACGATGAAGTGGGACGACGGCCGCGAGTACCCGGTCATCAAGGTCGAGGTCTCCTCCGAATCCCATTCGTATTACACCGGCAAGCAGAAGATCGTCGACACCGCCGGTCGCGTCGAGAAGTTCAAGCGCCGCTACACCAAGAAAGCCAAGTAACCGCCGGGGCCAATGCTGCCCCGGATCACGCTCCCGCCGACCAACGCGGCCCTCGCGGGCCTCGCGGTGCTGTTCATCCTGCCTGGCCTCGCGAGTCACGACCTGTGGAAGACGCAGGACGCGATTGGCCTGGGCATCGTGCATGCCATGGCCCAGAGCGGCGACCTGGTGGTGCCGCGCATCGCCGGTGAGCGCTGGCTCTACGATCAACCGCTCTATCACTGGGTAGCGCTCGGGTTCGGCAAGCTCTTCAGCGGCGTACTCGACTTCCACGCCGCGGCGCGCCTGGCAAGCGGCGCGTTCGTCGCCGCCGCCTTCGCGCTCATCTACCTCGCGGCGCGGCAATGGAGCGAAGAGGATCTGCGCCGCACCAGCGCCTGCGGCGCGCTGCTTCTGCTGCTCGGCTGCATCGGCCTGATGGTGCACGCCCATGAGGCGCTGCCCGAGCTCGCTTCGCTCGCCGCGCTGTGCGGCGCCCTCGCCGCGCTGCCCTATGCCGCGCGGCGGCCGCTCGCCGCCGGCGCCGCTTTCGGGGCCGCGCTCGGGCTCGCCTTCCTTTCCGCCACCTGGATTGCGCCGGCGAGCCTCGCGGCGGCCGTGCTCGTCGCGCATCTCGTCTGCCCGGAATGGCGCAACGCGCGCGCTGCCCTCTTTCTCTGCAGCGCCTTCGGCACGGCGCTGCTCGTCGGCGGCAGCTGGCCGCTCGTCCTCGCGCTGCGCGCGCCCGAAGCGTTCGCCGAATGGCGTTCGATCCTTTTCTCGCGCGAAGGTCCGCCCGGTGCCAACCTGCGGCAGCTTTTCGCCACCGCGAGCTGGTTCACCTGGCCCGCCTGGCCGCTCGCCGCGTGGAGCGCCTGGTCGCTGCGCCGGCGGCTCGCTGAGCCGCGGCTTCTCGTGCCCGCGCTCGCCGTGCTCGCCATGGTCGTGCTCCTCGTGGGGGTGGGCCCGCCGCAGAACGAGAACCTGATTCCGCTCCTTGCGCCGCTCGCCATTTTGGCCACGTTCGGCATCTTCACCTTGCGCCGCGGCGCCTCGTCGGCGCTCGACTGGTTCGGCGCGCTCACCTTCGCCGTGTTCGTCGCGCTCGTCTGGCTGGGCTACGTCGCGATGATGACCGGCGTGCCGACGCCGGTCGCGCACAACTTCGAGCGCATCGCGCCCGGGTTCGTCGCGCGACTGCGGCCGTTCGCGCTCGCCTCGGCCCTGGTGGTCGTCGCCGCGTGGCTCTACCTCGTGTGCTGCACCAGCCCTTCGCCGTTGCGAAGCCTGGTGCGCTGGGCGGGCGGCATCGTGCTCCTCTGGTGCACCTTCGTCGCGTTGTGGATGCCATGGGTGGACTACCAGAAGAGCTATCGCTCGGTCGCGCTCGAACTGCGAGCGAAGCTGCCGGGAGACGCGCGCTGCATCGCCGGCCGCGCGCTCGGCGTATCGCAGGCCGCGGCACTCGACTACCATGGCGGCATCCGCACGCAACCCTACGACCCGCTGAAGCCGGCGGCCTGCCCGCTGGTGCTCGTGCAAGGCACCCCGCAGGAACGCGACGCGCCGCTCGCCGCAGCCGGCCGCCACTGGGTCAAGCTCGCGGACGTCGGCCGTCCGGGCGATCGCGCCGAGCGCTACCGCCTGTACCGCCTCGAACGGTGAGCCCACAGTGAACCTCGCGCCCACCGCCTGCCCGTCCTGGACCGCGCTCGGCGCGCACGCGGCGTCCTCGCGCGAGGTGCATCTGCGCGCGCTCTTCGCCGCCGACCGCGAGCGCGCGCGTCATCTCGCGACGCAGGCGGCCGGCGTGCGCTTCGACTATTCGCGCCAGCGCCTGGGTGCGATGACGCTGCGCCTCCTCGCGCACCTCGCCGAGGAGCGCGGCTTCGCCGAGTGGCGGGCTGCGCTTCTCGGCGGCCAGCACGTCAACAACACCGAGGACCGCGCAGCGTGGCACACCGCCCTGCGCGCCGCCGACGCGCCGGCCGAAGTGCGCGAGACGCTCGAGCGCATGCGCGCGCTCGCGCGCCGCCTGCGCGAAGAGCGGCGCTTCAAGCGCGTCGTCAATCTCGGCACCGGCGGCTCCGACCTCGGCCCGCGGCTCCTCGCCGACGCCCTGGCCGACGGCACCCTGGATGTGCGCTTCGCGGCGAACGTCGATCCGCGCGACCTCGAGCGCGCGCTCGAAGGCGCCACCCCGGCCGAGACGCTGGTCATCGTGGTTTCGAAGACGTTTACCACGCAGGAGACCATGGCCAACGCCGAGCGCGCGAAGCGCTGGGGCGCGCGCGAGTTCTTCGCGGTCAGCGCCAATGTGGATGCGGCGAAGCGCTTCGGTGTCTCGGAAGTGCTGCCCATGTGGGACTGGGTCGGCGGGCGCTATTCGGTGTGGTCGGCGGTCGGCTTTGCTGCCATGTGCGCGCTCGGCGTGCGGGCGTTCGATGAATTTCTCGCCGGCGGCCGCGAGGTCGACGAGCACTTCGCCGCGGCGCCGCTCGAGCACAACATCCCGGCGCTGATGGCGCTGATCGGCGTCTGGAATACGAATTTCCTGGGCGCGCCGACACACGCGGTGCTGCCGTATTCCAACGCCCTGCGCCTGCTGCCCGCCTATCTGCAGCAGCTGGAAATGGAATCGAATGGCAAGCGCGTCGACCGCGAGGGGCGCACGGTCGATTACGCCACCGCGCCGATTCTCTGGGGCGCCGAAGGCACGGTGAGCCAGCATTCGTTCCACCAGCTCCTGCATCAGGGCACGCATGTCGTGCCGGCCGACTTCATCGACCTCGCGCTGGAAGAAAACTTGAGCGCGAACGCGCGCGCCCAGGCCGATGCGCTCGCCTTCGGCACCGACGACCCGAAGCTGCCTCCCTATCGCCAGTACCCGGGAAACCGCCCGTCGAGCATGCTCTTCCTCGAGGGCTGCACGGCGCGTAACCTCGGTCGCCTGATCGCGCTTTACGAGCACAAGGTGTTCGTCCAGGGCGTCGTCTGGAACATCAACAGCTACGACCAGTGGGGCGTCGAGCTCGGCAAAGAGATGGCGAAAAAATTGCTCTCCCGGAGATAGGCATGGACCAGGAAACCTTCAACCTCAGCATCCGCAAGTTCCTGAAAATGGTGGGCGTCAACTCGCAGCGCGAGATCGAACAGGCGGTGCAGAAGGCGATGATGAGCGGCCGACTGCAAGGCAGCGAAACCCTGGACGCGAAGTGCACGCTGGAGATCCCGTCGCTCGGCGTGCGCGTGCCGTTCGATGGGCAGATCAAACTAAAATAGCGGCATGAACAGCGCGCGCGAATTTGATCAATCGGTGCTCACGGAGCTGAAGGCGCTCCTGGGCGAGCGCGTCTCCACGTCGAGCGCGGTGCGCGAGCACCACGGCAAGGACGAGTCGTACTTCCCCTACGCGCTACCCGATGCGGTCGTCTTTCCGCACAGCACGGAAGAGGTGCGCGACATCGTCAACATCTGCCGCCGCCATCGCGTGCCGATGATCCCGTTCGGCGTCGGCACTTCGCTCGAGGGCCACATCCTCGCCATCAACGGCGGCGTGTCGATCGATCTCTCGCGGATGAACAAGGTGCTCGCGGTGCACGAGGAGGATCTGGACGCCGTGGTGCAGGCGGGCGTAACCCGCAAGCAGCTGAACGAGTACATCAAGCACACCGGCCTTTTTTTCCCGGTGGATCCCGGCGCCGATGCCACGCTCGGCGGCATGGCGGCGACGCGCGCCTCGGGCACCAATGCCGTGCGCTACGGCACGATGCGCGAAAACGTGCTCTCCCTCAAGGTCGTGCTCGCCGACGGCCGTATCGTCCAGACCTCGCGGCGCGCCAAGAAGTCGGCCGCAGGCTATGATCTGACGCGCCTCTTCGTCGGCTCGGAAGGCACGCTCGGCATCATCACCGAGGTGACGGTGCGTCTTTATCCCGTGCAGGAAGCGATGTCGGCGGCCGTGTGCGCCTTCGATTCGGTCGACGGCTGCACGCGCACGGTGATCGAGACGATCCAGTCGGGCATTCCGGTGGCGCGCTGCGACATCGTCTGCGACAAGACCATCGCCGCCATCAACAAGTACAAGAAGACCGACTATCGCGTCGCGCCGACCGTGTTCTTCGAGTTCCACGGCTCGCAGTCCTCGGTCGTCGAGCAGGCCGAGGCGGTGCAGGCCATCGCCAAGGAGCACGGCGGGCACGACTTCCAGTGGGCGACAAAGCCCGAGGAGAGAAACCAGCTCTGGCAGGCGCGTCACGATGCCTATTTCGCCTGCCTGCAGATCCGCCCGGGTTCGCGCGCCGTGTCGACCGATGTATGCGTGCCGATCTCGCGTCTCGCCGAGTGCGTGCACGAGACGATGGAGGACGTGAAGAGCTACTTCGCGCCGGTGCCGCTTCTCGGCCACATCGGCGATGGCAACTTCCACCTGATGCTGCTCGTCGACCCGGCGAAGCCCGAGGAGACCGAGATCGCGAAGCAGTTCAACAAGCGGCTGGTCGAGCGCTCGCTCCGCCTGGAAGGCACCTGCACTGGCGAGCACGGCGTCGGCATGGGCAAGATGGGCTCGATGCAGATGGAGCTCGGCGATGACGTCATCGATCTCATGCGCGACATCAAGCGTGCACTGGATCCCGAGAACCTGATGAACCCGGGCAAGGTGGTCGCGACGCCATGAGAACCGCCCTCATGCTCGCGTTGCTGCTCGGCGCCTCGCCGGCGCTCGCCGAGGATACCGAGCCCGCGCCCGCGCCGGAGCAGCCCAAGGCGCGGCCGCCGCTCAAGCTGCGCCTCGACGAGGCGGCGCCGGTGGCGCCGCGAATCACGTTCACGCCGCGCGAAGAAGCCCAGAAGGCGCCGGCGGACACGCTGCCGACGCTTGGCGGCCAAACATCGCCCGCGTTCGAGCAGCGCGCGGCGCCCGGCAGCAAGGGCTCGCCTTATCCCCCGGACAGCAACCCGAATCGCTAGATGGATCCCGAGCAGCGGCTGCGCGAGCTGAAGATCGACCTCGGCCACGTGTCTGCGCCGGTGGCGAATTACGTGAATGCGGTGCGCACCGGCAATCTGCTCTTCCTTTCGGGCAAGGGCCCGCGCACGGGCGCGGACGGCAAGCGTGCCAAGGGCAAGGTGGGGCGCGAGTACACCGTCGAGCAGGCCTACCAGCACGCGCGCAGCGTGGGCATCGATCTCCTGGCGGTGATGAAGGCGGAGCTCGGCAGCCTCGGGCGCGTCAAGCGCGTGGTGAAAGTCCTCGGCATGGTGAACTCGGTGCCCGAGTTCGAGGATCCGCCGAAGGTGATCAACGGCTGCTCGGATCTCTTCGTCGAGGTGTTCGGCGAGCGCGGCCGTCATGCCCGCTCGGCCGTCGGCATGGCGGCGCTGCCGATGGGCATCCCGGTGGAGATCGAATGCATCGTCGAAGTGGAGTAATCGCCGCCGCGCTTTGCGTGCTGGTGCTCACCGTTGCCGCTCGCGCGCAGGCACCGGAGAAGACCGAGCAGGCGAAGGACCCCGACACCAGCGCAACGCCAGCACCGCCGAAGCCGCGTCCGCGCGTGGTGCTGAAACCGCGTGGCGGTAGCGGATCGAACGTCGGCGACGATGCTCCGGGGGGCGGCGCGAGGAGCGCCGAGCCTTCCAAGGGCGGCACGGCGGGAACGCCGTCGGGGTCGTTCACCGGCGCCGCGCCCAAGCCCTAAATCGTCATCACGCTCCTGCGGTAGAACTTCAGCTCCTCGATCGATTCGAGGATGTCGGCCATCGCCTCGTGGCGTCCCTCCTTGGCGAAGCCCTTGGCGAGCTCGGGCTTCCAGCGGCGCACCAGCTCCTTCAGTGTCGAGACGTCGAGGTTGCGGTAATGGAAATGCGCTTCCAGTCGAGGCATCCACCGCGCGAGAAAGCGACGATCCTGGCAGATCGAGTTGCCGCACATGGGCGAGTTGTTCGCCGGCACGTGCTGCGACAGGAAATCGAGCGCCGATCGCTCCGCCTGCGCTTCGCTCAGCGTCGAGGCACGCACGCGCTCGATCAGGCCGCTCTTCTTGTGGGTGTTCTTGTTCCAGGTGTCCATCGCCTCGAGCACCTCGTCGGGCTGATGCACTACCAGCATGGGTCCCTCGGCGACGAGCGCGAGCTGCGCGTCGGTGACCAGCACCGCGATCTCGAGGATGCGGTCCGAAGTCGGCTCGAGACCCGTCATCTCCATGTCGATCCAGATCAGGTTGTTGGGATCGGCGGGCATGGCATATTCTAGTCTCGCATGCTCAACGCCTTGACCTGGCTCTTCCTCGCCGCGCTGGCGCTTGCGAGCGCGACGCGCCTGTGGCTAGGCGCGCGCCAGATCCGCCACGTGCAGGCGCATCGCGACGCCGTGCCTCGCTCCTTCTCCGGCAGCATCGCGCTCTCGGCACACCAGAAAGCCGCGGACTACACGACGGCGAAGACGCGCCTCGGCATGTTCGATGTGCTGATCGGCGCTCTGACGCTGCTCGTCTTCACGCTCGGCGGCCTGCTCGAGTGGCTCTCGGAGGCCTGGAGCCGATTTTTCGCCAGCGGCTCCATCGCGCACGGCACGGCGCTGCTTCTCAGCGTCGTGCTCATCCAGTCGCTCATCGCGCTGCCACTCGCCGCCTACCGTACCTTCGGCATCGAGGCGCGCTTTGGCTTTAACCGCATGACGGTGCGCCTGTTTATCGCCGACCTGGCGATGCACGCGCTCGTCGGCCTCGCGCTCGGCGTGCCGCTGCTCCTCGCCGTCCTCTGGCTGATGGGCAAGATGGGCACGTACTGGTGGCTTTACGTGTGGCTCGTGTGGGTCGCCTACTCCGCGGTCCTGGTCATGCTCTATCCCGCGCTCATCATGCCGCTCTTCAACAAGTTCACGCCGATCACGGAGGGCGAGCTCGCGGCGCGCGTCGCGCGGCTGCTCGAGCGCTGCGGCTTCAGGTCGAGCGGCCTCTATCTCATGGACGGCTCGAAGCGCTCGAGCCACGGCAACGCGTTTTTCACCGGCTTCGGCGCCGCCAAGCGCATCGTGCTTTTCGACACGCTCGTGAGCCGGCTGCAGCCCCCGGAGGTGGAAGCGGTGCTCGCGCACGAGCTTGGCCACTACCGGCTGCACCATATCGCGAAGCAGATGGTGCTCTCGGCGGCGATCAGCCTCGCCGTGCTCTGGCTCCTCGGGCAGCTGATCGGCCGTGACTGGTTCTACGCCGGCCTCGGCGTGCGCACGCCCACCCCCGCCGCCGCGCTCGCGCTCTTCATGATGGTGCTGCCGGAGTTCCTGTTCTTCCTGCAGCCGCTCAGCAGCCGCTATTCACGCCGGCGCGAATACGAGGCGGACGCCTATGCCGTGAACCATGCGAGCGCCCAGGAGCTCGAGCGCGCCCTCGTCAAGCTCTACCAGGACAACGCGGCGACGCTCACCCCCGATCCGCTGCATTCGGCGTTCTACGATTCGCATCCGCCGGCGGCGATGCGCATCGCCCGGCTGGCCGAATTGAGGAGCCCAGGATGAGCGACCTGACCGCGCGAAAATGCAAGCCCTGCGAGGGCAACGTCGCGCCTTACACACCGGCGCAAACGAACGACATGCTGAAGCTCGTGAAGGGCTGGAGCGTCGAGGACGGCAAGCTTGTCAAGCTCTACCCGTTCACTAACTACTATCAGACGATGGCGTTCGTCAACGCGCTCGCCTGGATCTCGCATCGCGAAGATCATCATCCCGATCTCCTGGTCGGCTACAACAAGTGTCGCGTCGAGTACATGACGCATGCGATCGGCGGGCTGTCCGAGAACGATTTCATCTGCGCGGCGAAGTGCGATGCGCTGTTCAGGCTTTGAGGCCTCATCTGCGACGAGTGTTTAGCTCCTGGAACCTGACTGTCGTGCATCACTACCGCAACGTGCTCGAGGCGGAGGGCATCGGCGCGGTGGTGAAGAATCAGTACCTCTCTTCCGCCATGGGCGACCTGCCGCCGGCGGAATGCCAGGCGGAGCTATGGGTGCTGGAGGACGCCGATGCGGCTCGCGCCGAGCGTCTGCTGCTTGGCACGGCGCCGCCCGGGCCGGAATGGACCTGCTCGTGCGGCGAGCGCCTCGGCGCTCAATTCACCCAGTGCTGGCGTTGCGGCGCCTATCGGCGGGCCTAGCCGCGCCGCCTATAGCAGGCGCGCCATGGTGAGGATCAGGAGCACGAACACCCAGACCACCACCGAGCGCCAGAGCAGGCCCACGGTGCTGTCGAGGAACGGTCCCTCGGCCGGCTCGCCAACGCCGAGCTCCGGCCGCGGCTGCATGCCTTCCACTTCCTGCACCGGCATGCCCAGGCGTACGCCCATCGCGCCGGCGCCGGCGGCGAGCACGATGCCGGCGTTCGGGTCGAGCCAGCTGCGCGCCTGCGTGCGCCAGCAGTACACCGCGTCCTCGAAATCGCCGACCACGGCGAAAGCGGCCGCGGTGAGCCGCACCGCGGGCCACTCGAGCACGTAGAAGGCGCGCCTCGCGAACTCGCCGAACCCCCCCAGATCCTTCCAGCGCCAGGCGAAGTAGGCGGCGAGGCGATAAAGCACGGCGCCGCTCGGACCGGGCAGCAGCAGATACCAGAAGAGCACGCCGAACACGTGCCGGTGGGAGGCAATGAGCGCCTCTTCGATGGTAAGCCGGATGACTTCTTCGCGGCTGCGCACCACGCCGGAGGCGCCGCGCCACTGCTCGAGCAGCGAGCGCGCGCGCTCGATGTCGCCCGACTTCACGGCGAGCTGGATATCGGTGAAGTAGTGGCTGAACTGGCGGAAGCCGAGCGTGAGGTACAGCACCGCCACATTGAAGACCAGGGCGAGCAGCGGGTGCACCGCGTGCAGGAGGTAGTGCGCAGCCGCGGCGGCGATCACCAGCGGCACCACGGCGACCAGCCAGGCGACCACGCCGTGGCGGCGCTCGCCGCCGTTGAAGGATTGCTCGAGCGAACCCGCCCACGCGGCAAGCGAGCCCTGCACCGCGGTGCGCTCGCCGAGCGGCCGCCACTGCTCGATGACGAGCGCGGCGATGATCGCGAGGGCGCTCACGCGGCGATTCTACGGTAGAGGTTGACCAGCATGCCGGCGGTGGCGCCCCAGATGGTGCGGCCTTCGTGCTCGATGAGGTAGAAGGCCGCCGTACGGCCGGCGAACTCGCGCGTCGCGCGCTGGTGGTTCCTTGCGTCCATCAGGAACGCGAGCGGCACCTCGAATACCTCGTCCACCTCGCGCGCGTCGGGCACCAGCTCGAGCGGCGGCTGGATGACGCCGATCACGGGCGTCACGCGAAAGCCGGTGCGCGTCAGGTACTCGGGCAAGCGCCCGATCACTTCGACGCGCGAGCGCGCAAGGCCGATCTCCTCCTCCGCTTCGCGCAGAGCCGTGATCTCCGGCGTCGCGTCGTCCGGTTCCGCGCGCCCGCCGGGAAAGCTCACCTGACCGGAATGGGCTTTGAGGTGCACCGTGCGGCGAGTGAACAGCACGGTGGGCCCGTCGCGATGCGCGATGATCGGCACCAGCACCGCCGCCGGCGTGCTCGCCGCGGCCGCGCGCTCCGCCGCCGCGTCGTCGCCGTACACCGTCTCCATCGACGTCGCGCGCGCAAGGCGCGCCTTGAGCGCGGCGACGTCCAGCTCCACCTACGGAATCAGCACCACGGAGCCGGTGGTCTTGCGGCCCTCGAGGTCGCGGTGCGCGTTCGCCGCCTCCTCGAGCTTGTAGCGCTGCGTGGTCTCGATCTTCACCGCCCCCGACTTCACCGCGTTGAAGAGGTCGCCCGCCCGCTTCACCAGGTCCTCGCGCGCCGCGACGTAGGTGTTCAACGTCGGACGCGTGACGTAAAGCGAGCCCTTGGTCGACAGAATGCCGAGATTGACCGGCGGCACCGCGCCGGAGGCGTTGCCGAAAGACACGAGCAACCCGCGCGGCTGCAGGCATTCGAGCGAGCCGTCCCAGGTCGACTTGCCGACGGCGTCGTAGACCACGGGCAGCTTCTTGCCCTTGGTGATCTCCTTGACGCGCTCGGCGAAGTTCTCGGTCGAGTAGTTGATCACGTGCTTGTAGCCGTGCGCCTTGGCGAGCTTCGCCTTGTCGTCCGAACCCACGGTACCGATGGTCGTAACGCCCAGCTTCTTCAGCCACTGCCCGGCGATCAGGCCGACGCCGCCGGCGGCGGCGTGCCACAGCACGGTCTCGCCCTTCTTCACCTTGTAGGTCGAGAAGATGAGGTAATGCACCGTCATGCCCTTCAGCATCATCGAGGCGGCCTGCTCGTCGCTGATGCCCTTGGGGATCTTGACCATGCGGTCGGCCGGCACGAGGCGCGCCTCGCAATAGGAGCCGGGCACCCCGGTATAGGCGATGCGATCGCCGGCCTTCAGGTCTTTCACGCCCTTGCCCACGGCCTCCACCACGCCCGCGGCCTCGTTGCCGGCCACCATCGGCAGCTGCATCGGGTAGAGGCCCGATCGCTGATAGGTGTCGACGAAGTTGACGCCGATCGCGGTGTGCTTGATGCGCACCTGCCCCGGGCCCGGATCGGCGAGCGGGATGTCGTCCACCTGCAGTACTTCCGGTCCGCCGTGTTTATGGAAACGGATTGCCTTGGCCATTCGGTTTCTCCCGTGGATGGAATGCCTAGTCTTTTTTCGGCGCGTTGCCGCCGCTGGCGGTACGCATCGCCTGGAGCGCCGCGCGCTGCAGCTCCAGGCCCTGGATCGAGAACTTCACCATGTTGAGGTTCATGTTGAGCCAGACCTCGACCGAGCGGAGCTCGGCGATGCGCTTCTCGACTTCCTGCGGATCGAAGGTCGGCATGGCCATGCCGGGCAGCGGTACGCCGAGCGGCCCCCACAGGCGCCGGAACATCTCGAACGGATCGGACGGCGGCGCGGGGTCAGCCATAGGCCATTTCCTCGGGCACGGTGAAGAACTCGCGCACCTCGGCCTTGCGGCTGACGGTGTCCTGGTAGCCCAAGTCGATGAGCGCGCGGCAGAACGACTGCTCGAACAGCAGGTAGCTCGCGAGGTTCGATCCCGAGCGGTTGAGCGCGCCGGTCGGCTTGAGGATGAAGCGCACCGTCGAGGGCAGCTCGTGCAGGAAGCGTGCGGCGATGCGCTCGATCGGCTGCGACGGCGTGATGTACAGCACCTTCACCGGCCGCAGCTGCACGTGCGACTCGGCGAGCCGGTCGGCGGGAATGAGCGTCACGGTGCGGTTGATACGCTCGAGGCGCTCGATGTCGACCGCCAGGCTGTCGAGGAAGATCGAGTTGAGCGCGTGGCCGGCGATCTGCGCGAGCGACGGGTAGATGGTCGAGCGGGCTCGATTCTGTTCCGCATTCGCGCGGCCGGTGCCGACGATCAGCACCCGGTCGGCGCCCAGGTGCAGCGCCGGCGACACCGGCGCGATCTGGCGCATCGAGCCGTCGCCGAAATACTCGCGGTGCACCTTGACCGCCGGAAAGATGAAAGGCAATGCGGCCGAGGCGAGCAGGTAATCGGCGTTCAGCGTAACGGCGGCGCCGATCCTCTGATTGCGCTCCCAGCCCTCGAGGCCGCTGCCTCCCTGGAAGAAGGAGACGCTCTGGCCGCTCGTGTAGCCGGAGGCGGTGACGCACACGGCGTACAAGGCCCCGGAATCCACATGCGCCTGGATGCGCTCGAACGGCAGGTTCTTCTCGAGCATGCGGGCGAGCGGCGTGTTGTCGAGGAGCGAGATCGGGTTGCGGCGCGAGATCAGCATCATCGCCGTCAGCCAGCGCGCGCCGCTCTTCATGATGTGCCACGCATCGGTGCGGTAGATGTGGTGGCAGCGCATGTTCTCCCAGACCTCGAGAAGGTTCGCGACCGCACGCGAGAAGTCGTCCGCGAACACGGCGAGCGTCGTGGCGTTGATCGCGCCAGCCGAGGTGCCGCAGAGGATCGGGAAGGGATTCTTCTTCGGGCTGCCGAGCACGTCGCGCAGCGCCTTGACGACGCCCACCTGGTAGGCGGCGCGCGCCCCGCCGCCGGTCAGGACCAGCCCCGCGCGCGCGCGCACACGGCTCGGCGGGAGAGGCGCGACGGCGGCGCTCGCCACGTCGATCAGAACAGGCTCTCCTGGCCGCGCGGCGCGTTGGCGTCGGCGACCGCGAGCGCCGTCATGTTGACGATGCGCCGCACGGTGGCCGAGGGCGTGAGGACGTGCACCGGCTTCGCCGCGCCGAGCAGCATCGGCCCGATCGTCACGCCGCCGCCCGAGGCGGTTTTCAGCAGGTTGAAGGAGATGTTGGCCGCGTCGAGGGTCGGCATGACCAGCAGGTTCGCCTCGCCGCGCAGCCGGTTCCTCGGGAAGACGCGTGCGCGGATCTCCTCCGAGAGGGCGGCATCGCCGTGCATCTCGCCTTCGATCAGGAGATCGGGCGCAAGCTCCCGAATGCGCGCCAGCGCGGCGCGCATCTTGCGCGCCGAAGGGAGGTCGATGGAGCCGAAGTTCGACGCCGAGAGCAGCGCCACGTTGGGCACGATGCCGAACCGGCGCACCTCGTCCGCGGCGAGCAGCGTCATCTCGGCGATGTGCTCGGCGTCGGGGTCGTTCGCGACATAGGTGTCGCAGATGAACACGGTGCGCGTCGGCATGATGAGCGCATTCATCGCCGCGTAGTGGCGCACGCCCGGCCGCAGCCCGATCACCTGGTCGATGTAGCGCATGTGCTCGGCGAACATGCCGAGCGTGCCGCAAAGGACTGCGTCGGCCTCGCCCCTGTGCACCATCATCGTCGCGATCAGCGTCTGGTTACGGCGCATCTCGATGCGCGCGTATTGCGGCGTCACGCCTTTTCGCTCGGCAAGCTGGCAATAGGCGCTCCAGTAGTCGCGGTAGCGCGGATCGAACTCGGGATTGACGAGCTCGATCTCCTTGCCCGGCCGCACGCGCAGGCCGAGCCGCTCGAGGCGCTGCTCGATCACCTGCGGCCTGCCGATGACGATCGGCCTGGCGAGCCCTTCGTCCACCACGACCTGCACCGCGCGCAGCACGCGCTCATCCTCGCCCTCGGCGTACGCGACGCGGCGCGGCGCCGCCTTCGCCGCGGAGAAGAGCGGCTTCATGATGAGGCCCGACTGATAGACGAACTGCGCAAGCGACTGGCGGTAGGCCTCGAGGTCGGCGATCGGCCGCGTGGCCACGCCAGAATCCATCGCCGCCTGCGCGACCGCCGGGGCGACGCGCGCGATCAGGCGCGGGTCGAACGGCCGCGGGATGATGTAGTCGGGGCCGAAGCTGATCGTCTCGATGCCGTAGGCGAGCGCGACCTGCTCCGAGGTCTCGGCCTGCGCGAGCTCGGCGATCGCGCGCACCGCAGCGAGCTCCATCTCGGTCGTGATGGTGGTGGCGCCGACGTCCAGTGCTCCGCGGAAAATGAACGGGAAGCAGAGCACGTTGTTGACCTGGTTGGGATAGTCGGAGCGCCCGGTGGCGATGACGCAATCGGGCCGCGCCTCGCGCGCGAGCTCCGGCAGGATCTCGGGCTCGGGATTGGCGAGCGCCAGGATCAGCGGCCGCGCGGCCATCTTCCTCACCATCTCGGGCTTGAGCACGCCGCCCGCCGAGAGGCCGAGGAAGACGTCGGCGCCGGCGATCACTTCGTCGAGCGTGCGCGAGCGCGTTTCGCGCGCGTAGCGCTCCTTGTCGGGGTCCATCAGCTCGCGGCGCCCCTTGTACACGACGCCCTTGATGTCGGTGACCGTGATGTTGGCAAGCGGCAGACCCATCTTCTGCAAGAGATCGAGGCAGGCAAGCGCCGCGGCGCCCGCGCCGGAGGCGACCAGCTTCACCTGCTCGATTCGCTTGCCGACGACCCTGAGGCCATTGTAGATCGCTGCGCCCACGGTGATCGCGGTGCCGTGCTGGTCGTCGTGGAACACGGGGATCTTCATGCGCTGCCTTAGCGCGCGCTCGACGATGAAGCACTCCGGCGCCTTGATGTCCTCGAGGTTGATCGCGCCGAAGGTCGGCTCGAGCGCGGCGACGATCTCCACCAGGCGAGCGGGGTCGCGCTCGTCGATCTCGATGTCGAAGCAGTCGATGCCGGCGAACTTCTTGAAGAGCACCGCCTTGCCCTCCATCACCGGCTTCGCGGCGAGCGGCCCGATGGCGCCCAGACCGAGCACCGCGGTGCCGTTGGTCACCACCGCGATCAGGTTCGAGCGCGAGGTGTATTGCACCGCGCACGCCGGATCGCGCACGATCTCTTCGCAGGCGGCGGCGACGCCGGGGGAATAGGCAAGCGCGAGGTCGCGCTGGTTGGTGAGCTGCTTGGTGGGAAGGACCGAGAGCTTGCCCGGCGGATTGCGGCGGTGGTACTCGAGGGCGCTCTTCTTAAGCTGCTCATCCACCAGACGATTCTATAGCAGCGCCCCCGTAGAATGGCCGAGGCCATGCGCACCGCAAAACGCGCCGCGGAGATCGAACCGTTCGAAGTAATGGATGTTCTCTCGCGCGCGCACGCGCTCGAGCGCGCCGGACGGCACGTCGTGCACATGGAGATCGGCGAGCCGGATTTCACGGCGCCCGAGCCGGTGGTCGAAGCGGGCGTGCGCGCGCTGCGCGAGGGACGCACCGCTTACACGGCAACGCTCGGACTACCGCGGCTTCGCGAGGCGATCGCCGCTCATTACGCCGCGCGCTTGGACGCGCGCGTGCCGGTCGAGCGCGTGGTGGTCACTTCCGGCGCCTCGGGCGGCCTGCTGACGGTGGCGGCCCTCTACGTCGATGCCGGCGACGAGGTGCTGGTGCCCGATCCCGGTTATCCCGGTTACCGGCATTTCGTGCGCGCTTTCGAGGGCCGCGCGCGAGCGCTCGCCGTGTCGGCCGCGGACAATTTCCAGCCGACGCTCGCGATGGTGCGCGAGGCATGGGGCGCGCGCACCAAGGCGCTCATCCTCGGCTCGCCGTCCAACCCCACCGGCACGCTGATCGAGCGCGGCGAGCTCGCGCACATCGCCCAGTTCATCGCCGAGCGCGGCGGCGTCCTAATGGTCGACGAGATCTATCAGGGTCTCACCTACGGTGCCGAGCCGTGGACGGCGCTCGAGCTCCCGGGCGAGGTGGTGGTCATCAACAGCTTCTCGAAGTACTTCTGCATGACCGGCTGGCGCCTGGGCTGGGTCGTGCTGCCCGCGCACGCCGTGCGGGGATTTGAAAAGCTGGCGCAGCACCTCTTCATCTCGGCACCGGCGGCGGCGCAGTACGCGGCGTGCGCCGCGTTCAGCGCTGAATCGCGCGCGATTCTCGAGCGCCGGCGCGCCGAGTTCGCACGCCGCCGCGATCTCGTGCTGCCCGCCCTGAAGGACGCCGGACTTCGCGTGCCGGCCGAGCCGCACGGCGCGTTCTACATCTATGCCGATTGCGGGCGAGACGCGCGCCAGTTCTGCCGGGAGCTGCTGGAGCGCGAAGCGGTGGCCGCCACGCCGGGCCTGGACTTCGGCGGCCACGGTACGGCGCACCATGTGCGCTTCGCCTACACGCGCCCCCTCGAGGAGCTCGAGGAGGCGTCGCGCCGCATCACGCGCTTTGCGCTTTGCGCGCCTTCTGCCTGAGCGGCTCGAGCCGCGCGAGCTCGGCGAACACCTTCGCGGCGTAGGCGGCGCTCGGTTCGGCGAAGGCGCCCGCGTAGACCTGCAGCGCCGTCTCGGTGTCGCGGAAGCGCCGCTGGTACTCGCGCAAGATCTGCGCCCCGACCTGGATGTTGACCTCGGGCTCGAGCAGCGCATCCTCGCCGCCGTGATCGGAGAGCTTGTCCAGATGGTATTTGGGCAGGACCTGCATCAGGCCTTTCGCCCCCACGGTGCTCTCGGCGACCGGGTTGTAGCGCGACTCGATCGCCATGATGGCGAGGATCAGAAGCGGATCCACGGAATACTGCTCGCCGGCCCGGTAGGCGGCGGCGACGAAGGCGGCGACCGCCGTGTCCGACACCCGGTAGCGCTTGGCGATGAACGAGGTGATGGAGCGCTGCTCGCGCTCGAGCGCCGTTTCGACCGGGCCGGCGAAGGCGACCGCCGATATCGCCTTGGTTGGCGCGAAGCCCGCCTCGTGCCGCAACGGCAGCGCTTTGGCCACGTCGCCTTCGAAAGGAACGAGGGTCACCGCGGCCAAGGCCGCGACGCCGACCAGAGCAAGAACGCTCTTGAGACCCACGTAAGCGCGCCGCACCAGCGATACGTCCATAGACCACCTCCACTTGTTTCCAATTGGCTGGTCGGCGGACTCTTACGGGGCCTTGCGACCGGTACTAGTTGGCGCCACGTTATGTGACATTTCTCAGCGGTGTCAACCACTTCCTGACATTTCCGGACATTCGGCAGCGGCTGCGAAATGCTGCCGAACGGTGGCAAATAAGGGGTTTCGGCGGCGTACGGCCGCTAAAATGAAGGCTTCGAAGGGAAGCCTCGCGGACCGGCCGAGGTCTCGTTTCTTGGGCCGATTCGACCCGAGCCGGTCCGCTGAGCTTCGAGGGCCTGCAAAGGGACTCGCGCCCCCGCCCCCGCCTTCGGATCCCCGGTTACGGCCGGGAGCCCGTCGGGAAAGGCCAAGCGGCTGCCGGATTCAGCGCGGGTCGCGCGCTGGTGGTCGCAGCTTCCGACGGCGCTGCAGATGCAGACGCCGTCGGTTCCGCCGTGCTGGCCGTGGGTGTGGCGGCTTTCATCGCCTTTTTCTTTTTTCCCGCCTTTTTCTTTTTCTTGGCGGATTTCTTTGCTGCCGCCTTTTTGTTACCCGCTTTTTTTAATGCTCTCTTCTTTTTTCGTGATGCTTTCTTCTTCTTCTTTTTCTTTCCGCCTTTTTTCGCTTTTTTCTTTGCCATGCTTTACTCCTTCAAGGTAGTTGAACAAAAGAAGCCCGCGCGCTAAAGCGCCGGACTATCCAACCGCCGGCGACGGGTTGCCGCCGCCAGCATGCTGAATGGGGTGGGAGCGCGAGGCGAGGTCCTGATAGAGGACATCGCTGTCGAGCCGGATACCGCCTTCCCAGGTGACGGTCGCCGTATCCGGATCGACGCTCACCTTCTCGAACTCGCGCACGTCGCGCCAGAGCTGGAAGGCGCCGATCTCGAGCAGGTTGCCGAGGAAGACCGAGCCTTCGAGTCCGTCTTCGAAGCGCAGCCACAGCTTGTAGTCCTCCTCGGCCTTGCATGCCGTGATTCTATGCATTTGATCCCACTCCTCTTCCATGTTCCTCCCCTCGTCGCTTCTTTATCGCGTCGATCGTTGCGCGCAAGCATCACTCCCAGCTGAGCGCGCCTCCCGTCTGATACTCGATCACCCGTGTCTCGAAGAAATTGCGCTCCTTCTTGAGATCGATCATCTCGCTCATCCACGGGAACGGGTTCTGCGCGCCGGCGTACAACTGCTCGAGGCCGATCTGCTGGCAGCGCCGGTTGGCGATGAAGCGCAGGTATTCCTTGAACATCGGGGCATTCAATCCGAGCACGCCGCGCGGCATGGTGTCCTCGGCGTAGCGGTATTCGAGTTCCACGGCGCGCTGGAAGAGCTCCTGCACCTCCTCGCGGAACGCGGCGGTCCACAGGCCCGGGTTCTCGAGCTTGATCTGGTTGACGAGGTCGATGCCGAAATTGCAGTGCATCGACTCGTCGCGCAGGATGTACATGTACTGCTCGGCGGCGCCGGTCATCTTGTTCTGGCGGCCAAGCGCGAGGATCTGCGCGAAGCCGACGTAGAAGAAGAGCCCCTCCATCAGGCAGGAGAAGACGATCAGGCTCTTCAGCAGCTTCTGGTCGGCGGCCTGCGTGCCGGTGGTGAACGCCGGATCGGTCAGGACGTCGATGAACGGCACCAGAAACTCGTCCTTGTCCCGGATCGAGGCCACCTCGTGGTAGGCGTTGAAGATCTCCGCCTCCTCAAGGTCGAGGCTCTCAACGATGTACTGGTAGGCGTGGGTGTGGATCGCCTCCTCGAACGCCTGGCGCAGCAGGTACTGCCGGCACTCCGGCGCCGTGATGTGGCGATAAGTGCCGAGGACGATGTTGTTCGCGGCGAGCGAGTCGGCGGTGACGAAGAAGCCGAGGTTGCGCTTGACGATGCGCCGCTCGTCCTCCGACAGGCCGCGCGCATCCTTCCACAGGGCGATATCGCGGCTCATGTTGATTTCCTGCGGCATCCAGTGGTTGGCGCAGGCGGCGAGGTACTTCTCCCAGGCCCACTTGTACTTGAAGGGCACCAGCTGGTTGACGTCGGCCTTGGAGTTGATGACGCGCTTGTCCTCCGCGGTGACGCGGCGGAAGGCGTTGCCCGCGGCAAAGCGGCTCTCCGCGCCGACGGCGGCCGGCACAAAGCCGCTCGCGGCACCGAGGGCGAGGTCTTCGAATTTGAGCATGGTCGGGCTACTTGTCCTGTGAGTTGCGCAGCGACTGGGCGATCAGCAGCGTGCCCAAGCTGGGCGTCGTTTTGTCGACCGGCTTGAATTCCGGCTTGTAGGTGCGCGCCAGCTCGCGCGCCGCGCTTTCGCGCTGCGCCGGCGTGGAGAACGACATCTCGTGCGTGGCGATGTACAGGTTCCAGTCGGTGCCGGCGATCGTCAGCCACTCGGGATGGCGCGGATGCGCCTTGAGCAGCTGCGGATCGAAGAGCTCCGCCTGGCCGAAGAAAAGTGCCCGGAAGGTGAGGAGGCGCCATCCGGGCACTAGCACCGCATACAGGCCCGCGCTCTGCGGCGGGGTCCAGAGGGGTGCCAAGAAGGGACCGTTGAAGGCGAGGCTGCCGAGCGTGATCACTGGCAGGCCTCGCAGTCGGGGTTGTCGATGGCGCAGACCTTGATGCCCGCCTCGGCCGCGAGGGCAGGCTCGGCTGCGGCAGGGACCGCGTTCAGTGCGCCGGCCTTGGAAGTGGACTTCTCGGCGTGCGTCGCGCCCATGGCGCGCAGGTAGTAGGTGGTCTTCAGGCCGCGCAGCCAGGCGAGCTTGTAGGTCTCGTCCAGCCTTTTGCCCGAGGCGCCCGCCATATAGATGTTGAGCGACTGCGACTGGTCGATCCATTTCTGGCGCCGCGCCGCCGCCTCGACCAGCCATTTCGGCTCGATCTCGAACGCCGTGGCATAGAGCTTTCTCAGCGCCGCCGGCACCCGATCAATGCGCGCCAGATTGCCGTCGAAGTACTTCAGGTCGGCGATCATCACCTCGTCCCACAGCCCGCCCTTCTTCAGGTCGGCGACCAGGTACTCGTTCACGACGGTGAACTCGCCCGACAGGTTCGACTTCACGAACAGGTTCTGGTAGGTCGGCTCGATCGAGGCCGAGACGCCGACGATGTTGGCGATCGTCGCGGTCGGCGCGATGGCGAGGCAGTTGGAGTTGCGCATGCCGTGGCTCTGGATGCGCGCGCGCAGCGCCTCCCAGTCGAGGCTCGCCGAGCGGTCGAGCTCGACGTAGCCGCCGCGCTCGGCGGCCAGGATGTCGAGCGTGTCCTGCGGCAGGATGGCGCGGTCCCAGAGCGACCCCTGGAACGAGGCGTAGCGGCCGCGCTCCTCGGCGAGCTCGGTCGAGGCCCAGTACGCCGCGTATGCCACCATCTCCATCGAGCGGTCGGCAAACTCGACCGCTTCCGCCGACCCGTAGGAGATGCGCAGGCGGTGCAGGCAGTCCTGGAATCCCATGATGCCCAGGCCCACCGGGCGATGGCGCGCGTTGGAATTCTTCGCCTTATCGACCGCGTAGTAGTTGATGTCGATGACGTTGTCGAGCATCCGCATGGCGATGCGGATGGTGCGCTTGAGCTTCTCGAAGTCGAGGCCGCCCTCGGTCATGTGCGCGACCAGGTTGACCGAGCCGAGGTTGCACACCGCGATCTCGTCGCCGGAGGTGTTGAGCGTGATCTCGGTGCAGAGGTTGGAGCTGTGCACCACGCCGGCGTGCTGCTGCGGGCTCCTCAGGTTGCACGGGTCCTTGAACGTGATCCACGGATGCCCGGTCTCGAAGAGCATCGAGAGCATCTTTCGCCAGAGCTGTACCGCGGGCACCTTCTTGAAGAGCTTCAGCTCGCCGCGCGCCGCCTTGTCCTCGTAGCGCAGGTACGCTTCCTCGAAGGCGCGGCCGTATTTCTCGTGCAGGTCGCGGCAGTCGGAGGGCGAGAAGAGCGTCCACTCGGCGTTGTCCATCACCCGCTTCATGAAGAGATCCGGGATCCAGTTCGCCGTGTTCATGTCGTGCGTGCGGCGGCGGTCGTCCCCGGTGTTCTTGCGCAGCTCGAGGAACTCTTCGATGTCCAGGTGCCACGTTTCCAGATAGGAGCAGACCGCCCCTTTGCGCTTGCCGCCCTGGTTCACCGCGACGGCGGTGTCGTTCACCACCTTCAGGAACGGCACCACGCCCTGCGACTTGCCGTTGGTGCCCTTGATGTGCGAGCCGAGCGCGCGCACCGGCGTCCAGTCGTTGCCGAGACCCCCGGCGTACTTGGCGAGGAGCGCGTTCTCCTTGATCGCCTCGTAAATGCCTTCCAGGTCGTCGGAGACGGTGGTCAGGTAGCAGCTCGAGAGCTGCGAGCGCAGCGTGCCGGAGTTGAACAGCGTCGGCGTCGAGCTCATGAAGTCGAAGCTCGAGAGCACGTCGTAGAACTCGATGGCGCGTGCGTCGCGGTCCTTCTCCCTGAGCGCGAGGCCCATCGCCACGCGCATGAAAAAGGCCTGCGGCAGCTCGATCCGCCGTCCCTGCACATGCAGGAAGTAGCGGTCGTAGAGGGTCTGCAGACCGAGGTAGCCGAACTTGAGGTCGCGCTCGGACTTGAGCGCCCGGCCAAGGCGCGCGAGGTCGAAGCGCCCGAGTTCGGGGTCGAGAAGCTCGGCGGCGATGCCGCGCGCGATGCATTGCGGGAAGTAGGTGGCGTAGCGCGTCGCCATCTCCGCCTGGCCCGCCTCCTCGCCCAGCACCTCCAGGCGGATGCCATGGAGGAGAAGGCGGGCGGTGACGTAGCTAAACGCGGGGTCCTTCTCGATCAGCGCGCGCGCCGCCATGACGGCGGACTTCCTCACCTCCTCGATCGGCACGCCGTCGTAGAGGTCGCGCAGCGTCGCTTCGAGGATCGCCTCGGGCGACGCCTGGGCGAGGCCTTCGCAGGCCGCTTGCACCAGCGCGCCGAGGGCCCGCATATCGAGGGGCTTGCGGGCGCCGTTTTCGACCACGTGCAGGCCCGGCTCCTTCTTCGCCGCCTTCTCGGCGAGGCGCACCTTGGCACGCTCCTCGCGATAGAGCACGTAGGCGCGCGCGACGTCGTGCTCGCCGGAGCGCATCAGCGCGAGCTCGACCTGGTCCTGGATGTCCTCGATGTGGAACGTGCCGCCCTGCGGCTGGCGGCGGATCAGCGCCGCGACCACCGTTTCGGTGAGCGCCGCGACGAGCTCGCGCACCCTCGCCGAGGCCGCTCCCTGCGCGCCGTTCACGGCGAGGAACGCCTTGGTCACCGCAACCGAGATCTTGGCCGGCTCGAAGCCGACCACCGCGCCGTTCCTGCGGATGACTTTGTAGTCGGCAAACGGGCTGCGCGCCGCGCTACCCGCATCGGCAAAGCCGACACCCAAACCAGCCGTTGTCGTGGCGTTGTCCTGAACAATCTGCATGGCGCCTCTCCCCGCTGGTGGTCGTTGCGGCCGTCCCCCGGGACGGCCCCCTTGGTTCTTGCCTACTAGTCTTAGTACTGAGGGCTCTTATTTGGCCTAGATCTAGTAGACGCTCGGCAATCTAACCGCAGTTTTTTCCCTTGGCAAGGCCGATTTTCGTTGCTGCGACGCAGTATCTAGCGTCACGGTGACACGTCGACACTAGATCTAGGGCCTGCGCGCTGAGGCACTACGCCTCGTAATGGCGAGGGCGCGCGACCCGCTATTTAGTGGTCAGAAGGCGTGCGAAACCGCGGCAACGCCGCGGCGCGTTTCAGCGCGCGGCGAGCTCGGCGAAGAGGCGCGCCCAGTCGAACGCGGGCCCGGGATCGGTCTTGCGGCCGGGCGCGATGTCGCTGTGCGCGGCGACCTCGCGCAGCGGCAGCCGCGCGCGCAGCGCGCGGATGAGGGCGGCGAGGGTCGCGTACTGTGGCGCGGCGAACGGTCCGTCGTCCGTGCCCTCGAGCTCGACGCCGATCGAGAAGTCGTTGCAGCGCGCGCGGGCGCGCCAGCGCGATTCGCCGGCGTGCCACGCGCGCCGCTCAACCGGCACGAACTGCACGAGCTCGCCGTCGCGGCGCACCAGGAAGTGCGACGAGACGCGCAGGCCCTCGATCTCGCGGAAGTACGGATGCGCCGAAGCCTCGAGCCGGTTGGTGAACAGCCGCTCGATCGCGTCACCCCCGTATTCGCCCGGCGGCAGGCTGATCGAATGCACCACGAGAAGGGTCGGTGGCTCGCCCGCGGGGCGCTCATCGTGGTTGGGCGAAGCGACGAAGCGGCAGGGCGCGAGGCGCCCGTCAGGACCGAGCTTCATCCTCGTCACCGGCATCCTTCGCTTCCTTTATGCCCAGACGCTGCATGCGGTAGCGCAACTGGCGGAAGGTGATGCCGAGTAGCTTCGCCGCCGCAGTGCGATTGAAGCCGGTCTTGCCGAGTGCCTCGACGATTGCCTTGCGCTCGATCGCGTCGAGGTACTCGGGCAGCGCCTCCGTGCCGCTTGGCGTCGGCGCGCCGCCCGGCGCGGCCGGAGAGGCGAGGCGCAGGTCGGCGAGCCCGATTTCATGGCTGCTGGTGAGCGCCAGCGCGCGCTCGAGGATGTTCTCGAGCTCGCGGATGTTGCCCGGGAAGTCGTATTGCGCGAGGCGTTCGAGCGCCTCGGCCGTGAGCCGTGCCGGCAGCGTTCCCGCCTGGCTCGCCAGCCGCTCGAGGATCGCGTTGGCAAGGAGCCCGATGTCCTCGTGGCACTCGCGCAGCGGCGGCATGGCGAGCTCGATGACGTTGATGCGGTAGAAGAGGTCCTGGCGAAAGCGCCCGGCGGCCACCAGGTCGGCGAGCTTCTGGTGGGTGGCGCAGATGATGCGCACGTCGAGCGCCTGTTCCTCGGTCGCGCCGACCTTGCGCACGCGCTTTTCCTGGATGGCGCGCAGGAGCTTCACCTGCATGGCGAGCGGCAGGTCGGCGACCTCGTCGAGGAAGAGCGTGCCGCCGCTGGCCGCCTGGAAGAAGCCGTCGCGGTCCTCCTGCGCGCCGGTAAAGGCGCCCTTCTTGTAGCCGAAGAACTCGCTCTCCATCAGGTTCTCGGGAATGGCGCCGCAATTCACCGGCACGAACGCCCGCTCGCGTCGCGCGCCGTTCTCATGGATAAGCCGCGCGGCGAGCTCCTTGCCCGTGCCCGATTCACCCGAGATGTAGACCGGCGCCTGGGTGCGCGCGAGCTTGACGATCATCTCGCGCGCGTGCACGAGCGGCGGACTCTCCCCGAGCAGGCGGCCGTGCAGGCGCTTGTCGCGCGCCGGCGCCTCGGCGCGGTCCGGGAGCGAGAGCGCGGCGCGCACCAGGGCGCGCAGCTGCTCAAGGCCGACCGGCTTCGAGACATAGTCGAAGGCGCCTGCCTTGAGCGCCGCGACGGCATTCTCGGCGCTGCCGTAGGCGGTGATCACCGCGATCGGCACCTCGGCCGCCTGCGTGGCGATATGCCGCACGAGCTCCAGCCCCTCGCCGTCGGCGAGCCGCATGTCGGTGAGGCAAAGGTCGTAGCGCTCGCTCCTCAGGCATTCCTTCGCCTCCGCGATGCTGCCCACGGCGCGCACATCGAGCCCCATGCGCAGCAGCGTCAGCTCGAGAAGCTCGCGAATGTCGGGCTCGTCGTCCACCACCAGCACCTGGGCGGCGGCACGCTCGGACGCGCGATCGGTGCGTCTCATGCGGCGCGCGACTCGCGGCAGAGGATGCGAAAGTGGGCGCCCGGACCATCGTCGACGTACTCGAGCGTCGCCCGGTTGGCCGCGCACAGCTCGCGCGCGAGGTAAAGGCCAAGGCCCGTGCCTTTCGCCTCGGTGGTGAAGAAGGGCTCGAAGAGCTGTGCCTGGCGCGCCGCCGGCACGCCCGGCCCATTGTCGATCACCGAGAGCTCGACGCGCCCGCCGTAGCCACGCAGCGCGATCCGCACCGCGCCGCTCTGCGATCCGGCATAGCGTGCGGCGTTGCGCAGCAGGTTCCACATCACCTGGCGCAGGTGCTCGCGATCGAACTCGATCCAGGCATCCGCCGCCACCTCGACCGCGAAGCGCTCGGCCGCCGCCTCCTCGTTGGCGACGAACTCGGCGAGGAACTCGCGCAGCCAGGGGTGCAGCCGGATCGGCGCGGGCGCCATGCGGTCACGCCGGTTGAGCTGCATGACGTCGGAGACCAGGCGGTCGAGGCGCTTGGTGTTGTCCTTGATGATGCGCGTGAGCCGCGCGCGCGCCTGGGCGCGCTTTTCTTCCTCCAGCAGCTCCGAGGCATGGCTGATCGCCGCCAGCGGGTTACGGATCTCATGCGCGATGTTGGCGGTCAGCCGGCCGAGCGCCGCGAGCTTGAGCTGCTGCGCCTGCTCCCGCGCGCGCGTCATGTCCTCGACGAAGAGCACGCTGTGTGCCTCCGGCGTGCCGGCATCGAGCAGGCGCAGCCGGATCTCGTGGCCGGGCAGCGCCAGGTCGGCGCTCGCCGCGCCGCCGCCATCGGCGCGCCAGCTGCGCCAGCGCCCGGCGAACTGGGGCAGGAGCTCCTCGATACCCAGGCCGAGCAGGCGGTCGACGCGCAGGAGCAGCTGCGCCTGGGGGTTGTGCTGCACGATGTGGCCGTCGCGGTCGAGCACCAGCACGCCATCATGCATGTCGCGCTGCACGAGCTCGTTCACGCGCATCTGCGTCGCGAGCGCGCGGCCGCGCTCGGTGGCGAGGCGCTCGTTCGCCGCGACGCGGCCCGCGAGCCAGCCGGTGACGCCGGTCGCCGCGAAGCAGCCCATGGCGAGAAGCCCCGGCTGCACGAAGCTGCTCACGGGCGCATCGTGGCCGAGGACCCAGTACGCCTGCTCGAGCAAGAGCGCGATGGTGGCGAGCGCGGCGTAGAGGAACGAAAGCCGCCGCGGCGCGACGATCGCGGCGGCGATGAGCGACACGACCAGCATGACGCCCAGGCCGCTCCTGATGCCGCCGCTCGCGTACATGAGAAGCGTGATGGCGAGAATATCGACGCACGCGTGCAGCGAGAGCTGCACGTTGAACCGCTCGCGCCCCTTGCGCAGCGGCACGTGGAAAAGCACCGCGATGGCGAGGTAGACGATGCAGGTATAGCGGAAAAGCGCGAGCGAATGCGAGCCGAGCGCGAGCGCATCGCCGTAGACGAACGAGAGCGTGAGAAACAGCGTCGCGAGCGCCACGCGGTAGAGGTTGAAGTAGCCGAGCGAGATCCAGAACGACTCGGGCGTACGCTGCGGCGGCGCGAGGAAGAGCTCGGGGTAGCGAATCGGCGCCTGCATCAGCGCCTGCCTCGCGCCGGCCCGAGCCGCGCATGCTCTTCGCTGCAGTAGATCGCGCCCGCCGACTCGCGCGCCTCGGTGCGCGGCAAAAGGAGCCCGCAATGCACGCAGCGCACCAGCTCGTCGCCGGCGCTGCTCGCGGTCGTCGGCCGGTCAGCGCTAGCGTTCATGCGTCCCAGCGCGCGGCGCACGAGCCATGCCGCCACGACGATCAGCACGATCAGGATGAGAAGCTTGCCCATGAGCTGTGCTTATCATAGCCAAGATGAAAATCCGGGCGCTCGAAGCGCTTCTCGGCGCCGCCTATGGCACGCCCCGGCGCGAAGCCGCCTGGCCGCCGCGCAAAATACTTCTCATCCGCCGAAACGGCATCGGCGACATGATCTGCGCGCTGCCGCTCGTGCGCCGCGTGCGCGCCGGCTTTCCCGACGCGCGCATCGACGTGCTGGCGAGCGAGCGCAACGCCCCCATCCTCCAGGACCTCGGCATCGTCGAGCGCGTGCTCATCTATCGCCGCGGCCGTGGCTTCCTTCGCAACCACTATTTCAACCTGCGCCGCTTCATGCGGCCCGTGCGGGCCGAGCGCTACGACCTGGTGGTGGCGATCACCGGCGCTTTTTCCAAGCTGGTCGCAGTCATCACCCATGCCACCGGCGTGCCGCGGCGCGTCGGCTTCGTGCCCGCGGGCGGGCACGCGCTCGATTTCTGCTATAGCGACCCGCTGCCGCAGCCGGCGATTCGCGAGCACCAGATCGAGCGCTGCCTGCGCCTTGGCGAGCCGCTCGCCATTCCGCCGGTCGATATCGACGTCCGCTTCGCGCTACGCGCCCCGGACGAGCGCTGGGCCGACGAGGCGCTCGCCGCGAGGCGCCTCCCCGCCGGGCAATACGTGCTCTACAACGCCTCGGCGAGCCGGCCCGAGTCGAGCTGGAGCGCAGCCGCCATCGCCGAGACGGCGCGCGCGCTGCGCGCGCGCCACGGCCTCGCGACGCTCGCGAGTGGGCTGCCGAGCGACGAGGCGCTGCTTCGCGCGACCGGACTACCGTATGCGGTGACCCCGAGCGTGCACCAGTTCGCGGCGCTCGTTCGCCGCTCGCTCTTTCTCATGTGCAGCGATGGCGGCGCCATGCACGTCGCGGCGGCGATGAACACGCCGGCGTTCGTGCTTTTCGCGAGCGCGGATCCCGAGGCCTGGCGACCGTGGGGCGTGCCTTTTGGCTACGTGCGCTCGGGAAGCCGCGTCGGCGAGATCAGTGTCGAGTCGGTGCTCGCGCGGCTAAGCGAGTGGCTACCAGCGCTGCCAGGGGAACTTGAGCGGATTGGTCGGGGTGAGAGGATTTGAACCTCCGACACCTGCGTCCCGAACGCAGTACTCTACCAGGCTGAGCTACACCCCGAACTAGGAATGGCGCGCTACGGAGAAGGACGCCAATTCTAGCAAAGATCGCTTGAATTCCGACTCGGCAAGCGGCGCGAGCGCCGCGGCCGCCGCGGCGCATTCGCGCTCGGCCACGGCGCGCGCGTAGTCGAGCGCGCCGCAGCCGCGGATCGCGGCGAGCACCGCGCCGAAATCCGCGCGGCCGCCGGCGACGATCGCGCGGCGCACGACGGCCTGCTCGGCGCTCGAGCCCGCGCGCAGCGCGTAGATGAGCGGCAGCGTCGGCTTTCCTTCCGCGAGATCGTCGCCGAGGCTCTTGCCGATCTCGGTCTCCTCGCCGGAGTAGTCGAGCACATCATCGATCAGCTGAAACGCCGTGCCGACATGCGCTCCGTAGCGCGCGAGGCCCTCTTCCAGCGGGCTTTTCGCGAGCACCGCGCCAAGGCGCGCGGCAGCCTCGAAGAGCTTCGCCGTCTTGCGGCGGATGACTTCCAGGTAGCGCCCTTCGTCGACTTGCGGGTCGTGGCTGCCCATGAGCTGCATCACTTCGCCCGCGGCGATGGCGTTGGTCGCATCGGCGAGCACGCGCATCACGCGCATCTCACCCGCCTCGACCATCATCTGGAAGGCGCGCGAATAGAGGAAGTCGCCCACCAGCACCGCGGCCGCGTTGCCGAAGGCGGCGTTGGCCGTGCGGCGCCCGCGGCGCAGGTTCGATTCGTCGACCACGTCGTCATGCAGGAGCGTCGCCGTGTGAATGAACTCGACCACCGCCGCGAGCGTGAGGCGCGCTTCGCCGCGATAGCCGAGCGCGCCACAGGTGAGGAGCAGCAGCGCCGGCCGCAGCCGCTTGCCGCCGGCGGCGACAATGTACTCGGCCACCTGCCGCACCAGCGGCACGTCCGACTCGAGGCGCTCGCCGATCAGGCGATCGAGGGCCCGCATGTCGTCCTCGACGGGCGCCAGCATGGACAGGAAGGTCATGATTTCCGGTATAATTCTCGGCCTTTTGCAGCGCAACGCCTAGGTTTCCTCCTATGTATGCAGTGATCAAATCCGGCGGCAAGCAATATCGCGTGGAGTCCGGCGCCACGCTCCGCATAGAAACGCTACCCGCCGATGTCGGCGCCGCCGTCTCGTTCGACCAGGTGCTCCTCGTGGGCGCGGGCGACGGCGTGAAGGTCGGCGCGCCGCTCGTATCGGGGGCGCTTGTGAAAGCGACGGTGCTCGGCCACGGCCGCGGCGACAAGGTGAAGATCTTCAAGATGCGCCGCCGCAAGCACTACCAGAAAACCCAGGGCCATCGGCAGAACTACACCGAGGTCCGCATCGACGATATCGTTCAAGGCTAGCCATGGCCCATAAGAAAGCAGGCGGCAGCTCGAGAAACGGCCGCGATTCCCAGGCGAAGCGCCTCGGCGTCAAGGTGTTCGGCGGCGAGCGCGTCAACGCCGGCCAGATCCTCGTGCGCCAGCGCGGCACGCGCGTGCACGCCGGCGTGAACGTCGGCATCGGCCGCGACCACACGCTTTACGCTCGCGTCAGCGGCCAGGTGCAGTACGCGGTGCGCGGCGCGGACCAGAACAACACCGTGAGCGTGATAGTGGAAAACTCGCCGGCGTAGCCGGTACGCGCTCCATGAAAAGCCCTATCGCGGTCGATAGGGCTTTTTCATTTCTGGACCATGAAATTCATCGACGAGGCGAGAATCGAGGTTCATGCCGGCAAGGGCGGCGACGGCGCCGCCACCTTTCGGCGCGAGAAGTACATCCGCTACGGCGGGCCGAACGGCGGCGATGGCGGCCGCGGCGGCTCGGTCTGGGCGCGCGCCGACCGCAACGTCAACACCCTCATCGACTACCGCTTCGCGCGCATCCATCGCGCCGAGAATGGCGCGCGCGGCATGGGCTCTGACTGCAACGGGGCTGCCGGCGATGACGTCGAGCTCGTCATGCCGGTGGGGACGCTCATCCGCGACGAGGAGACCGGTGACCTGGTCGCCGATCTGGCAAAGGACGGCGAGCGGGCGCTGCTTGCGCGCGGCGGCCAGGGCGGGCTTGGCAACGTGCACTTCAAGTCGAGCATCAACCGGGCGCCGCGGCAGTTCACGCGCGGCGAGGCAGGCGAGAGCCGGCGGCTCGCGCTCGAGCTGCGCGTGCTCGCCGATGTCGGCCTGCTCGGCATGCCGAACGCCGGCAAGTCGAGCTTCATCCGTGCGGTCTCGAGCGCCCGGCCCAAGGTCGCCGACTATCCCTTCACCACGCTCAACCCCTCCCTCGGCGTCGTGCGCGTCGGCGACGCCGCCTTCGTGGTCGCCGACATTCCGGGACTGATCGAAGGCGCCGCCGAGGGCGCGGGCCTCGGCCACCAGTTCCTGCGGCACCTCGCGCGCACCCGCCTCCTCCTGCACCTGGTCGATCTGGCGGATGAGCAACCGGCGCAAAGCGCGCGTGCCATCGCCGCAGAGCTGCGGAAATATGACGAAGCGCTGCACCGCAAGCCGCGCTGGCTGCTCTTCAACAAGGCGGACGCCGTCGAGGAGGCCGCCGCGCGCGCCGAGAAGACCGTGCGCGCGCTGCGCTGGAAGCGCCCATGGTTTGTCATCTCGGCACTCACCGGCGAAGGATGCGACCATGTCGCGAAGGCGATCGCCAAGGAGCTCGCCCGCAAATGACGCCGCTCGCGCAGGCAAGGACGCTGGTCATCAAGGTGGGGTCATCGCTCGTCACCGCCGCCGGCCGCGGCCTGGATAGCGCGGCCATTGTGCGCTGGGCCGACGAGATCGCGCGGCTCGTGCGCAGCCGCCGGCGGGTGATCCTCGTCTCGAGCGGCGCCATCGCCGAGGGCATCCTGCGGCTTGGCTGGACGCGTCGGCCGCACACCATGCACGAGCTGCAGGCGGCCGCCGCGGTGGGGCAGATGGGACTCGTGCAGTGCTACGAGAGCTGCTTTCGCCGCCACGGGCTGCACACCGCGCAGGTGCTCCTCACGCACGATGACCTCGCCGATCGGAAGCGCTATCTCAACGCGCGCGCGACGCTGCGCACGCTGCTTGAGCTCGGTGTCATCCCGGTGATCAACGAGAACGACACGGTAGTCACCGACGAGATCAAGTTCGGCGACAACGATACGCTCGCGGCGCTAGTCACCAACCTGATCGAGGCGGATGCGCTCGTCATCCTCACCGACCAGGCGGGGCTCTTCGACGCCGACCCGCGCTCGCATGGCAACGCGCAGCTGATCGACGAAGCCGATGCGCTCGACTCGCGCCTGCCGGCGATGGCCGGCGGCACGGGCAGCGCGCTTGCACGCGGCGGCATGGCGACCAAGGTGCAGGCGGCGCGGCGCGCCGCGAGGAGCGGCGCGCATACGGCGATCGCCGATGGGCGCCTTGCCGACGTGCTGGTGCGCCTCGCCGCGGGCGAGCGCATCGGCACGCTGCTCACGGCGAAGACCGTGCCGCTCGCCGCGCGCAAGCAATGGCTCGCCGACCGCCTGACGGTCGCCGCGCGCCTGGGCCTCGACGCCGGCGCCGCGCGCGCGCTCATGCGCGACGGCAAGAGCCTCCTGCCGATCGGCGTCGTCGAGGTACAGGGCGATTTCGAGCGCGGCGCGGTGGTCGCCTGCCTCGACCCCGACGGCCGCGAGATCGCGCGCGGCCTGGTGAACTACTCCGCCGCCGAGACGCGGCGCATCATGCGCCGGCCCTCGGCCGAGATCGAATCGCTCCTCGGCTACGTCGACGAGCCCGAGCTCATCCATCGCGACAACCTGGTGCTGCTCTAGCGGTACGAGCCGCCCAGGCTCTTGGCAAACGGGTGTCCGCCGCTCTCCAGGGCGCGAACGCCCTCGTCGGCGCTGCGCACCGGCTCGTTCTGCGGGCAGAAATATTCCCGGTAGAGGGTCACGTGCCTCGGCGTGGCGAGCGGCCGCCAGGCGCTGCGCGCCATGCTCCAGCTGCCGTCGCGCCGGCCGAGGGCAAACACGCGCTGCTCGGCGCTCGCGCAGCGCAGCCCTTCGTAGGTCACGTTCTCGGCGCCCTCGGGGCTGCGCGCCACCAGGACGTAGCGCACCACCCCGTCCCTACCGACGGCGACGCTCTCGCGGTCGACGAAGAACTGAAAGCCGTCGGCGCCGGCGACGCCGAACTCCACCAGGTTGCCGCGCGCGGGATACGCCGGCAGCGCAAGTTCTTCTTCCACCGGCGCCGGTTGGGCGTTGCGCCGCTCCCAGTCGCTTTCCTCGCGCGGCTTGGTGCCGCACGCGGCGAGCGCCGCGAGCGCGAGCGTCAGCGCAGATCTGCGCACAGCGCCGCGCGCACGTCCGGCGCGAGCTCGGTGCTCGCCGTGTAGTGCGGGTGTTCGACGCCAAGGCGCACCGCCGCGCCGCGCGCGAGCGCGGCGCGCATGCCCTGATCGAGCTCGAAGCGCAGGAAATGCACCGACGAGGTCTTCTCTTCGGTCTCGCGATCGAGGTCCTCGTCCGCGATCGCGCTCACCCGGGCGTGGCCTTCGACCTGGACCCAGACACCGCGCTCGAGACCGCGCAGCAGCGCGAGCATGCGCTTTCGCTCCTCGGGGTCGGGATACTCGATCAGCAGGGTTGCTTTCCAGTTGGTGCCGTCAGGCACGAGCGGGTTGTAGGCCGCGAGCTCGCCCTCGATCCCTGTCTCCTCGAAGATGCGCTCGATGCGCAGCATCTCCTGCACCTGGTAGCGGATGGTGAGCTCGTCCTCGAACTGCAGCGTCACGTGCGCTCCCAGGTGCACCGTGCGGCGCTTCTTGTGCTCGATGACGCGCGCGCGAAAGGCGTTGCGCTCGCGCGCGTAGGCTTCCAGTGACAGCAGGGTCTCGCGTCGGATGGCCATGGACCGCGGCTTACTTGATCGCCGACTCGATCTCCGAGAAGGTGCGCGCCACTTCGGCGCCGCGCTCGACCGCAACGCCGAGCTGCCGCGCGATCTGCGAGATGGAGAAGATGCCGCGCACCATGGTGCGCCGGGTCGGCGGCTCGAACGGCCGGCGTGCGGGCTGCTCGTCGAAATCGACCACCAGCGCGTGCTGCCGCCCGGCGCGCCGCAGCGTCTCGAGCACGTGGCCGACGCGCGCCGGCGCGACAGCGGCGTAGGCGATCACTTCGACCTGCTCGGCCGGCGTCATGACGTCGGCGACCGTGAGCTCGTCGCGCCTAAGCCCGCGCTCGATCGCGACGCGCATCGGCCGCTCGGACAGGATGTCGCTCGCGGTGATGACCCCGAGCACATTCTCCTGGTCGTCGGCGACCAGCAGCAGGCGCACCCCGCGCGTGATCATGAACTGGTTGGCACCGGCGAGCGGCGCCTGGGGCCTGATGGTGGCCGGAGCGACGCGGGTGAGATCGGTCATCACCTGCACGGCCGGCGCTTCCGCCGTCACGCGGGGCGCCGCCGGCGCGAGCGGCCGGCGAAAGCCGGCATGGGCGCCGAGCTCGCGAATGGGCAGCGGCTGGTAATCGCGCTCCATGCGCGCTACGGATGCGCCGGGTGGGCGCTCTCGGCGCCGCGCGCACGCGGGCGGCGGTCCGATTGCAGGTAGCGGTGCAGCTCGATCAGCGCCTGGCGGTAGACCTCGCGCTTGAAGTCGATCACCGTATCGAGCGGAATCCAGTAGTCGTGCCAGCGCCAGGCGTCGAACTCGGGATGGCCGCTCGCGCGGAGCTTCACGTCGCAGTCGCGGCCCATCAGGCGCAAGAGATACCAGATCTGCTTCTGCCCGCGGTAGGCGGCGCCGTTGCCTTCGCGCGCGCGGCGCAGCCATTTCTCGGGCACCTCGTAGCGCAGCCACTCGCGCGTGCGGCCGAGGATGCGCACGTGGGCGCGCAGCAGGCCGATTTCCTCCGCCAGCTCGCGGTACATCGCCTCCAGCGGCGTCTCACCGTGCTTGATGCCGCCCTGCGGGAACTGCCACGCGTGCTGGTTGACGCGCTTGCCCCAGAAGACCTCGTTGCGGCAATTAGCGAGGATGATGCCGACGTTCGGACGGTAGCCTTCCTTGTCGAGCATGGGCCGCACCGCCTAAAGTAGAATCCAATTCGATTTTTCCACAGCCCTTCGGCAAAGACAATGCCGATGCCGGCCCAATGAAAACCTCGAAGTTTTTCATCGCGACGCAGAAGGAAGTGCCCGCCGAGGCCGAGATCGTGAGCCACCGGCTGATGCTGCGCGCAAGCCTCATTCGACGCCTGTCGGCCGGCATCTACACCTGGTTGCCGCTCGGCGTGCGCGTGCTGCGCAAGGTGGAAGCCATCGTGCGCGAGGAGATGAATCGCGCCGGCGCCCTGGAGCTCGCGATGCCGGTGGTGCAGCCGGCCGAGCTCTGGCAGGAGTCGCGTCGCTGGCAGGAATACGGGCCGGAGCTGCTGCGCTTTCGCGATCGGCACGAGCGCGACTTTGTCCTGCAGCCGACCTCGGAAGAGGTGATTACCGAGCTCGCGCGCGGCGAGCTGAAGAGCTACCGGCGGCTGCCGCTGCACTTCTATCACATCCAGACCAAGTTCCGGGACGAGCGCCGCCCCCGCTTCGGGGTCATGCGCTCGCGCGAGTTCGTCATGAAGGACGGCTATTCTTTCCATGTCGATTACGCCGACCTCGAGCGCGAATATCGCAACATGTACGAGACGTATACGCGCATCTTTACCCGCCTGGGACTCAAGTTCCGGGCGGTCGCCGCGGACACCGGCGCGATCGGCGGCACCGGCTCGCACGAATTCCACGTGCTCGCCGACTCCGGCGAGGACGCGATCGCCTTCTGCCCGCAATCGGACTACGCCGCCAACGTCGAGCTCGCCGAAGCGCTCTCCCCCGGGCCGCGGCCGGCGGCGAAAGAAACGCTGCGCAAGGTGCCGACGCCCGGCAAGACCACATGCGAGGCGGTCGCCGAGCTCCTGCGCCTGCCGCTTGAACGGACCGTCAAGGCGGTCGCGGTGATGCACGACCGGGACTTCATCCTCCTCCTCGTGCGCGGCGACCATGATCTGAACGAGATCAAGGCGCAAAAGACGATCGGCGCCTTCCGCTTCGCGACCGACGCCGAGATCCGCGAGCATCTGCATTCGCCTCCCGGGTACATCGGCCCGGTCGGCGCCCGCTCGCGCGTGGTGGCGGATCGCACGGTCGCCGCCATGGCGGACTTCGTCTGCGGCGCGAACGAAGAGGGCTATCACCTGAGCGGCGTCAACTGGGGCCGCGATCTGCCGGAGCCGCAGGCGGCGGATATCCGCAATGTGCGTGCGGGCGACCGCAGCCCGGACGGCAAAGGCACGCTCGAGATCGTGCGCGGCATCGAGGTCGGACACATCTTCCAGCTGCGCACCAAGTACTCCGAAGCGATGGGGGCGAAGTTCCTCGACGCCGGCGGTGCCGAAAGGCCCTTCGAGATGGGCTGCTACGGCATCGGCGTGACGCGCGTGGTGGCCGCGGCCATCGAGCAGAACCATGACGAGCGCGGCATCGTCTTCCCGGCGCCGATCGCGCCCTTCGCCGTGTGCATCGTGCCGATCGGCTACCACAAGAGCGCGGCGGTGCGCACGGCGGCGGAGATGCTCTATCAGGAGCTGGGGCAGCAGGGCATCGACGTGCTGCTCGACGATCGAGAGGAGCGCCCGGGGGTGCTGTTCGCCGACATGGACCTCGTCGGCATCCCGCATCGCATCGTCCTCTCCGATCGCGGGCTCGCCGCCGGCAACGCCGAGTACAAGGCGCGACGCGACGAAAAACCGGCCGACGTGCCGCTCGCCGAGGTGGCGCGCCATGTGGCGAGCCGCCTTGCGGCATGAGGCGCTTCGCCGCCCTCCTTCTCGTGATGCCATTGCAGGTGCTCGCCGGGGCGCAGCAGTACGAGCCGCTCGCCGATTCGGTGCGCGTGCGCCTGTCGCAGGCGGTTTCCGATCGCGCCGTGCCGGCGATGGCTTTTCGCTCGACGAGCGACGCGCAGCGCTGGCTCACCGATATGGATGTGCGGCTCGAAAAGCGCGTGCCCGACCGCAAGACACGGCTCGAGCTCCTGCGCACGGTGCACTACGAGGCGACGCGCGCGCGGCTCGACCCGCAGCTCGTGCTCGGCATCATCGAGGTGGAGAGCGGCTTTCGCAAATACGCGGTCTCGCGCGCCGGGGCGCGCGGCTACATGCAGGTGATGCCCTTCTGGCTGAAGCTCATCGGCCGCCCGGAGCACAACCTCTTCCATCTGCGCACCAACCTCGCCTATGGCTGCGCCATCCTGCGTTTCTATCTGGACATGGAGAGGGGCGACTATTTCCGCGCGCTCGGCCGATACAACGGCTCGCTCGGCCAGCCCGAGTACCCCAACCTGGTCCTCGCGGCGTGGCGCGGGCGCTGGAAATACGATGGGCCCATTGGATGAGAGCCAGGGATGATCGGCGCGCTGCTCGAGCGTAATCCGCGGCTGGCCAACTGGCTCTACGGCTTCACGCCGCCGGAGCACGGCACGGTGGTGCTCGTGCACCGGCGCGTGTACATCGTGCCGGCGCAGCTCGGCTGGTTCTTCGTGCTGACGCTCGTCATCCTGCTCGTCGGCTCGATCAACTACACGCTCTCGCTCGGCTTCGGCCTCACGTTCCTCCTTGCCGGCATGGCGCTCGCCGGCATGGTGCATACCGCGCGTAACCTCGCGCGCATGGCGGTGAGCGCCGGGCGCGCCGAGCCGGTGTTCGCCGGCGAGACGGCGCAGTTTCGGCTCTATCTGGAAGCGCGCGCCGGATTCGACCGCCCGGCGATCCTCGTGCGCCACGTGCGCTCGCGCGCGCAGATGGTGCTCGACGTCCCCGCAGCGGGCCTCGCCGGCGTGGTGCTGGGGGTGCCGGCGGCCAAGCGCGGCTGGCTGCCGCTCGGGCGAGTGATGCTCGAGACGCGCTTTCCGCTCGGCATCTTCCGCGCCTGGAGCTATATCGAGCCCGAGGCGCGCTGCCTGGTCTATCCGCGTCCGGAGAGGAGCCCGCTGCCCGCGCCAAGCGCCGAAAGCGCGAAGGGCACGCTTCGCTCGCCGACCCCCGGGAACGACGACTTCGCCGGGCTGCGCGCCTATCAGCTCTCCGATTCGCCGCGGCATGTCGCCTGGAAGGCGGTGGCGCGCAGCGATGACATGCTCACCAAGCAGTTCACTGGCGAAGCGGCGGCGGAGCTCTGGCTCGACTGGGCGCGGCTGCCCGGCTCGCTCGATGTCGAGACGCGCCTCTCGCGTCTCACCGGCTGGGTGCTCGAGGCCGAGCGCGCGGGGATGCACTATGGGCTGCGCCTCCCCGGCGTCGAGATTGCGCCGGGCCGCGGCGAAGCGCACCGCGGCGCCTGCCTGCAGGCGCTCGCGCTCCACGGCACGCCATGAGCGCGACGCCGCATCCGCTGTCGCCGGAAATGCGGCTTCTCACGCTGCGCGATCTGGCGTGGCTCTCGCTCTCGCTCGGCATCGTCATCACGCCGCACGCGCTGCGTGCGCCGTGGTGGCTGACGCTGCTCACGCTGTGCCTATACGGCTGGCGCTTCTACAGCACGCTCAGCCGCTCGCCGCTGCCGGCGCGCTGGCTCGCCGTCGGCGTCGCCCTGGTCGGCATGCTCGGCGTCTGGGTCGAGTACCGGACCCTCTTCGGCCGACAGCCCGGCGTGCTGCTCCTCATGTTCTTCTCGGGGCTGAAGCTCCTCGAATCGCGCACCCATCGCGACGGCGCGATTGCCGCCTTTCTCGGCTACTTCCTGATCATCACCAATTTCCTCTACACGCAGTCGATCCCGACCGCGCTCGCCATGTGCGCCGGCGTCTTCGCCATCACGGCGACGCTCGTCGGCTTCAGCGCGCCGGCGCGGCCGAGCAGCGCCAACGTGCGCACGGCGGGGCTGCTCCTCGCGCACGCCCTGCCGGCGGCGCTCGCGCTCTTCCTCCTCTTCCCGCGCGTGCACGGGCCGCTCTGGGGCCTGCCGCAGGATGCCTACGCCGGCATGACCGGCCTCTCGGAGACGATGACGCCGGGCAACCTGTCGGAGCTCGCGCTCTCCGACGCGATCGCCTTTCGCGTCTCGTTCGAAGGCGAGGCGCCGGCGATGACCGAGCGCTACTGGCGCGGGCCGGTGCTCTGGGACTTTGACGGCCGCACCTGGACCGCGGGCATCGCCTATCCGGCGCGCTTCGAGCCGCCCGGGCGCGCCCGCTTCACCTACCGCTACTCGGTCCTGCTTGAGCCGCACAACCGCTTCTGGCTCTTCGCGCTTGAGACGCCGGCGAGCGTGCCGCCGGCCGCGCGCATGAGCTTCGACGGGCAGCTGCTCGCCACGGCGCCGGTGCGAAGCCGCCTGCGCTACGAGATGGTGTCTGTGATCGGCGCCGCGGCACCGGCGCAGGAGAACCGGGGCGTCCTCGGCCGCGCGCTGCGCCTGCCGCCCGGCGCCAACCCGCGAAGCCTCGCGCTCGCGCGCGACTGGCGCGCCGGCGGTGCGAGCGATGCCGACGTCGTCTCGCGCGCGCTCGCCTTCCTTCGCAACGGCCGCTATACCTATACGCTCGAGCCGCCCATGCTCGGCGCAAATCCCGTGGACGAGTTTCTGTTCGAGACCAAGGCCGGATTCTGCGAGCACTTCTCGTCGTCCTTCACCGTGCTGATGCGCGCGGCCGGCATCCCCGCGCGCGTGGTCACCGGCTACCAGGGCGGCGAGCTCAATCCCGTCGACCAGATCATGACGGTACGGCAGTCGGACGCGCATGCCTGGAGCGAAGTGTTTCTCGCCGGGCGCGGCTGGGTGCGCATCGATCCGACGGCGGCATCGATGCCGCGGCGCCTGAACGGGGGCCTGGCGGCGGCCCTGCCGCAGCGGCAGACGCTACCGCTCTTCATGCGTCCCGAGTTCGAGTGGCTGCGCACTCTGCGTAACCGCTGGGAGGCGACGGCGCACAAGTGGAACGTGTGGGTACTGGGCTACGGCCCGGAGCGTCAGCGCGAGCTGCTGCTCTCCTTCGGCATGCGCGACGCCGATTGGCAGAAGCTGACCGCGCTCCTCTTCAGCTTCCTCGGCCTCGTGACGGTGGCGCTCCTCGTCTGGTCGCTCAGGCACCTCGGCCGACCCGACCCGGTGCAGAAAGCCTGGCAGCTCTTCTGCGCGAAGCTCGCCGCGCGTGGCGTGGTGCGCGCGGCGAACGAGGGGCCCCGCGATTACGCCGCGCGCGCGGCGCGCGCCCTTCCCGCCGCGCGCCTGCCGATCCTGCGCATCGGCGCGCTCTACATCGCGGTGCGCTACGGCGAGAGAAACAGCGCGCCCGCGGCCGCGCGGCTGCGGCGCCTCGTGCGCGAGCTGCGCTTCGCGTGAAGGTCGCGCTCGCCCTATGGCTTTTTTTAGCGGCGGGCGCAGCCGCGGCGACGCCGCTCACCGAACGGCCGGAAGTGCGCGCCTTTATCGGCGAGCTGGTCGAGCGCCATGGCTTCGCCGAGGCGCAGCTGAAGGATGTGTTCTCGCGCGTCGAGCGCGTCGAGCCGGTATTGCAGTTCATCGCCCCGGCCGAGCGCCCGCCGTGGGAGGAGTACCGGGCACAGTTCGTGAACGAGCGGCGCATCGCCGGCGGGCTCGCCTTCTGGCAGGCGAACCGCCGCCACCTCGAGCGTGCCGAGCGCGAGTACGGCATCCCCGCCGCGATCATCGTCGCCATCGTCGGCGTCGAGACCAATTACGGGCGCAACATGGGGCGCTACCGGGTGATCGATGCGCTCGCGACGCTCGCCTTCGACTATCCGGCGCGCGCGCAGTTTTTCCGCTCGGAGCTCGAGCAGTACCTGCTCCTTGCCCGGGAGAGCGACTTCGACATTTTCGCCGTGCGCGGCTCCTACGCCGGGGCGATCGGCCTGCCGCAGTTCATGCCGCGGAGCGTGCGCCGCTACGGCGTCGACTTCGACGGCGATGGCGCCATCGATCTGCGCCGCTCGAGCGCCGACGCGGTCGGCAGCGTCGCCAACTTCCTGAAGAGCCACGGCTGGCAGCCGGGCGAGCCGGTGGCGCTGCGCGCGAGCGTGCCGCCGGGCCTCGCGGCGGTGCTCGCCGATGGCAGCGTGCAACCGCGCGTACGCCTCGGTGACCTCCTGAACGCCGGCGTCTCGCTCTCGGGGGAGCCGCCCTCGCGCGAGGCGCTCGGCGCGCTGGTCGCGCTCGGCGCCGAATACCGCGTCGGGCTGCAAAACTTCTATGTCATCACGCGCTACAACCGCAGCGCCTATTACGCCACGGCGGTCGCCGACCTCGCCGAGGCGCTCGCCGCGGCCGCCAGGTAGCTAAAGACCGGGGAGGAACTGCTTCGGGTCGAGCGGCCGCCCGAGCTTGCGGATCTGGAAGTGCAGCATCGGCCGGTCGCTGTCGCTCTTGCCTATCTCGGCGATCTTCTGGCCGCCATCGACCGTCTGCTGCTCCTTGACCAGGATCTGGCTGGTATGGGCATACACCGTCAAAAACTCATCGTTGTGCTGGATGATCAGCATTTTCCCGAGCCCGCGGATGCCCGAGCCGACGTACGTCACCTTGCCGCCCGCCGCGGCGAGCACCGGATCGCCGACGCGCCCGTCGATATCGACGCCCTTGCCGCGCGTCTGCTCGAACGCGGCCACCACCTTGCCCTTGGCGGGCCAGATGAATTTCAGCGGCCCGGTCGCGAGCGGCGGCGGCGCCGCGGCAGCCGCGCTCGCCGGCTTGGCCGGACCGGGCGGCGGCGCCTCGAGCGGCCGCGCTTCCAGTGGACGCGCTTCGAGCGGCCGCGCCTCGATGCGCCCCTGGCTCACCCGGCCGACGATGACGCCGCGCGGCTCAGGCCGCGCCACGCGCAATACCTGCCCGGTGCGGATGCGCGTCGGATCATCGAGCGAGTTCCATTGCGCGAGCTCGCGGTAGTCGAGGCCGTGGTCGAGAGCGATGCTGTAGAGCGTGTCGCCCCGCCTGACGACATATTCGCCCGCACTCACTACCGGCGCCGCGGCGGGGCCCGGCGCGCTCGGCGCGGGCGCGACGCTGGCGGCGCTCGCCGGCGCCGACGCGGCGCGCGCGGTGCGATCGATCACCGGCGCCGCCCCCTGCTCAGAGGCGCACGCGGCGACCAGCATCGCGGCGACCAGCGACGAAGCGACTCGCGTCATGCTTTGCCCACCTCCATCGGCACGAAGCGCACCGGGTCGAGCTCGGTCTGCAACAGGCCTGCGCGCGCGGTGCGCTCGAGCAGCAAGAGCCGCTGCGCGCCCGAGCTGTCGGCGAGCGGCAATACCATTCTGCCACCAGGCGCGAGTTGCCGTCCGAGCGCCTCGGGTACGCGCGGCGCCGCGGCCGCGACGATGATCGAATGAAAGGGCGCCGCCGCCTGCAAGCCGGCGTAGCCATCGCCGTGCGCCAGTCGCAGATTGCTAAGGCGCAGCGACAGCAGATTGCGGCGCGCGCGCTCGAGGAGCGCCTTGATGCGCTCGATCGAGTACACCTCGGGAAAGATGCGCGCGAGCACCGCGGCCTGGTAGCCGCAGCCCGTGCCGACCTCGAGCACGCGGCCGGCCTCGCGCTCGGCGAGCAGGAGCTCGATCATGCGCGCCACCACGTAAGGCTGCGAAATGGTCTGGCCAAAGCCGATCGGCAGCGCCGTGTCTTCGTAGGCGCGGCTCTCGAGCGCGCTGTCGACGAAAAGGTGCCGCGGCACCGCGGCCATCGCCGCCAGCACGCGCTCATCGCCTATGCCTTCGGCGCGCAGCCGCGCGACCATGCGGGCGCGCGTGCGCTCCGAGGTCATGCCGATACCCGAAACGTTCAGCGCTCGAGCCATTCGCGCGCGCGCGTGAGCTGCGTCGAGTGCGTGAGATCCATGCGCAGCGGCGTCACCGAGACGCGCGCGCTCTCCACTGCATGGAAGTCGGTGCCCGGGCCGGCGTCGGCGGCGCCGCCCGCCGGCCCGATCCAATACGCGGCCTCGCCCCGCGGGGTGGTGAGCTTGATCACGGGCTCGGCCTTATGACGCTTGCCCAGGCGCGTCACCTCGATGCCGCGCAGGCGCTCGGGCGCGAGGTCGGGTACGTTGACGTTGAGGAGCACGGCCTCGCCGAAGGGGGCGCGGGAGAGCCGCTCGACCAGCTCGAGGGCGACGCCGATCGCGCTCTCGAAGTGCTCGCCCGCCTTGCTGGTGAGCGAGATGGCAAGCGACGGGATGCCGAGCAGGTAGCCTTCCACGGCGGCGGCCACGGTGCCGGAATAGATCGTGTCGTCGCCCATGTTGGCGCCGAGGTTGACGCCCGAGACGATGACGTCGGGCGTGAAGTCGAGGAGTCCGGTGACGGCGATGTGCACGCAATCGGTGGGTGTGCCGTTAACGGAGTAATAGCCGTTGGCTGCGCGGCGCACCACCAGTGGCCGGTCGAGCGTGAGCGAGTTCGAGGCGCCCGAGCGGTCGCGCTCCGGGGCGACGACCGTCACCTCGCCCAGGCGCGCAAGCGCCTCGGCGAGCAGCGTAATGCCCGGCGCGAAGTAGCCGTCGTCGTTGGAGACGAGAATTTTCACGCGAACGATTCTACAGTCGGTGCCAGGTTGAACAGGCTCATCCGCCGCTCTCTAAGCCGGGGGCTCATTGCGCTCGTGCTCGCCGCGCCGCCGGCGTGGGCGAAGCTCGACTATCGCGTCGAGATCGAGGCGCCGCGCGAGCTGAAGGCGACGCTCGAGAAAGGACTGAACATCGTGCGCTGGCGGCTCGATCCCGAGATGGACGAAGATCGGCTGAAGCGCCTGGTCGACGAGGCGGTGCGCGAGTCGCGCGAGGCGGCCGCGACCGACGGCTACTTCTCGGCGCGAGTGCACGTGGAAGTCGACTCTTCGGGCGAGCCATGGGTGGTGCGCCTGCGCATCGAGCCCGGCGAGCGCACGCGAGTCGCCGATGTCGATATCCGCGTCACGGGCCCGGCGAGCAACGACGGCGAAGCACGACCTTACATCGAGCGCGCGCGCCAGGGCTGGAGCCTCCGTCCCGGGCAGCCGTTTCGCCAAGCCGAGTGGGAGGCGGCGAAACGCCAGGCGGTGCGCGCTGTGTCCGCCTGGCGTTATGCCGCCGCCTCGGTCGCCTCAAGCGAGGCGCGCATCGATCCGGCGACGGCGAGCGCGCACCTCACGGTCGAGATCGCGAGCGGGCCGCCGTTTCGCTTCGGCGAGCTGCGCGTCACCGGCACCAAGCGCTATCCGGACGCGGTGGTCGCGAACCTGGTGCCGGTGCGACCGGGCGATGTCTACGATCGCGACAAGGTCGTGCTCTACCAGCGGCGGCTGCTCGAATCGGGCTACTTCGCGAGCGTGCAGGCCGAGATCGACCAGCAGCCCTCGGTCGCGGACGCGGCGCCGTTTCGGGTCGCCGTGATCGAGGCGCCCAAGCACCATGTCGAGTGGGGCATCGGCTACAACACCGACGTCGGGCCGCGGCTGGAAGCACGCTATACCAACCAGGACGTGCTCTCCCGCGCCTGGCGCTTCGGCTCGAGCCTCAACTTCGACCAGAAGATCCAGAACCTGCAGCTCGATCTCAACAGCCCGCCGCGGCCGGGCGGCGTCTGGAACAACATCTTCACGCGTGCGCGCAAGCAGGACATCCAGAACCAGACCACGCGCGAGCTGGCGTTCGGCGTATCGCACAACTACGGCGCGAGCGCCGCGCCTTCCGCGTACATCGTCTCGGCGCACGCCGAGGATTCCAACATCTCCGGGATCATCTCCGACACGAGCTACGCCGTTTACTTCGGCGCGCGGAAATCCTTCCGCCGCACCGACGCGCTGATCTCGCCGCGCGAGGGCTACTTCATTTCCGGCGAGGTGGGCGGCTCGCCGAACGCGCTCTCCTCGCAGCCTTTCCTGCGCGCGGTGGCGAACGCTTCGCTCTTCCTGCCGCTCGGCCGCGCCGACGATCTCTTGCTGCGCGGCCAGGCCGGGGCGGTGCGCTCGCAGGCGCGCGAAGGCATCCCGAGCACCTTCCTCTTCCGCACGGGCGGCGACCAGACCGTGCGCGGCTACGCCTTCGAGAGCATCGGCGTGCCCGAGGCGGGCGCCATCGTCGGCGGCCGGCGCCTGATCGTCGGCTCGGTCGAGCTCACCCACTGGGTGGGCGACAACTGGGGCGTCGCCGCCTTTTTCGACGCCGGCAACGCCTGGGATAGCGGCATCCGCACCGACATCGCCACGGGCTATGGCGCCGGCGTTCGCTTTCGCACGCCGATCGGCCCGATCCGTGCCGACCTCGCCTACGGTGCGCGCGACAGCGACTGGCGGCTGCACTTCTCGGTGGGGTACGGCTTCTGAGAGCGCGCAGCGTAGCGATCCTGGCCGGCGGCGCATTGGCCGCGCTTTTCCTCACGATCGCGCTGGCGCTCGTCTGGCTCTTCGCCACCGAGCCCGGGCTGCGCTGGGCGCTCGCGCAGGCGCAGGCTGCGGCCGGCGGCGCGCTTCGCATCGAAGGCGCACGCGGCACCCTCGCATCGCTCGTGACGATCGAGCACCTGCGCTTTGAGTCGAACGGCACGAAGATCGACGCCCGGGACGTCGCCACCCACGCGCACCTCGCGGCGGCATTCGGCGCTCGCCTGGTGCTCGAGCCAGTGCGCCTGGGCACGCTGGAAATCGAGATCGGCGAAGGCGGCGGCCGCGCCGGCGCGCCGCCCGTCATGCCCTTTGGCCTGCATGTCGGCGCGCTCGAGATCGAGCGGCTGCGCATCGTGCGCGCCGAGGCGGCGTACAGCGTCCGCAAGGTGCGCTTCGCGCACCTCGCGCTCGGCGCCACTTCGCCGCCGGGCGTCTCGGCGGAAGGCAGCTTCGAGCTAGAGCACGAGCGCTTTCCGCTCGCCGCCACGCTGGCGCTCGGCGGCACGCTCGAGCGGCTGGAGCTCCGCTCGACCCTCGTGCAGGCCGAAACGCAGGCCCAGGTGCGTGCCGTGCTGGCGCCGTTTCGGCCGCAACACATTGTCGAGCTCGATGCGCGCGCCTCACCCTTCGATCTCGCTCGCCTCGCCGAGGAGCTGCCGCACGCCGCGCTCAGCCTGGAGGTAAAGGCAAGCGGCGACGAGCGCGGCCTGCATGGCACGCTCGCCATCCACAACGCCGCGCCCGGGCCGCTCGACCACGGCCGCCTGCCGGTCGCGAGCGTCCAGGCGCGCGTCGCGAGCGCCGACCTCGAGAACGCAACGTTGGAGGAGCTGCGAATCGCACTCGACGGCGGCGGGCTGCTCGAAGGCCGGGGCGAGCTCAAGCCGGGCAGCTTTCGCGGCACCGTGCGCGCTACCCGCATCAACCTGCGCGCGCTGCGCTCGACGCTGCGCGAGACGGAGCTTTCGGGACCGCTCGACGTCGCGCTCACGCAGAGCGAGCAGACCGTGCGCGGCACGCTCGCCCAGCCAGGCATGAGCGTTACCGCCGACGCCACGCGGGCGGGTAAAACCGTCGACGTGCGCAGCCTGCACGCTGCGGCCGCCGGCGGCGAAGTGAAGGGAATGGGCAAAGTATTCCTCACCGATCCCGTGCGCTTCGAGGCACGCCTGACGGCCGCGCACTTCGATCCGGCGGCATTCGGCGACTACCCGGCAGGTTCGCTCAACGGTTTGGTGAATGCGCGCGGCGAGCTCGCGGCCGAGCCGCACGTGGAGCTCGACTGGAACATTGCCGACAGCACGCTCGTCGAGCTGCCGCTGCGCACGCAGGGCCGCGCCCGGCTCGTGGGGCGCCGGCTTGTCCAAGGCGAGGCCGAGGCGACGCTCGGCAAGAGCCGCGCCACGGCGCGCGGCAGCTTCGGCGCCGCCGCGGACAAGCTCGCCTGGACGCTCGAGGTGGGCGAGCTCGAGGAGCACCTCGAGGAGATCGCTGGGCGCATGAGCGCAAGCGGCGAGCTCGCGGGCATGTGGCAGTCGCCGCAGGCGCGCATCAGCGCGCGCTTCGAGCGCCTGGAGATCCACGGCTACGCCGTCGCGAGCGCCAACGCCGAGATTTCCGGCACCCCGGCGCGTCATGAAGGGCGCTTCACCCTGCGCACCGACAACGCCGAGCTGCAGACGCGCCTGCGCGGCGGTTATGCCGACGGCGTCTGGGCGGGCGAAATCGTCTCGCTCGACGGCAAGGGCAAGGTGCCGATCACGCTGCGCGCGCCGGCGCCGCTCAAGGTCGCGCGCGGGCGGGTGGAGCTTGGGCGCGTCGAGGCGGCGCTCGGCGACGGCCGGCTCCTCGTGCGCGAGCTCGCCTGGTCGCGCGCGCGCACCGTCTCGAGCGGCGAGTTCACCGGCCTGCCGGCGCAATGGCTGATCGCCTTCGCGGGCCTGGGCGAGCACCTGCGCGCGACGCTCCTTCTCGACGGGCAGTGGACGATCAGCGCCGCGCCCGCCCTCGACGGCAACCTGCGCCTGCGCCGCGCGAGCGGCGACCTGGCGATCCTCGACGCCGACCCGGCGCTCGACCTCGGCTTGAGCAGCATCGCGCTCGATGCGCGCTTCACGAGCGCCGGCGTCGGCATGCGCCTCGACTTGGTCTCGCGCTATGCGACCGCCGCGATCGGCGGCCAGCTCGGCCGCGACCCGGCGGCCGGGCCGATCGGCATCGGCCCGAACTCCGCGCTGCTCCTCGGAGGAGAGCTGGCCCTCGCGCACGCGCGCGTGCTGGCGCAGCCGGTGCTCGCCGATGCGCGCTTCGACGGCCGCGTGAGCGGCGAGCTGCAGGCGGGCGGCACGCTCGGCGCGCCGGTGTTTTCCGGCCTGGTGCGCGGCGACGCGCTTTCGTTCGACTACCCGCCCTACGGCGTGTACCTGAAAAACGGCGAGCTCCGCGCGAGGCTCGAGGGCGAGACGCTGCGCGTCGAGCGCTTCAATATCGACGCGGGCGAAGGCCGCTTCAGTGCGAGTGGCTCGCTGCCGCTGCGCTTTGCCGACGGCAATGCCAAGCTCGCCTGGCAGGCGAAGAACTTCGCGCTGCTCGAGCGTCCCGACATGCGCCTGGTCGCTTCGGGCGAGGGCGAGGCAGGCTTCGACGGCAAGCGCCTCTCGCTATCGGGAGAGCTGCGTGCCGAGCGCGGCCATCTCGAGCTCGAGCGCGAGCGCATGCCGACGCTCGGCGACGACGTGGTCGTCGCCGGCCAGCCGCGCAGCGCGCCGCGTGCGAGAACGCCGCTGCCGCTCGAGCTCAACGTCGATCTCGAGCTCGGCTCCAACCTCACCGTGCGCGTGCAGGGCTTGGAAGGCAAGCTCACCGGCCGCATCAATGTCGCCACCGCGAAAGACGGGGAGCTGCGCGCCTACGGCAAGCTCACCACGCTCAACGCCACCTTCTACGCCTACGGCCAGCGGCTGCAGGTCGATCCCGGCATCCTGATCTTCGATGGCCCGATCGAGAATCCGAGCCTGCAGATCACCGCCTGGCGGCGCAACCAGGCGGTCGAAGCGGGCGTGCAGGTGAGCGGCACCGCGCGGGCGCCTCGGGTGGAGATCGTCTCGCAACCCCAGGTGTCCGAGGGCGAGCGCCTTTCCTGGCTGGTGCTCGGCCGCGCGCCCACGGACGCCAACAAGGCCGATCTCGGCCTATTGCAGGCCGCGGCCGGCGCGCTTCTCGCGCGCGGCAACAGCATGCCGCTCGACCGGCGCATCGCCCAGAGCTTCGGCCTCGACGAAGTGTCGTTCCGCGGCACAGGAGAGTTGCAGGACCGCGTGCTCGCCTTCGGCAAGCGCCTCTCGGACCGCCTGTATGTGAGCTACGAGCAGGGCCTCGGCACCGTGGCCTCGAACCTCGTCAAGATCGACTACTCGCTGTCGCGGCGCTGGTCGCTGCGCGCGGAAACCGGCACCTCGAGCGGCGGCGGCCTCTTCTACCGCTTCTCCTGGGACTGAAGGAAGTGGTCTCCGTGGCGAGATTTGAACTCGCGACCCCGTCCACCCCAAGGACGTGCGCTACCAGGCTGCGCTACACGGAGATGCGGGGATTCTAACGCTGTAGCTGGTCGAGGACGTCGCGCAGCTCGCGCTTGATGGCGGCGAGATCCGCGCCGTTGGCGCCGTTGTTGTGGTTGCGCCCGTTGCGCGCCGGCGCTTCGGCCTTCTCGTCGTCGCCGAGCGAATTGTCGAGGCGGTTCCTTGCGCCGCTGATCGTGAATCCTTCTTCGTACAGCAGCTCGCGAATGCGCCGGATGAGCAGCACCTCGTGGTGCTGGTAATAGCGCCGGTTGCCGCGGCGCTTGACGGGCTTCAGCTGGGTGAATTCCTGCTCCCAGTAGCGCAGCACGTGCGGCTTCACGCCGCAGAGCTCGCTCACCTCACCGATGGTGAAGTAGCGCTTCGCCGGGATCGGCGGGAGCTCAGCCTTCCTGCGGCTTGGCTCCATGCCGTGCTTTCTCCACCAGAGCCTTCAGCTTCTGGCTCGCGTGGAAAGTGACGACGCGGCGCGCGCTGATCGGAATCTCTTCGCCGGTCTTGGGATTGCGACCGGGGCGCTGCGGCTTGTCGCGCAGCTGGAAGTTGCCGAAGCCCGAGAGCTTGACCGATTCGCCCCGCTCAAGCGCGCCGCGGATCTCCTCGAAGAACGCTTCGACCATGTCCTTCGCTTCACGCTTGTTGAGGCCGACCTTCTCGAAAAGGAGGTCCGCCAGCTCGGCCTTCGTCAACGTCATCTAGAGCTCCCCAGATCCCCTTTATTTGCGCAGACTTGCGGAGAATTTCCGGGCCAGCAGGCTGACCAGGACCTCGCGGGCAGCGTCCGCCTCCGCATCCGTGAGGGTTCGTTCAGTATGTTGCATAACTACCCGGAAAGCAAGGCTTTTTCGTCCCACGGGGACGCCCGGGCCCTGATAAAGGTCGAATGGCCGGATGGAAGCGACGATGGCGGGCTTTTCGGCCTCCATCGCGTCCAGCAGATCCTGCGCCGCCACCCCGGCATCGACGACGAGCGCCATGTCGCGCACCACCGGCGGGTACTTCGATGGCGCCGTAAACGCGGGCAGCGGCAGCGCCTGCAGCGGCTCCGCGTCCAGCTCGAAAAGCACGACGCCGCGCGCGAGCTCGTACTTTTGCAGCCACCGGGGATGCAGCTCGCCGATCCAGCCGACCGCCGCAGCGCCGATCATCACCTTCGCCGAGCGCCCCGGGTGCAGCGCCGGGTGCTCGGCGCGCTCGTAGCGCGCTTCCAGCGGCGCGATGAGCGCTTCCAGGTCGGCCTTCGCGTCATAGAAATCCACCGGCCGCGCCTTCTCCGCCCACTGCTCCTCCGCCACCGCGCCATAGGCCACCGCGCCGATCCGGATCGGCTGGCGCAGGCCGCGCACCGCGAGCGGTCCGTCTTTCGCCTCCGGGTCGCGCCGGAAGACGCGGCCGAGCTCGAAGACGCGGATGCGCTCGAGCTTGCGCGCCTGGTTGTAGCGCAGGTTGGAAATCAGCGAGCCGATCAGCGTGCTCCGCATCACCGAGAGCTGGCTCGCGATCGGGTTCAAGAGGCGAATCGGATTCGCTTCGCCCGCGAAGTCCATCTCCCATTGCGGCTCGCCGAAGCCGAAGTTGATCACTTCGTGGTAGTCGGCACCCGCGAGCCGCTCGCGCAGCTCGTGCAGCGAGCGCCGGCCCTGCGGCGCCGGCAGCGCGTACGCCGCGACGCGCGGCGGCTGGGCGCGGATGCGCTCGTAGCCGTGGAGGCGCGCCACTTCCTCGATCAGGTCCTCCTCGATCGCGAGGTCATAGCGATACGAGGGCGGCTCGACCACGAACGCCTCGCGTTCGCGCTTTGCCGGCAGCGCGAGGCGCTGGAAACATTTCTGCATCTCGTCAGCGGCGATCGGCATGCCGATCACCTTCTGCGCCCGCGCAACGCGCATGCGCACGGGCTTTCTGTCGGGCAGGCGCTCGACCAGGTCCTGGGTCGGCCCGGGCTCGCCGCCGCAGATGTCGACGATGAGCCGCGTGGCCCGCTCGATGCCGTCGACGTTGTTCGCGAAATCGACGCCGCGCTCGAAGCGGTGCGAGGCGTCGCTCGTGAAGTTGTAGCGCCGCGCGCGCCCCATGATCGCGTCGGGCCAGAAAAACGCCGACTCGAGAAACACGTGGCGCGTCTTCTCATCCGCCTTCGTGGTCTCGCCGCCCATGATGCCGCCGAGACCGATCGCCCCGGAATCATCGGTGATGCAAAGCACCCACGGATCCACTTCGACCGTCTGCTCGTTCAGGAGCAGCACACGCTCGCCCTTCTTGCCCCATCGCACGTCGATGGCGCCGCGGAGCTTCTGCACGTCATAGACGTGCAGCGGCCGGCCGAGCTCCAGCATCACATAGTTGGTCACGTCGACCAGGGCGGAAATCGAGCGCTGCCCCGCGCGCTCGAGGCGCTCGCGCATCCAGCGCGGCGTTGGCGCTGCGGCGTTGACGTTGCGGATCACGCGGCCGGCGAAGCGGCCGCAGCCTTCCGGTGAGCTGATCTTCACCGGATGGCGCGCGTCGCTCTTCGCCGGCACGCGCTCGATGCGCGGCGCTTCGAGCTTGGCGCCGCTGAGCGCCGCGACCTCGCGCGCCACGCCGAGGATCGAGAGGCAATCGGCGCGGTTGGGCGTGAGCTTGAGCGTGAACACGCGATCGTCCAGGCCGAGCGCCGTGCGCGCGTCGGCGCCCACCTTGCCTTCCAGCTCGAGTAGACCGCTGTGATCCTCCGAGAGCCCGAGCTCGCGTGCCGAGCACAGCATGCCTTCGCTCTCGACGCCGCGCAGGCTGGCGCGCTTGATCTCCATGCCGGGCAGCCGGGCGCCGATCCTCGCAAGCGGCGCCTTCATGCCCTTGCGCACGTTGGGCGCGCCGCAAACCACCTTGAGACGCTCGCCGCCGGCGTCGACCGTGCACACCGTCAGCTTGTCCGCGTCCGGGTGGCGCGCCACCTCGACGATTTCGGCGAGCACCACGCCGCTGAATTGCGGCGCGACCGGCTCGTAAGCCTCCACCTCGACGCCGGCCATGGTGAGGCGCTCGGCGAGCTCGGCGCCCGGCGTCGCCGGATCGCAGAAGCTGCGCAGCCAGCTCTCGGGTACTTTCATGGGAACTGCGCGAGGAAGCGCAAATCGCCGTCGAAGAAAAGGCGCAAGTCCTCTATCCCGTAGCGAAGCATCGTCAGACGCTCGAGCCCCGAGCCGAAAGCGAAGCCGATGTAGCGCTCGGGATCGAGGCCGAAGTTCCTCACCACCGTCGGGTGCACCTGCCCGGAGCCCGAAATCTCGAGCCAGCGGCCCTTCAGCTTCATGTCGATCTCGGCCGAGGGCTCGGTGAACGGGAAGTACGACGGCCGGAAGCGCACTTCCAGCTCGTCGTTCTCGAAGAAGCGGCGCAGGAACTCGGTGTAGACGCCTTTCAGGTCGGCGAAGCTCACGTCCTCGTCGATCCACAGGCACTCGACCTGATGGAACATCGGCGAGTGCGTCGCGTCCGAGTCGACGCGATAGGTGCGTCCGGGCGCGATGACCTTGATCGGCGGTGAGTGCATGCGCGCATAGCGCACCTGCATTGGGCTCGTGTGCGGGCGCAGGTTGAGCGGGATCCCCTGCTCGTCCTTGAGATCGACGTAGAAGGTGTCCTGCATCGAGCGCGCCGGGTGGTTCTCGGGGTTGTTGAGCGCCGTGAAGCTGTACCAGTCGGTCTCGATCTCCGGCCCGTCGGCGACGTCGAAGCCGAGCGAGTGCCAGATTTGCTCGATGCGCTGCCAGGTGCGGATCACCGGGTGCACGCTGCCGCGGCCGCCGCCGCGCGCGGGCAGCGTGACATCGAGCGCCTCTTCGGCGAGGCGGGCGTTCAACTGCGCATTCGCGAGCTCGTCCCGCCGCGCCTGCAGCGCGTCCTCGATACGCTCCTTGGCGCCGTTGAAGCGCGCGCCGAGTGCCTTGCGCTCCTCGGGCGCCGCCGACTTGAGCGTCGCCTGCAACGCCGTCAGCTCGCCACCCTTGCCGAGGAAGCGCGCTTTTGCGTTCTCGAGTGACGCGACGTCGAGCGCCGCGCGAAACGCGGCGAGCGCGCGCGAGACGATGCCGTCGAGGTCCAACTAGCTAGGGCGACTCAGTGCGCCAAGTTGGCCTTGACCTGGCCGGCGATCTTCTCGAAGGCGGCCTTGTCGGTCACGGCGAGATCCGCCAGCACCTTGCGGTCGATGTCGATGTTGGCGCGCTTGAGCCCCGCCATGAACGTGCTGTAGCTCATGCCGAGCTCGCGCACTGCGGCGTTGATGCGCGCGATCCACAGCGCGCGGAACTGGCGCTTCTTCTGCCGGCGGTCGCGGTAGGCGTACTGCCCCGCCTTCATCACCGCCTGCTTGGCGACGCGGTAGACGTTCTTGCGGCGGCCGCGGAATCCCTTGGCCTGCTTGAAGACCTTCTTGTGGCGCGCGCGCGCCGTGACGCCACGCTTCACTCTTGGCATGGCGCGCTCCTTACGACGAGTACGGCAGCATGTTGCGGATCGCTGCCGTATTGGTGTCATGCACGGCGCTGCGCCGGCGCATCTGGCGTTTGCGCTTGGTCGTCTTCTTGGTGAGGATGTGGCGCTTGTAGGCGCCCGCGCGCTTGATGCTGCCGCTACCGCGCACCTTGAAGCGCTTGGCGGCGCCGCGCTTGGACTTCATCTTCGGCATACCTTGCTCCTGTTTTAGCTTGACGCCGGGCGGCCCGCACTGCGCGGGCGCTTGAAGCCGCGGCCATCACTTGTTCAAGCCGCCGCAGCCTTCGGCGCGGGCGGCTTCTTCGCTGCCGGCGCCTTTTCGGCGACCGGCTTTTCCTTCGTTGCTGGCGCCTTCTTCTTCGGCGCGAGCACCATCACCATCTGCCGGCCCTCGAGCTTCGGAAACTGCTCGACCACGCCGACCGCATCCAGATCCTTCCGCACCCGCTCGAGCAGGCGTTCGCCGAATTCCTTGTGCGCCATCTCGCGACCGCGGAAGCGCAGCGTCACCTTCGCCTTGTCGCCCTCCTCGAGGAAGTCGATCAGCTTCTGCAGCTTGATCTTGTAGTCGCCCTCGTCGGTGGCGGGCCGGAACTTGATTTCCTTGACCTGGATCTGCTTCTGCTTGCGCTTCGCCTCGTGCTCTTTTTTCTGCTCGCGGTAGCGGAACTTGCCGTAGTCCATCAGCTTGCAGACCGGCGGGTTCGCGAGCGGCGCGATCTCGACCAGGTCGACGTTCGCTTCTTCGGCAAGACGGAGCGCCTCATTGACCGCCTTGATGCCCAACTGATCACCGTTTTCCGCTACCAGTCGCACCTCCGGGGCGGTGATTTCCCGGTTGATGCGCTGCGATCTTTCGAGTGCGATGAGTGAAAAGCTCCTCAATACGTTAAAAAAACAGCCGTGCTGTCGCGCCCATCGGGGTGCTCGCCCGCCACCCCGGCCGACGCTGCGCACGGCCACCTATGTCGCAGAATTTTATCGATTTTTGTCGCCCGCGGCTATGGTCCGAGGCGGCTCTCCGGGGCGAGGCGCTTGATGAAGCCGTCGGTCGGCATGGTGCCGAGATCCTCGCCGCCGCGCGCGCGCACCGCGACCGTGCCCGCCTGCATCTCCTTGTCGCCCACGACCAGCAGATACGGCAGCTTCTGCACGCTATGTTCGCGGATCTTGTAGCCAATCTTCTCGTTCGTCACGTCGGCGCCGACGCGAAAACCCGATGCGCGCAGCTTTTCGGTCACCTCCCGGGCGTAGGCAGCCTGGCGTTCGGTGATGGAGAGCACCATCGCCTGTACCGGCGCGAGCCAGGCCGGGAATGCCCCGGCGTAGTGCTCGATCAGGATGCCGATGAAGCGCTCGAGCGAGCCGACGATCGCCCGGTGCAGCATTACCGGCGTCTTGCGGGTGTTGTCCTCGGCCACGTATTCGGCGCCGAGGCGCCCCGGCATGCTGAAGTCAACCTGCATCGTGCCGCACTGCCATGACCGGCCGATGCTGTCCTTCAGGTGGTATTCGATTTTCGGGCCGTAGAAGGCGCCCTCGCCCGGCAGAAGCGTGTAGGGCACGCCCGATTTTTCCAGCGCCGCGATCAGCGCCTTTTCGGCCTTGTCCCAGATCTCGTCCGAGCCGATGCGCTTCGCGGGCCGCGTGGCGATCTTGTAGACGATGTCCGTGAAGCCGAAGTCGCGATACACCTTCTGCAGGAGCGCGGTGTAGGCGACGCACTCCGGCAGGATGTGGTCCTCGGTGCAGAAAATGTGGCCATCGTCCTGCGTGAAGCCGCGCACGCGCATCAGGCCGTGCAGCGCGCCCGACGGCTCGTTGCGATGGCACGAGCCGAATTCGCCGTAGCGCAGCGGTAACTCGCGGTAACTCCGCACCCCCTTGTTGTAGATCAGGATGTGACCGGGGCAATTCATCGGCTTGATCGCGTACTCGCGGTTTTCCGATGACGTGGTGAACATGTTTTCCTTGAAGTTGTCCCAGTGCCCGGTCTTCTGCCAGAGGCTCACATCGATGATCTGCGGCCCGCGCACCTCCTGGTAACCGTTGTCGCGATAGATGCGGCGCATGTACTGCTCGACCTGCTGCCAGAGCGCCCAGCCCTTGGGATGCCAGAACACGAGCCCTGGCGCTTCCTCCTGCATGTGAAAGAGATCGAGCTGCGTGGCAAGACGGCGATGGTCGCGCTTCTCCGCCTCCTCGAGCATCTTCAGGTAGGCGTCCTGGTCTTCCTTCTTCGCCCACGCGGTGCCGTAGATGCGCTGGAGCATCTCGTTTTTCGAGTCGCCACGCCAATAGGCGCCGGCGACGCGCATCAGCTTGAAGTTCTTCAGCTTGCCCGTCGACGGCACATGTGGCCCGCGGCAGAGATCGATCCAGTTGCCCTGTCCGTAGAGCGAGATGGTTTCCTTTTCCGGAATGGAGGCGATGATCTCCGCCTTGTACTTCTCACCCTGGTCGCGGAAGAACTTCACCGCCTCGTCGCGCGGCATCTCGCGCCGCCCGACCGGCAGGTCGCGCTTGGCGATCTCGCCCATGCGCTTCTCGATCGCCGCGAGGTCTTCGGGCGTGAAGGGGCGCTTGTACGAGAAGTCGTAGTAGAAGCCGTTTTCGATCACCGGCCCAATGGTCACCTGCGCATCGGGGAAGAGCTCTTTCACGGCGTGGGCGAGAAGGTGCGCGGTCGAGTGGCGCAGGAGCTCGTTCGCCTCGGTGTCTTTCTCGGTGACGATGGCAACGTCGGCGTCGCGCTCGACGCGAAAACCGGTGTCGACCAGCTTGCCGTTCACTTTCCCGGCGAGCGCGGCGCGCGCAAGGCCCGGGCCGATCGCCTGAGCGATCTCGGCTACGGTAACGGGTCCAGGAAAGGACTTCGACGAGCCGTCGGGGAGACGGATGTTCGGCATCGGGTGCGAGGGCGGGATACTAGCATTGGCGCAGTGCGCCGGCCCGCCGGTACAGCCGGCTTAATACGGGATCGTCGGGCCCTGCCAATGCAAATCCCGAGGCCGCGCACGTCGAAGGGCATCGCTCACTTCCAGCCATCCCTCGCAGGCGTTAACCCCCGGTCGCCGACGCATTTTGTTGAGCACGCCTTTGCATTTCGCGTAGAACGAAAAGAACCGCAGTACCGAAACGCGGTGCTCTGGTTGCAATTGGTGTTCGCTACAGATCAGCTTGTCGTCCACCAAGCCTCGGTCGCGCACCGTGATTGCACCCCAGGCCGTGACGCGAATTCGGGTGCCGTAGGAGAGCCGCGGCCCCAGGACAACAGCATCGAGAAGGTCGCCATCCAGACCGATGTATTGCGGCACCGAGCCGTAATTGAACGGGCAGGGCAATGGAGAGACGAAGTCCAATCTGCCGGTAGATCCCCGCTTTAGGAAGCTTCCGCGAGGAACTTCGATGACGACGTCGAACTCGGGTGGCATTGCCGCTTTCGGAAACTGCCATCCATACCAGGCGGGGATGGCTCGATAAATAGCCCATCCAACCTTACAGGAGCTACCGGTGCACGCCGGCGCGCACACATGACCATCATGGGGCGCCATGGGCCGGGTTGCTGAAGCTCGGGGCTAGTCCGCCCTGACCCCAAGCTTCTTGATGAGCTTGCCGTACTTGTCGTAATCGCGGCGGATGAGGGCCTCGAACTCCTGCGGCGAGAGGATCAATGTGTCGAGGCTCCCCTTGCCCATGAGGCTCGCCTTCACCTCTGGCGCTTCCAGCGCGCGGCGCACCTCGTCGCGCAGCCGGTCGAGCACCTCCGCCGGCATGCCGGCGGGGCCGAAAAGGCCGAGCCAGATTGAGTTTTCGAAGCCCGGGTAGAACTCGGCGATCGTCGGCACGTCCGGGAACGTCGGCGTGCGCTTGGCGCCGGCAACTGCGAGCGCGCGAATGCGCCCGGCCTTGATCTGCGGGGCCGAGGAGGTGCCGGAAAAGAGCGCCGCCACTTCGCCCGACATCGTCGCGGCGGTGGCCGGCGCACCGCCCTTGTACGGCACGTGCACCATGTCGAAGCCGGCGCGCTCCTTCAGCATCTCCATCGTCAGCTGATGCTGGCTGCCATTGCCGCCCGAGGCGTACGCAAGCGGCGGATTCGCCTTCTTCGCGTACTCGATGAACTCGGGGAAGGTCTTCGGCGGCAGCTTGGGATTGATCGACAGCACGAACTGGTTCGAAACGAGGCTCGAGATCGGTGTCAGGTCCTTCAGCGTGTCGATCGGCATGCTCGAGTACACATGCGGATTGATGGTGATCAAGCTGTCCGCGGCGAGGAGGAGCGTGTGCCCATCGGGCGCGGCGCGCGCCACTTCGGTCGCGGCGGCGTTGCCATTCGCCGCCGGCTTGTTGTCGACCACCACCGGCTGGCCGAGGGTATGCGAGATCTTCTCGCCGACCACGCGGGCGACGATGTCGGGCGCGCCGCCGGGCGGAATCGTGACCAGGATGTGGATCGGCCGCGAGGGGAACTGCGCTTGCGCGGCCAATGACACGACGAACGCCGCCGCCGCGACGATGACTCTCAGCATCACTACAGGACTGCCAGGCGGACGATCAGTTCCTCAGCGGCCCGACTTCGCCGCGTGGCGCTGCTGCAGCCGCCGCGCGCGCTTCATGATCAGCTCGGCGCGCGCCACCGTCCCGGCGTCACCCTGCGCGAGGCCCTTGGCGAGCTCGCGCTTGAACCATGACTCGAGGTCGTACCGGCGCTCGATCGTGTCCTCGACGCCCTGCGCCAATGGGTCGGTGATTCGAATTTTGACCACTTGTTTCCTCCGCTTCGCATCTGGTAGGCGCGATTGGACTCGAACCAACGACCCCTACCATGTCAAGGTAGTGCTCTAACCAGCTGAGCTACGCGCCTGGGGAGGCGGATTCTATACTAGGTCGATGGAGCTGATCCTCTGGCGCCACGCCGATGCCGAAGACGGCGCCGACGACCTGGCGCGGCGGCTGACGGCCAAAGGAGAAAAGCAGGCGGCGGCCATGGCCAGGTGGCTGCGCGCCAACCTCCCCAGTCAGTACACGCTTCTCGCAAGTCCCGCGGTAAGGGCGCAGCAGACGGCTGCCGCCCTCGGCGTTCCGATCATCACCGAGCGTTCGCTCGCGCCCGGCGCAGCCCCCGCGGCGATCATCCAGGCGGCGAGCAAGCACAAGGGACTGGTCATCGTCGTCGGCCACCAACCCGATCTCGGCCATGCCGCGGCGCAGCTCGTCGCCCGCACGGACAGCGAGTGGCATATCGAGAAAGGGGCGCTCTGGTGGCTCACGGGCGATTCGCCCGCGCGCATCAAGGCGGTGCTGTCACCCGATTTGCTTCAGCACTGACACCTTCTTGTCGGAGAGCGCGTTCAAGCCGAGCTTCATGCCGACCGACTTCCAGTGATCGGTCTCGGACTCAAGCGCCGCGGCCGAGAGCGGGTTCTCCTCGAGCCAGGATTGCGGTAGATCGATCGCGAAACCGCCGGCGTCGGCAGCGACGCGCAGGAAGGGAAGCTTCGCGTCGATGCGGCTGCGCAGGATGAGCGCCGCCATGCGCAGCGCGAAAACGAGCTTCCAGTCAACACCGTCGAGCCCGGCGTCCTGCATCTTGCGGAGCTTGCCGCGGTGGGCGAGGACGATGCGCGCAAGGCGCGCCTGCTCCATGCGCGAAAAGCCCGGCATGTCGGCGTGCGAGAGAACGTAGGCGGAATGCTTGTGGTACTGCGCGTGCTCGATCGTGAGGCCAATGTCCGCGAGGCGCGCGCTCCAGTCGAGAAGCTGCCGGTCGCCGTCGTCGTCGCGATCGGCGCCCGGCGTGAGTGCGTCG
>Ga0081539_10000187_pt1 | contig 145407 bp, 150 predicted proteins | sample TabmetS4T2R2_FD_71023 | JGI IMG/M metagenome (GOLD analysis project Ga0081539, IMG submission 71023) | Tabebuia heterophylla rhizosphere microbial communities from the University of Puerto Rico - S4T2R2 | ecosystem: Host-associated > Plants > Roots > Rhizosphere ... | reverse complement strand
AGAAAAAAAAAAAAAAAAACCCCGCGGCCGCGGGGGGGGCCGGAGCCGGAGGAGCAGGAACGCCCGGCTGAGACGCCGCAGGATCTCATAGAAGATGGTGAAGCCGTCGAAGCTGGCCTGGATACGAGGCCGGCCCGCGGCCCGGCGTTCGACCAGGACGAGGGCCAGATCCAGACCGACGCCGAGCGCAACCGGCGCAAGGAGCGGGTCGGGCTCGTGGTCTCGGACAAACCGGACAAGACCGTGACCGTCTCGGTGGAGACGCTGGTGCGGCATCCGCTGTACAAGAAGCGCGTGCGCCGCTCGCGGCGGTTCATGGTCCACGACGAGGGTAATGACGCCCGCGTGGGTGATACGGTCAGGATCATGGAGACCAGGCCGCTCTCGGCGCGCAAGCGTTGGCGCCTGGCGAACATCATATCGAGGGCCGAGTAGTGATCCAGAACGAGACAAAACTCAGGGTCGCGGACAACTCCGGTGCCCGGAGCTTACTTACGATCCGTATCCTCGGCGGCTCCAAGCGCCGCAGCGCGGGGATAGGCGACGTGATCGTGGCCACCGTCAAGGAGGCCACCCCAGGCGGCGCCGTCCGTAAGGGCGAGGTCGTCCGGGCGGTCGTCGTTAGGACGGCCAAGGAGACACGCCGCGACGACGGCTCCTACATTCGCTTCGGCGAGAACGCCGGGGTCATCATCAACCCCGACGGCGCCCCGCGCGGTACCCGTATCTTCGGGCCCGTCGCCAGGGAACTCAGGGACAAGGGCTACACGAGGATCATCTCGCTGGCCCCGGAGGTGCTGTAATGAGTCTCAAAATCAGGCGCGGGGACACGGTCGTCGTGATCTCCGGCAAAGAGAAGGGCAAACGCGGCGAGGTCGAGCGGGTCGAGCCGAGGAAGAATCGCCTGGTCGTGACGGGCGTCAACGTCCGCACGAGACACGCCCGCCCCACGCAGAACAACCAGCAGGGGCTTTACCACTTCGAGGCGCCGATTGATGCCTCGAACGTGATGCTGGTGGACCCGAACTCCGGGGAGCCGACCAGGGTTGGCTACCGTTTCACGGATTCCGGGGAGAAGTTGCGGGTCGCCAAAAAGTCCGGGAAGGATATTGACTGATGGCCGCCAGGATGAAGGAAAGATACGCATCGGAGATCGCCCCGGCCCTCAAGGAGCGGTTCGAGATACAGAACCCCATGCGCATACCGAAGCTTGAGAAGATCGTGGTCAACATGGGCGTCGGCGAGGCCGTTCAGAACAGCCGCGCCATGGACGGAGCGATGCAGGATCTGGCGCGCATCACCGGCCAGAAGCCGCAGTTGCGCCGGGCGAGGAAGAGCATCGCCGGGTTCAAGATTCGGGAAGGAATGCCCGTCGGCGCGCGCGTCACCCTGCGGAGCGAGCGGATGTGGGAGTTCCTGGACCGTTTGATCTCCATCGCCCTCCCACGGGTGAGGGACTTCAGGGGAGTGAACCCCAACTCCTTCGACGGCAAGGGTAACTTCGCCCTCGGATTCAGGGAGCAGTTGATCTTCCCTGAGATCAGCTACGACGAGATAGACGCCACCCGCGGCCTCGACGTGGCTGTTGTAACCACGGCTGAAACCGACGAGGAAGGGCGGGAGCTTCTCAGGCTCCTCGGGATGCCCTTCCGGCAGAGCTAGGGCTTGAGAGGTAAGGGATGACGAGGAAAGCGCTCCAGGTAAAGCAGAAGAGGCCGCAGAAGTTCTCGACGCGGGAGTACAACCGCTGCCAGCGGTGTGGCCGGGCGCACGGCTACTACAGGAAGTTCGGCCTGTGCCGGATCTGCCTGCGGGAACTGGCGCACGAGGGGAAGATCCCCGGCGTAACGAAAGCGAGTTGGTAGGTAGCGATGGCGGTTAACGATCCGATAGCGGATTTCCTGACCAGGATAAGAAACGCGCAGATGGCGAAGCACGAGACGGTCGAGATCCCGCACTCCAAAATGAAGCGTGAGATGGCCCGCATCCTGAAGGAAGAGGGCTACATCACGGACTTCTCTGAGCGGGGCGCGGGCGCCGAGGCGAGGCTCATCATCGAGCTCAAATACGGCCCCGACGGCCAGCGGGCGATACGGGGGCTCCGGCGCATCAGCCGCCCGGGGCGTCGCACGTACCGCAAGCAGCAGACCATCCCAAGGGTCCTTGACGGGCTCGGGGTGGCGATCCTCTCGACCTCGCAGGGCATCCTCACCGACCACGCGGCCCGCCGCCAGGGCATCGGTGGCGAAGTTCTGTGCTTCGTGTACTAGGAAGGTTGAAGGATTATGTCGAGAATCGGTAAAGCTCCGGTAGAGATACCGCAGGGCGTGAACGTGGAGGTCTCGGACCAGACCGTGAAGGTGACTGGCCCGAAGGGCGAGTTGATCGTGCCCATTCCCTCCGGGCGCGGCGTCGAGGCCAGGCAGGAGGACGGCAACGTCGTCGTCGAGCGAGCCTCGGAGTCGCCGGAGCACAAGGCGATGCACGGGCTTGCGCGGTCCCTGATCCAGAACGCCGTCACAGGTGTCACAGACGGGTTTTCCAGAACACTGAACATCGCGGGCGTCGGCTACCGGGCCGCGTTGCAGGGGCGGGATATCAACCTGCAGGTCGGGTACTCGCATCCGGTCACGGTGACGCCGCGTGAGGGCATAGAGTTCGAGGTCCCGAACGCGACCACGATAGTCGTGCGCGGCATAGACAAGCAGCGGGTCGGCCAGACGGCGGCGGAGATCCGGATGGTTCGTCCGCCTGAGCCGTACAAGGGCAAGGGCATCCGCTACAGCGACGAGCAGATCCGGCGCAAGGTCGGCAAGGCCGGCTAGCGAAGCTAGCGCGGAGATTCAGGAGGATTCATGGCGGTACTAGAGAAACGCGTACAGAGAGAGAAGCGCCGGCTCCGTGCCCGGCGGCGCCTGTTCGGCACGCCGGAGCGCCCCAGGCTCTCGGTGTACCGTTCCAACGTACACATCTACGCCCAGCTCATAGACGACGAGGACGGCCGCACGCTGGCGGCTGCCGACTCGCGCGAGATTGGGGAGGCGGAGGGCCGCAAGGACGCGGCCCAGAAGGTCGGAGAGTTGATCGCGCAGCGGGCGCAGGACGCCGGCATTGAGACGGTAGTCTTCGACCGGGGTGGCAACAAGTACCACGGCCGCATCGCCGCGCTCGCCGAGGGCGCGCGCTCCGGCGGTCTGAAGCTATAAAGAACTCAGGAGGAAGTGATCTTGGGACGACCGAGAAACGATAACAGGGGCGGTCCGGGCGGCCGCGGACCCGGGGGACCGGGAGGTTCCGGTGGTCGCGGTGGACGCGACCGCGACGGGGGCCGCGGCGGACGCGGCGGCGGACGCGGCGGCGGACGCCAGCGCGAGAACTCGGAATTCCAGGACAGGGTCGTCGAGATCCGGCGCGTCTCCAAAGTCGTCAAGGGCGGCCGGCGCTTCAACTTCAGCGCCCTGGTCGTAGTCGGTGACGGCAAGGGTCGCGTCGGCGTCGGCCTCGGCAAGGCGAACACGGTCCCGGCCGCTATCTCCAAGGGCCAGGACCGTGCAAAGGCCACTATGTTCCAGGTACCGATGCGAAACACAACCATCCCGCACGAGGTTCTCGGCAAGTTCGAGAGCTCAGAGGTGATGCTCAAGCCAGCCTCCGAAGGTACTGGTGTGATCGCGGGCGGCGGTGTCCGGGCTGTCATGGAGCTTGCCGGTGTGCGCGACGTGCTCACGAAGGCGCTCGGCTCGACGACTTCCGTGAACCTGGTCCGGGCGACGGTGGAGGGGCTCAAGAGCCTCCGCACTAAGGCCCAGATCGAGCAGGAGCGGGGGGTGAAGATCACGCTATGAGTCCCCTGAAAGTCACGCAGATAAAGAGCGTCATCGGCTCGAAGGAGCCACACAAGAGGACGGTGCGCGCCCTGGGACTCAAGCGCATCCGCGATTCGCGGGTGCATGGAGACACGCCCCAGATTCGGGGCATGCTCCACAAGGTGAGGCACCTGGTCCGCGTCGAGGAGGTGGACGAGTAGATGAGGTTGAACGAACTCTCCCCGGCACCCGGTTCGAAGAAGGAGCGCAAGCGCATCGGACGCGGTACGGGTTCGGGGCACGGCAAGACCAGCGGGCGCGGCCACAAGGGCGCCGGGGCCCGAAGCGGGGCCAGCATCCCGGCAGCTTACGAGGGCGGACAGATGCCGCTGCAGCGGCGGCTGCCGCGCCTGAAGGGTATGGCCCGCGGGCGTCACACGGTAGCCAGGCCCACGGTGTACGCCGCCGTCAACGTCGGGGAGCTTGAGGCCGTCTCCGGTGATACGATAGGCGTCGAAGATATGCGGGCCGCCGGGCTCGTGGGGAAGAAGGGTGAGCTGGTCAAGATCCTCGGTGACGGCGAAATCGGCCGTTCCGTCAAGGTCGAGGCCCACGCTTTCTCCCGCACGGCCCGGGAGAAGATCGAGGTGGCCGGCGGGAGCGTCGAGGTACTGGAGCGGTAGAGATATGCTTGGAGCCCTGGGAAATGCGTGGCGCGTACCGGAGTTGCGCCAGAAGCTCATGTACACGGCGTTGCTCATCGCGGCGTACCGATTGGGGGCTTACGTGCCCCTGCCCGGCATAGACAGGGAGGCCATCGCCTCGGGGTTCTTGAACAGCAATCCTATTACGGGGCTCTTCAGCGCGTTTACCGGCGGAGCGTTCAGCAACCTCGCCGTGTTCTCGTTGGGGATAATGCCCTACATTACGGCGGCCATCGTGATACAGCTCCTGACGGTCGCCATCCCGCGTCTTCAGGAGCTCGCCAAAGAAGGCGAGACGGGGCAGCAGAAGATCACGCAGTACACCCGCTACTTCACGCTTGCTCTTGCGTTCGTCCAGTCCGTGGCGATGGTACTGTTCTTCCGCTCCGGGCAGTTCGGCAATGTGCTGGGCGGTGCGACGCCGATAGACTACTTCCTGGTCGTTGTCACCCTGACCACCGGCGTCATGCTCACGATGTGGCTCGGGGAGCTTATTACCCAGCACGGCCTGGGCAACGGCATCTCCCTGATCATCACGGCCTCCATCCTCTCGCGGGCCCCGCAGGCTTTGAGGACGCTCTTCGAGGATGGCAACGTGCTCAACCTCGTGATACTGGCGATCCTGGCGGTTATGATCGTCGCGGCCATCGTGTTCGTGAACGAGGGTCAGCGCCGAATCCCCATAACCTACGCCAAGCGGCAGGTCGGACGGAGGATGAGCCAGGGCGGAACGACATACCTGCCCCTGAAGGTGAATATGGCGGGGGTCATCCCGATCATCTTCGCCTCTTCGCTTTTGATCTTCCCTTACACCCTGGGGCAGTTCGCATCCGGCGGCCAGCAGGATTCGATCATCGGCAGGATCTCGCTATTTTTCACGCCGGGGAACGGACCGTATCTGTTCCTGTATGCGCTCTTGATCCTGATGTTCACGTACTTCTACACGGCGGTGCAGTTCAACCCGATAGAGCACGCCGACAACCTTCGCAAGAGCGGCGGGTACGTGCCCGGCATCCGGCCGGGAAGGCCGACGGCCGAGTATTTGAACAGCGTGCTCACCAGGATTACGCTCTTCGGCGCCATCTTCCTGGCCATAGTGGCCGTGCTACCTTACCTGATCTCCGGCGCCCTCAGCCTGGGTAACTCCATCTTTATCGGCGGCACCTCCATCCTGATCGTTGTCGGAGTCTCGCTGGATACGGTGCGCCAGCTCGAAAGCCAACTGATGATGCGCAACTACGAAGGGTTCTTGAAGAAACGATGAAGGTCGTAATCTTCGGTCCGCAAGGGGCCGGCAAGGGAACGCAGGCGCAGATTATCGCGAAGAAGACCGGGGCGAAGCACATCTCCACCGGCGACCTCGTGCGCGCCGAGATAAAGTCCGGGACGGATCTGGGGCAGAAGATCCAGGAGTACAACGACCGGGGCGACCTGGTGCCGGACGAAATCATCATAGAGATGGCGAAGCCGTATCTCGCGCAGACAGACTCGTGGCTGCTCGATGGCTTTCCCCGCAACGAGGCCCAGGCGAAGGCCCTGGACGAAGCGCTCGAAGACCTGGGTATCGAACTCGACGGCGCCATAGCGATGGAGGCTCCGGACGACGCCCTGGTGGAGCGGCTGTCAGGACGGCGCACGAGCGAGGCTACCGGCAAGATCTACCACATCGAACACGACCCGCCGCCCGACGACGACCCGGGCCCCTTCACCCAGCGCAAAGACGACGAGGAAGAGGCTATCCTGCACCGGCTGGAGGTCTACCACAAGCACACGGAGCCCCTCAAGAACTACTACGACGAGCGCGGCATCCTGGTGACGGTTGACGCCACCAAAAGCATCCCGGAGGTCTCCGACGACGTGCTCCAGGCTATCGGGGAGGACGGTTGAACCGTGATCGTGCGTAAGAGCCCCGGTGAGATCGAGGCGATGGAGGAGGGGGGCCGCATCACCTCCTCCTGCCTGAAGATGCTCTACGAGAACGTGCGGGCAGGCGTGACCACGAGGGAGCTCGACCGCTTGGCTGAGGAGTTCATCTACGACCACGGCGGCAAGCCGGAGTTCAAGGGCTACCAGGGGTTCCCGGCTTCCATCTGCGCCTCTCCGAACGCCATGATCGTGCACGGCATCCCCGGCTCCTACCGCCTGAAGGACGGGGACATCATCTCGCTGGACGTGGGCGTGCGCTACCGGGGCTTCGTCACCGACTCGGCCACCACCGTGGCCGTAGGCGAGATACCGGAGGACACCAGTGGGTTGCTGGAGATAACCCGGAGATGCCTGGCTGAGGCTACGCAACAGGTCAGGGCCGGTAACCGGCTCGGGGACATCGGGCACGCCATACAGTCGGTGGCCGAGAAGCGGGGATATGGTGTGGTGCGGGATCTCGTCTCGCACGGGGTCGGGCGCAAGATGCACGAGGACCCCCAGATCCCGAACTTCGGCCATCCCGGCACGGGACCGCGCCTGATGCCCGGCATGGTGTTCGCCATAGAGCCCATGATCACGCTCGGAGGCTACGAAATACGCATGAGCGAGTGGGACGGCTGGTCCATCTACACGGCCGACGGCTCCCTCTCTGCCCACTACGAACACACCGTCGCCGTCACCGAAAACGGCCCGAAGATACTCACGAACGGGGCGTGAGAGCGGGGTTGACCGGTGGGAGATACAGGGCTGGCGTGATAATATCATTGTTCCCATCAAGCATTTTGTAACGGTTACCGAAGAAAAACGGAGGAGATGCCCTGGCTAAAGAAGACGTCATAGAGGTTGAAGGCACGGTCACCGAGGCGCTGCCCAACACGCAGTTCCGGGTGGAGCTGGAGAACGGGCACAACGTGCTCGCGCACATCTCGGGCAAGATGCGGATGAACTACATCCGGATTCTGCCTGGGGACCGGGTGAAGGTAGAGTTGAGCCCCTATGACTTGAGCCGGGGACGGGTCACGTACAGGTTCAGGACCTAAGAGGAGTCAGGAGAGCTGTGAAAGTCAGAGCGAGCGTGAAACCGATGTGCGAGCGGTGCAAGGTCATCCGCCGGCGCGGTGTGGTGCGTGTGATCTGTACCAACCCCCGGCACAAGCAGAGGCAGGGATAGCATGGCACGGATAGCAGGCGTAGACCTGCCGAGGGAGAAGCGGGTCGAGGTCGGGCTCACCTACATCTACGGTGTGGGCCGTTCAACCGCCCGCAAGATCTGCCGCGAGACCAGCGTGGACCCGGACACCAAGGTCCGCGATCTGGCCGAGGGCGAGGTCAGCACCCTGAGGTCTTACATAGACGAGAACGTCGAGGTCGAGGGAGACCTGCGGCGGGAGAACAACCAGAACATCCGGCGGCTCATGGACATCGGCTCGTACCGGGGCATCCGGCACCGCCGGGGACTTCCGGTGCGCGGGCAGCGGACCAAGACCAACGCCCGTCAGCGCAAGGGTCCCAAGCCGTCGATAGGCGGGAGGAAGAAGAGGTAGATGGGAAGGCAGAGGCAACAGCAACGCAGGGGCGGACAGCGCGGTGCGAGCCGTTCGCGGCGGCGGGTACGCCGTAATGTCTCGACCGGCGTGGTACACATCAAGAGTTCCTTCAACAACACCATCGTCAGCGTCTCCGACACTGAGGGCAAGGTCATTGCCTGGGAGTCGGCCGGGGCTCTGGGTTTCCGGGGCAGCCGCAAGAGCACGCCCTACGCCGCCCAGATGACAGCGGAGAGCGTGGCGAACAAGGCCATGGACCAGGGCGTGAGGCGCGTGGACATTGAGGTGAAGGGCCACGGCTCCGGCCGCGACATGGCCGCCAGGACCTTCCAGTCCATGGGCATTGAGGTGCTCTCCATCAAGGACGTGACAGGCCAGCCGCATAACGGTTGCCGGCCGCCCAAGAGGAGGCGAGGCTAGAGTGGCGCGTTACACGGGACCAAAAGCCCGCAGGGACCGCCGGGCTGGGGTCATGCTCTCTTCCATGCGGAAGAACCCGTTGGAGAAGAAGCCGTATCCCCCTGGCGAGCACGGCCGCGGGAGGCAGCGTCAGACAGAGTACGGGCTGCGCCTTTTGGAGAAGCAGAAGGCCCGCTGGTATTACGGCGTCTCCGAGAAGCAGTTCCGCGGCGCGTACGACAAGGCAACCAGTATGCAGGGCGTCTCCGGCGAGAACCTCCTCAGGCTCATGGAACTCAGGATGGACAACGTCGTGTTTCGTATGGGCTTCGCCACCAGCCGTCCGCAGGCGCGGCAACTCGTGGTGCACGGGCACTTCTACCTCAACGGCCACAAGCACAATATTCCCTCCGCGATACTGAAGCCGGGGGATGTCGTCACGGTCAAGGAGAAGAGCCGGAGCCTGGAGCCTATACAGGATGCCGTGGAGAACGTGGTAGCCGTGCCCGCATGGCTGGAGGCCGACCACGACAACTTCACCGGGCGTCTGCTTCACTCCCCGGAGCGCGACGAGATAGACACTCCGGTCGAGGAGCAGCTCATAATCGAGTTCTACAGCCGGTAGTTAAAACACCAATTATTTCGAGCAGGTGGTAAGTTTGACGATGCTGGACATAGCGCCACCCCGTTTCAGGGTGGAAGAAGAAGACGAGCAGCGGGCGATCTTCGTGGCGGAGCCGCTCCCGAGGGGCCTGGGTCACACCCTGGGCAACTCCCTCAGGCGCGTGATGCTCTCGGGTCTTACGGGGGCTGCGGTCACCAAGATCCGGATAGACGGCGTCTCGCACGAGTTCTCGACCGTTCCGGGTGTGAGGGAGGACGTGGTGGACATCATCCTCAACGTCAAGAACCTCAAGTTCAAGCTGGAGCGCGAAGAGCCGATGGAGCTCGTGCTCACCAAGGACGGCCCTGGAGAGGCGACCGCCGCCGACATAGACATCAAGGCCGACGCCGAGATTGTAGACGAGGACGTCTACATAGCGAGCGTCTCCGATGGCGGGCACCTGGATCTCCGCCTCACGGTCGAGAAGGGCCACGGCTACGTCCGGGCCGAGCAGAACAAGAGCGACGCCGATCCCATAGGTGTGATCGCCGTAGATTCCCTGTTCTCGCCCGTGCAGCGGGTGAACTACTCCGTCGCCGAGACGAGGGCCGGCGCCCGCACCGACCTGGACTCCCTGCGGATGGAGGTCTTCACCGACGGTCGCATACAGCCTCGGGAGGCGTTGCAGGAGGCGTCGCGCCAGCTCACCGACATCCTGGGCCTGTTCACGGACGGGTACCAGGGGCAGGGTGGCGGAGGAGGTGAAGCTCGCCGCGCCGGGGGCCGCAACGTCATAAACGACGAGCGCGTGATCGAGGATCTGGAGCTCACGGTTCGTTCGTACAACTGCCTCAAGCGCGAGGGCGTTGATACCATCGGCCAGCTCGCCACCATGACCGAGGAAGAGCTCATGAACATCCGCAACCTCGGGATGAAGAGCGTGGATGAGATCCGCTCCAAGCTCGCCGAGTACGGGTACCAGTTGGAGAGCGAGGAATATGAGGCACGCTAAGAGGGGCCGCAAACTCGGCCGCGAGGCCCAGCACCGCAAGGCGCTGCTCGGTACCATGGCCGGACAGGTCATCATGCATGGCCGCATAAAGACCACCGTCCCCAAGGCCAAAGAGGTGAGGGGCGTGGTGGACAAGCTCATAAACACCGCCAAGCGCGACGATCTCCACGCCCGCCGGCAGGCCGTCAAGATCCTCAAGGACAAGACGGTCGTGAGGCGGCTCTTCGAGGATGTAGCCCCGGATCTCGACGGCCGCGACTCGGGCTACACCCGCATCCTGAAGCTGGGGCCGCGTCTCGGCGACGGCGCCGAGGCCGCCTACCTGGAGCTCGTCAACTACTCCGTGGAGTAACCGGCGTCCCGTAGCCAACCTGGAGGGCCGCATGCGGTTCGCGCTCAACGTACCCAACTTCGGTGAGTACGGGGACGCGCGGACTCTCGCGGGGCTAGCGCGCGAGGCTGAAGAGTGCGGCTGGGACGGTTTCTTCGTGTGGGACCACATCGCGTGGGCTGACGCGGAGAACTACGCGGACCCCTGGATCTCGCTCTCCGCCATAGCCCTCGCGACCAACAGCATCCGTCTCGGGCCGATGGTCACCCCGCTGCCGCGCCGCAGGCCTTGGAAGGTGGCCCACGAGGCCGCAACCCTGGACCATCTCTCTGAAGGACGCCTGATCCTTGGCGTCGGTATCGGCGGCCGCGAGACGGAGTTCGGCTACTTCGGCGAGGAATCCGACGCGAAACATCGTGCCGCGATGCTCGACGAGGGGCTGGAGATCCTGACGAAGATGTGGGGTGGAGAGTTCTTCTCGCACGCTGGCGAACACTACGAAATCGAAAAAGCCCGCCTCACGCCCCGGCCCACGCAACGACCGCGCATCCCGATCTGGGCCGCCGGAACCTGGCCGCGGAAAGGACCCTTCCGCCGTGCCCTGCGCTGGGACGGCTACGCCCCGGTCGGAACCAGTGATTCTCCCCTGACCGTGGATGATGTTCGCGAGATGGTGGATGCAGCATCTGTCCGGCACGAGGATGGCCCGTTCGACATCCGTGTCTCAGGTTCCACGCAAGGCCAGTGTCTCGACGAGATCCGTCGCACGGTAACGGGATTCGCAGAGGCTGGGGCGACGTGGTGGGACGAGAACCTCCTGCCCATGGGCATGACCCTGGATGAAGCGCGCGAACGCATCAGGCTCGGACCCCCGGATCTTGCCTGATACAGTCTCTATCGCGTGCGAAGGTCTGACCTATTCATATCCGGGCAGAGCTGAACCGGCGCTTTCCGGCGTGAGCTTCAGAGTCAGAACCGGCGAGTACGTCGGAATCGTTGGACCGAACGGTGGTGGGAAATCGACCCTGCTAAGGCTCCTGAACGGCCTGCTCAGGGCCGAATCCGGGAAGGTCATGGTGTCGGGTCACGATCCCTCCGAATCACCTTTCCAGGTCAGGCGGCGGGTCGGGATGCTTTTCCAGAACCCGGAGAACGGCCTCGTCGCGCCTTTCGTCGAGGACGATGTGGCGTTCGGCCTGGAGAACCTCGGCGCGCCCCGCGAGGGAATGCGCGACCGTGTCCGAGAAGCCATCCGGGCCGTCGGGCTCGTGGGGTACGGGCGGCGGGAGCCCCACACCCTCTCCGGCGGCGAGAAGCAGCGCGTCGCGCTCGCCGGGCTCCTCGCGCTGGAACCCGAGATACTGCTTCTGGACGAGCCCACGTCCATGCTCGACGCGGCCGGACGGCGGGAGGTGCTGTACCGGATGCAGGGTTTACGTGGGGAGAAGACCATTTTGCACGTCACGCATCATCTTGAGGAGCTTCTCGATGCGGATCGCATCATGGTGATAAACGGTGGAAAGCTGGCGGCGGACATACCTCCAGGGCGTTTGATCTCGAATCCGGATCTCCTTGCGAAAAACAACCTCGTCCTGCCGCCCCTGTTACGGCTCGCTGCTGAGCTCGGGCTGGATGCTGCGGCGTCCCGAACGCCAGAGGATGTGGCGCAAGCGATCCGGGAGAGGGTCAGAAGGCGGGCCGAGGCTCGATGAGGCTCGAACTGCGGGACATAAGGCACGTCTACTCGCCCGGAACACCCTTCGAGGTCAAGGCGCTCCGGGGCGTGTCGCTGACGGTCGAGCCGGACGAGGTGCTCGGGATACTCGGTGGCACAGGTTCGGGGAAGAGTACGCTGGTCCAGCACATGAACCTGCTTCTGGAACCGGCGGACGGCACCGTGCTGGTGGATGGCGTGGACGCGGCGCGGCTGAAGAAGAGCGAGCTTCGACGGCGGGTCGGGCTCGTGTTCCAGTTCCCGGAGGCAGCCCTCTTCGCCCCGACGGTTTGGGAAGACGTTGCCTTCGCGCCCCGGCGTCTCGGCCTGGAAGAATCCGAGATCGGGGATCGGGTGCGGGAGTCTCTGGCGCTGGTGGATGCGGAGGATCTGAAGGATCGTTCGCCTTTCGGGCTCTCCGGCGGCGAACAACGGCGGGCCGCCATCGCGGGCGTACTGGCAATGAGACCGGAGGTGCTCGTGCTGGACGAGCCGACATCGGGCCTGGACCCCGCATCAAGGCAGAAACTTCTGCGCCTGATCCAGACCCTCCGGGACACTGGAACCTCGGTCGTACTCGTCTCCCACGACACCGACGAGATGGCCGAGGTGGCAGACCGCATCTGCATCCTGGAAAAAGGAGAGATACGAGCCATTGGTCCCCCAGCCGATGTGTTTTACGCCAACCCGGATTTCGCGCCCGCGACGGTCTCGACGGTGGCCGCACTGGGTGACGATGGGCATGGCATCGGGCGGCCCGTGCGTTTCGGGGAGACGCTGCGGGCGCTTGCCGGGCTGATAGAGGGATAAGTTCGTGGGCGCGACACGGAGCTTCGGGCAGTTCTATCCTGTGTCTTCGCCGCTGCACGCGCTCGATCCGCGGGCCAAAATCCTGGCCACAGCCTTGCTGCTGCTCGGGTTGTTCTTCGTGGGCTCAGCGGCAGGACTCGGTCTGGTGGCGGCGGCGGTCGCCGTGCTGGTGGCCGTGAGCCGTGTCCCACCCCTGACCTTCCTGCGGCTTCTCCGGCCCGTGGTGTTCATCGTGGCACTCACGGTCCTCTTCCAGGTTCTCTTCTCGCGGGAGGGCGAGACGCTGTTCGCCTGGGGCATCCTGGAGATCCACGATGGTGGTGTAAGGCTGGGGTTGTTTCTCGGGCTCCGTATTCTTCTGCTCGTCTCGGTAGCGGCCCTCCTGACGGCGACGACCGCGCCGCTCGCCCTGGCTGACGGTTTGGAGGATCTTCTCTCGCCACTTAAAAAAGTGCGCTTCCCGTCGCATGAGGTGGCGATGATGATGACCATTGCGCTGCGCTTCATCCCGACGCTGCACGAGGAGTCGCAGAAGATTACAAAAGCCCAGGCCGCCCGCGGCGCAGACTTCTCCGAAGGTGGACCTCTATCCCGCATACGGGCAACGATCCCGATCCTGATCCCGCTTACCGTCGGCGCATTCCGCAGGGCCGACGAACTCGCCGAGGCCATGGAGAGCCGGGGCTATCGCGGTGGTGAAGGCCGTACTCGATACCGCGAACCGCGCTTTCGCCGGCGTGACGCGGTTTTCCTCATCGCTACCGTTCTAGTGCTCGCCGGGGCCGCGTTACTGTGATACGAGCCAGGAAACGCCGCCTGTGAAACTCGCCGGGCTCGTAGAGTACGACGGTGCGGATTTCGCCGGCTGGGCCGCGCAGCCGGATAGACGGACGGTCGAAGCTACGCTCTCGGATGCGTTGGAAACGGTCCTCCGTTATCCCGTGAAACTCGCTGTCGCCGGCCGCACCGACGCCGGAGTACACGCCTCCGGGCAAGTAGTTTCGTTCCAGGCGGAGATGGGCATTGCCCCATCTACACTGGCTTACCGGACGACCGCCGTGCTCCCGAAGGATGTTGCCCTCCGCCGCTGCGCGGCCGTGTCTGATGACTTCGACGCCCGCAGGGACGCGAGAAGCCGGAGTTACGAGTACCGGGTGGTGAACGATCCCGTCAGGTCTCCGCTGAAGTGGCATCGTGCGTCATACCTCGCCCGGCGCCTGGACTTTGCCCTGCTTGACGAAGCGGCGGCGATGGTGCGCGGAACCCACGACTTCCGGGCCTTCACCCCGGCGCGGACGTATCACGTGCGTTTCGAGCGGATCGTCTCCGAGTCCCGTTGGGAGCGGGATGGCGACCTGCTCACGTACCGCATCACGGCAGATTCGTTCCTGTACGGCATGGTGCGCGCGCTGGTCGGCACGATGCTCGAGGTTGCGGACAGGCGGCGCGGGGTGGCATCCTTCGGGCGGCTGCTCTCCGGTGGAGAGAGGGGCGAAGCCGGTCCCTCGGTACCGAGCCGGGGCCTCACGCTGGTTGGCGTGGGCTACGATAACCTCGACCTGTAAAGGAGCCATCGTGAACGGAGACGACCAGGGAAAACTCCTGCGCGACGTGGATGATTACGTCACGGGGCTGTTCGCGCCGCCGGACCCCGTACTCGAAGCGGCCCTGGAAGACTCCAGGAACGCTGGGCTGCCCGAGATAAACGTCTCCCCGGCCCAGGGAAAACTGCTGCAGCTCTTGACCGAGATCTCCGGCGCCAGTCGCATACTTGAGATCGGCACGCTCGGCGGGTACAGCACCATCCACTTCGCCCGCGCCCTGCCGGAGGACGGGGAGATGATCTCCCTGGAACTGGATGAGCGTCACGCCGAAGTCGCCCGCAACAACATCGAACGCGCCGGGCTCTCCGGCAAGGTCGAGATCCGCGTCGGGGAGGCCAAGAAACTGCTCTCCGCGATGGCAAGAGAAGGCTTCGAGCCGTTCGACCTGATCTTCATAGACGCGGACAAGGAAGGCTATCCCGAGTACCTGGAGTGGTCCATGAAGCTCTCGCGGACGGGAACCCTGATCCTTGGCGACAACACAATCCGCGGCGGGGCAGTCCTCGATCCGCAGGAAGACCGCGCCCGTTCCACCCGCCGGTTCAACCAGATGCTTGCTGATGACGAAAGGCTTTCCGCCGTCATCCTGCCCATAATTCGTGAGTACGTGGACGGGCTGGCGATAGCGCGGGTACGCTCGTAAGGGCTGTGGGCGCGATCCAAGCTACTAACACCGGATGATAACCAGATCATGACGTTCTGGAGGGCGGAATCGGCTACCCGGTCAGCGGATGTATGCTACTATTTGATGCGTTTGAAACTCCTTTGAGCTTTGTAAGTACTCTGGAGGGCTGATGAAGAGTTACATGGCGCGGCCTCAAGAGGTCGAGCGGAACTGGTACGTGATAGACGCGGACGGGCAGACGCTGGGGAGGCTGGCGTCTGAGATCGCCCGCCTGCTGCGCGGCAAGAACAAGCCGCAGTACACGCCGCACGTGGACACCGGCGACTTCGTGGTCGTGGTGAACGCGGAGAAGATCGTGGTGACGGGCCGCAAGGCGGAGCAGATCGTCTACCGGCGGCACACGGGCTATCCCGGCGGCCTCAGGGAGACCAGCTACGAGCAGATGCTCGCCCGCAAGCCGACCGAGATCCTGCGCCGGGCCGTGCGCGGCATGCTGCCGAGGACGAGGCTAGCCCGCCAGCAGTTCAAGAAGTTGAAGATCTACGCGGGGCCGGAGCATCCGCACGCCGCCCAGAATCCGCAGCCATACGAGGTGAAGTAGCATGGCAGAGACGTTGTACAGGGGAACCGGACGCCGCAAGACCTCCGTCGCGCGCGTGAGGCTGATCGCGGGGGACGGCAGGATCACGATCAACGGCCGCGACCTGGAGACGTACTTTCCCCGCCCCGCCCACCAGAACGTCGTGCGCGCGCCCCTGGCGCTCCTTGAGTCGGCCAACCGCTACGACGTGGATGTTCGCGTGGAGGGTGGCGGACCCACGGGGCAGTCCGACGCTGTGCGCCACGGCATAGCCCGGGCGCTCGCCGAGGAATCGCCGGATGCGAGGGCCGAGCTCAAAGCCGCCGGCCTCCTGACGCGGGATCCCCGCGCCGTCGAGCGCAAGAAGTACGGCCTCAAGAAGGCCCGCAAGCGTCCGCAGTTCTCCAAGCGCTAGCGAAGGCGAAACCGAACCAGAGACAGGCCCCTTTCGTCGCGCGAGAGGGGCCTGTTCTGTGTGGAGGAGGCCGACTTGTGAGGCGAGGGATCTCTTTCGGAACCGATGGCGTTCGCGGCGTAGCCAACCGCACCCTCTTGCCAGAAGATGCGCTGGGCCTGGGCCTCGCCGCCGCCCGTATCTTGGGAAGAACCCTGATCCTCGGCCGCGACACCCGTCTCTCGGGCGGGATGTTGGCTAACGCCCTTGCCGCTGGCGCGGTGAGTGGCGGCGCGAACGTAATCGACCTCGGCATACTCCCGACACCGGGCGTCGCGGCACTCGCGCCCGGATTGTCGGCGAACGCAGCCATCGTCATCAGCGCCTCCCACAACCCGTACCCGGACAACGGCATCAAGTTTTTCTCGGGCGAGGGCCGCAAGCTTCCCGAAGAACGGGAGCGCGGGATCGAAACCCGTTTCGGTGAGGACCCTCCGCGCCCGACGGGAGACGGTATCGGAATGGCGGAGCAGCTGGACGCCGCCGTGGAACTGTACGTGGATGTGGCGCTGGATAGGTTAAGGCCCGAGGCTGACGGCGTGAAAATACTTCTAGATTGCGCCAATGGGGCCGCCTTCGAAGCTGCGCCGCTTGCCTTCTCGAAGGTGGGGGCGGATCTCACGATGGTCGGAGACACGCCGGACGGGACGAACATCAACGCGGGCTGCGGCTCCACGCACATCGACAAGCTAGACGCGGCGGGGCACGACGTGGCCCTCGCCTTCGACGGTGACGCGGATCGTGTTCTTGCCGTTGATGAGCGGGGGAGCGTGGTGGACGGGGACAGAATCCTCGCCATTCTGGCCCGCGACCTCGCGGAGCGGGGAAGGATCGCCGGTGGCGTGGTCGTCACGGTGATGAGCAACCTGGGCTTCTTCAAAGCGATGGATTCCCTGAATATTCCTTACGAGGTGACGCCGGTCGGGGACAGGCACGTGGCGGCGGCGATGTCGCGGAGCGGGGCTTCAGTGGGGGGTGAGCAATCGGGGCACGTGATCCTCTCCGAACACGTGACCACGGGCGATGGCATGGTAACGGCCCTGGCTCTGCTCGACGTGATGATCCGAACCGGAAAGCCCCTCTCGGAGCTTGCGGGCGTGATGGAGGTGTACCCTCAGAAGCTCATCAACGTGGAGGTGGATGATCCCGCGACGGCGAAATCCATCTCCGCCTCGGATGAGGTCGGGCGCGCGGTCTCGGGGGCTGAGGCCCGGCTTGGGACGGAGGGGCGCATCCTGCTTCGGCCGAGCGGGACGGAGCCGCTGGTGCGGGTTATGGTCGAGCATGCGGATGAGAAAACATGCCACGAGGTCTGCGACGAAGTCGCGGAGGTCGTGGCCGGAGCGGGGGTGAAGAAGTGAGGTTCATCGGGTGTTCCCTGGCGTGGCGGCCGAGCGACGCCAAGGACGGCACGTCCTGCCTGGTCGTTCTGGACGAACGGGGCAGCATAATTGCCAACTCTTTCGTGGCGGACGTCGCCGCGATCGCTGAGGCCGTGGAAGAGTACTCGGCCGACAGACGAGGTGTAATCCTGGGCATAGACGCGCCGCTCTCTGTGCCGAACGAGCGCGGGACGCGTAAGATCGAACGCCTCCTCTCAAAGCTGGCGCTGCCGGCGTACTCCGCGAGCCGCAAGATGTTCGGCGAAGAACCACCCGGCGAGGCGCTGCTGGCCGCCCTGCAGGAGGTTGGCGTCGAGTACACGGACTACCCGTTCCGCCGCCAGCGGGGACAGCGTGTGGCCGTCGAGGTCGACTCGGCGGCGACGCTCAAGATCCTGAACCTGGAACGCGGGCAGGGAAATGGAGACCCGGAGCAGCGCCTGCGCGGGATGGACGATCCGAAACTCCGCAAGGGCAACAAGGAGGGCCGCGCTGCCGCCATAAAGGGCGCCGTGGACGTGCTCTGGAACACGCCGGGCCTGCGCCTTCGGACGGGGAACCTCTCCGGGGATCTCTCCGCGCCGGAGAACGTGGACGTTTCGAAGGTCGAGGTTGCGTCCACCCTCTCTCACGCGGAACTCGACCGCATCGCCAGCCTCGTCGAGGGTACGCTCGCCGCATACACCGTCCACCGCCACTGGAGGGGGCGCGATGGCTCGGCGGTGGTGGGAACGGGTGATGCCGGGTCAGTACTGCTGCCCGCAGGGGGATCCCTGCACTCGCGCATCGCGGAAGAGTGCCGCTCATCAGGCATCCCATACGTCTAGCGCCGGCTGGTAAGCTCTGCGGATATGGATTCCAAAGTAGGCAACCCGATGCAGGTCGTCTCTCTCAATGTGGCGTTACCCTCGACGCAGCGCTACGGGGATGAGAATGTCTTCACGGGCGGGGCCAAGCGGCCGGTAGCATCCTCCGTGTTGCGCCACACCGGTTTCGAAGGCGACGGTCAGGGCGATACCGTCAACCACGGTGGGCCTGACAAGGCGGTCTGCGTCTACCCGTTCGACCACTACGCGTACTGGGAGAAGGCGCTGGGACGCGGCATCGGCCCCGGTGCATTCTCGGAGAACCTCACGATCTCGGGCGCTCTGGAGACCGGAGTCTGCGTCGGGGACGTATTCCGGGTGGGCGGAGCTACCGTCCAGATCAGCATGCCGAGGACGCCGTGTGGCAAGCTCGCGGCAAGGAACGGAGAGCGGCGCTTCGCCAAATGGGTGGCCGACGCCGGATGCACCGGTTTCTACATGCGGGTTCTCTCGGAGGGAGTAGTGTCCGAAGGTGATGGCTTTGATCTGATAGAGCGGCACCAGGATGGTATTTCCATCGCCGCTGTCAACGACGCATACTTCGGCCGGTCACAGGATGTGCGCCTGATCGAACGCCTCTCGACCCTGCCAGAGTTCGGGGCAGACGGGCGCGCCGTCTTAGGGAAGCTCCTGACGCGGTTGCGGAGCGCATCGTGAGCCTGCGCGTCAGAGTCATACCATGCCTGGACGTGGACGCAGGACGCGTAGTTAAGGGCACGAACTTCACGAACCTGCGGGACGCCGGCGACCCCGTGGAGCTTGCGGCGTTCTACGACCGGGAGAGGGCCGACGAGATCGTGTTCTACGACATCACCGCCTCGCACGAACAGCGCGAAACGGCGGCCCGTCTGGCCCGCGCGGCGGCCGAGGAGGTATTCGTCCCTTACACCATCGGTGGCGGCGTGAGGAGCGCCGACGATATGAGGGCCATGCTCCGGGCTGGGGCCGACAAAGTCTCCGTAAACAGCGCCGCAGTCCGTGACCCGGACCTGATCAACACCAGCGCCGAACGTTTCGGGAGCCAGTGCGTCGTACTCAGCGTGGACGTGAAGCGCCGCGGGAACGGTTGGGGCTGGGAGGTCTACCTGGACGGGGGACGGGTAAACACGGAGAGGGATGCGATCTCCTGGCTCGTCGAAGGCGAGAGGCGGGGAGCCGGAGAGTTCGTCCTGAACAGCATGGACGCCGACGGCACGGAGGTTGGATATGACCTGGATCTCATCTCCACAGTCGCCGAGAAGACCACGCTGCCCATCGTCGCATCCGGTGGGGCGGGGAGCCCGGAGCACATGATCGCCGCCGTCAACGCCGGGGCTGGTGCCGTGCTCGCCGCGAGCATCTTCCACTTCGCGGAGTGGAGCATCGCTGAGGTAAAGGAGCACATGCGCCAGGCAGGAATCCCGGTCAGGTGAGCGCGGTGTGGAATATACGTTTCGACGAGAACGGTCTCGTTCCCGTAGTCGCCCAGGACGCGGTGACGGGCGATGTGCTCACCCTCGCATACGCCAACCGCGAGGCGGTCGAGAAGACGCTTGATAGCGGCGAAGCCTATTACTACTCCCGCTCCAGGGATAAACTGTGGCGCAAGGGCGAGACGAGCGGCAACACACAGCGGGTGGTCGAGGTCCGTCTGGACTGCGACGGCGACGCGCTTCTCTACCGGGTAGACCCGGCAGGCCCGGCCTGCCACACCGGAGAGAGGACATGCTTCTTCACCATGCTTTCCGGCGGAGCGATTTCTGGCGAAGCCACAGAGGGTAACGCGGAGGTCGGGTTCGGGGAGATGGTCGAACACCTCGCCGATACGATAGGCGAACGTCACAGGGAGATGCCGGAGGACTCTTACACGGCCGGGCTGCTCGGGCGCGGCACGGAGCGCGTCGCCCAGAAAGTGGGCGAGGAGGCGGTGGAGGTCGTGATCTCCGCGCTGCGAGACGACAGGCTGGCCGAGGAGACCGCCGACCTCATCTATCATCTGCTCGTGCTGCTCGAAGAGCGGGGCGTTGGCATCAGCGAGGTGGCGAAGGTGCTGCATGATCGGCACCGCTAGCGCCCGATTCACACCGTCGCTCGGCGAGGCCCGCGACCTCGCCCGGCGCTATGACGTGGTGCCCGTATACGCCGAGTTCATCGGAGACCTCGAAACCCCGATCTCCGCCGTGCTCCGGTTTGCGGACGAGGAGAATGTCTTCCTGCTGGAAAGCGCCGAGGCCGCCGAACGCTTCGGGCGCTACTCGTTCCTGGGCTTCGACCCCAAGCGCACGCTCTCCTTCCGCGAAGGCGTCTACACCGTCGTTGACGCCGATGGCGTGCGCGAGGTCCCTGCAAAAGACCCGTTCTGGGGCCTCGCCGAGGTAGTCGGAAAGAAGAGCGTCGCGCCCTTGCCGAACCTGCCGGCGTTCGTCGGTGGCGCGGTCGGTTACTTCTCCTACGACGCCGTCCGTTATCTGGAGCGGCTCCCCCATGCCCCGCCGGAAGAGCTGGGCGTGCCGGAGGCTTGCTTCGCCGTTACGGATACGCTCGTCGTGTTCGACCATCTGCGGCACAAGGTGCTCGTGATCTCGCTGGTCGATGCCGCGAGGCTGCGCGACGTGGAGGGCGAAGGGTTCGCCGCCGCCTACCGCAGGGCCGCCGACGACATCCGGAGGGTGGCCGAGAAACTCGCCGCCCCGCTAACACGCCGGACATTGTCTTCCGGGAGCGGAGAATTGGAGATCTCCTCCAACTTCACGGAGCCGCGATACATGGAGGCCGTGGAGCGGGCGAAGGAGTACATCCGGGCGGGGGATGCGTTCCAGATCGTACCTTCCCAGAGGTTCTCCGCGGAAGTCGGGAACCTCGACCCGCTGCTCCTGTACAGGGGGCTGCGCACCGTGAACCCCTCGCCTTACATGACGTATCTGAAGCTGGGCGACCTGTTTCTCGTCGGGGCTTCGCCCGAGCCGCTGGTGCGCGTCGAGGGGCGGCGGGCAATGACCCGGCCCATCGCGGGAACGCGGCGTCGGGGGAACACGCCGGAAGAAGACGCCGCGCTCGCGGAGGAGTTGCTGGCGGACGAGAAGGAGCGGGCGGAACACGTGATGCTGGTTGACCTCGGGCGCAACGACCTGGGTCGCGTGAGCGAGGTCGGCTCCGTGGAGCTCGAAACCTTCATGGAGATAGAGCGCTACTCACACGTAATGCACATCGTCTCCACCGTCGAGGGTAACTTGCGAAGCGACCTGACGGCGCTCGACGCGCTCGCAGCCGCCTTCCCGGCCGGGACCGTCTCGGGCGCACCGAAGGTAAGGGCGATGGAGATCATAGACGAACTGGAACCCACCCGGCGCGGCCCGTACGCGGGGGCAACAGGCTACTACGGTGTGGATGGCCGTCTCGACACCTGCATAACATTGCGCACCGCCCTCCTCAGAGAGGGCGTGGCATATTTTCAGGCCGGTGGCGGCGTCGTGGCTGACTCCGTGCCGAAGCTGGAGTACGAAGAGAGCCGGAACAAGGCCAGGGCAATGGCCCAGGCGCTGGAGGTGGCGCGGAGCCGCGAGATGTGGTTACAGGGGTGATCTGGACGGTGGGTGCGACAGGGCCAGACTTCCATTGCAAAAGCTTCCAAAAAGTTAGTACATTTGAAGGGTAGACACAGATCCAAAGTGCGTTACTTTAGACATGTGGCCGCGTTTTAGCGCTGATGAGGGAGATGAGATGGTAAAGCGAGTGTTGTTGGTAGACGATCACGCCATCTTCACCCAGGCGATGAGGCTTGTGATCGGGAAGGTAGAGGGTATGAAGGTCGCCGGGACCGCCGGTACGCTCGCCGAGGGGCATAGGATGCTCTTTGCCGACGACGCCCAGGATGTGGACCTCGTGGTGATGGACCTGATGCTTCCTGATGGCAACGGGGCGGACCTGATCTCCGAGATCAAGTCAAATAGACCGGGTCTGAAGGTCGTGGTGTTGAGCGCCGAGGCTGACTTCGACCGTGCCCTCGAAGCTGGCGCCGACGATGCCATCAATAAGAGCACGCCCCTCCCCGAGATAGTCGCCGTCCTGCAGAGAATCGTCGCCTGAAGCCCAGAGTAAAGGGCCGCTCTCGCCTCGATGAGCGTCGCCCAACCGTAAGTTCGTGCCAACATCCTTCGACAGGCCGGAGCGCGGGCCAGGGAGCGTTTGGTCGGCTATACTTTTCGCCATGTTGGGGGCGCTTCTGATCCTGTGCGGCTACGTCCTGGGCTCCGTTCCGACCGGTATCCTGGTCGGGTGGGCGCGCGGCGTGGACGTGCGCGAGGTCGGCAGCGGGAACATCGGAACGGCCAACGTCCTGAGGGCGGCGGGCAAGTGGGCGGCCATCGCCACCCTAGCCGGGGATATGCTGAAGGGCGTAGTTCCGATCCTGATCGCCCGCGCCCTCACAGACAACACCTGGGTGTTGGCGGGCGTGGGCCTAGCGGCTGTAGCCGGGCACTGCTGGCCGGTATTTCTGCGCTTCAAGGGCGGCAAGGGCGTCGCCACGGGCGCGGGTACGAGCATAGGGCTCGCCCCGCTCGTGGGCCTGGGGCTCTTCGCTTTCTGGTGGGCCGTGGTGCTCGTGAGCCGTTACACGTCGCTCGGCGCCATCGCCGTGATGCTTGTCAGCCCGCTCGCTTTCTACTTTTCGGGACAACCGCTGCCGTACGTTCTTTACACGATCCTGGGCGGGGCGCTGGTCCTGTGGCGTCACAGGGAGAACATACGTTCCCTCCTGAAGGGTACGGAGCGCAAGGTGGGAGAGAAGAGGGAGCAGGGTGGGTAGCGCGCTGAGGGAGGCGTACCGGGGCCAGGCGGTACTGCTGACAGGGGGGACGGGCTTCCTGGGAACGGCGCTGGTCGAGAAGATCCTGCGCAGCCTCCCCGAACTCGGCCGACTTTACCTCCTCGTACGGCCATCCCGCGAGAAGGGAGCCAGCGAACGGTTCGACAAAGACGTGCTCGGCTCCTCCGCCTTCGCCGGGCTGCGCGATTCTCTGGGCGACGGTTTCGGCCCTTACATCTCGGAGAAAGTGCGGGTCCTGGAGGGCGACGTGCATTCTCCGAACCTCGGGCTCGGAGATGAGAACCTCGCGGAGTTGAGCCGGGAAGTGGATGTGGTGATACACTCCGCAGCCTCCGTCATCTTTGACGCCCCGCTGGACGCCGCCGTGAACTCCAACGTCGGCGGCACACTCGGCCTGCTGAAACTCGCCCGCAACTGGGAGAAGCGTCCGCTCTTCGTCCACGTCTCGACCGCCTACGTGGCGGGCGTGCGGAAGGGTTTGATCCCGGAGGAAGTGCCGGGAGGCACCTCGCCCAACGGCGCGGCGCTCGACGCGCCGCAGGAGACCCTGAAGCTGCGTGGGATCGTGGATGAGGTGGAGCGGGCATCACGGGCGCGCGAACTCCTAAACCGCTTCGAGACCGAGGCGCGGCGCGAGCTTGGGATGGTTGGCGAGGAAGACGAGGTCGCGGAGAGGGTGGACCAGCTCAGGCGCGCCTGGATGCGCGAGCGGCTCGTGGAGCGCGGGACGCAGCGGGCCCAGGAGCTTGGCTGGCACGACGTATACACCTTCACCAAGTCGCTCGCCGAGCGGACGGTGATGGGGGAGCGGGGAGAGACGCCGCTCGTCATCGTGCGTCCGGCCATTATCGAGAGCAGCCTCAAAGAGCCTTCGCCGGGTTGGATCCAGGGTTCCCGCATGGCAGATCCCATAATCATGGCGTTCGCCCGCGGCATCCTACGCGAGTTCCCCGGCGACCCGGAGAGCCCGGTGGACATCGTACCCGTTGACCACGTCGTGAACGCGAGCCTCGCGGCCGCCGCCCATCGTCCCGAACAGCCAGAGGTATTCCACGTCGCTTCAGGCGACCGCAACACACTGCGCTACCGCGACCTCTACGACCACGTCCGCGACTACTTCCTGAAGAACCCACTGCGGGACTCCGGCGGCCGGCCCGTGCCCGTGCCTGAGTGGAGCTTCCCCGGACGCCGCCGCGTCGAAGGGCGCCTCAAGCTTGAGCTTGCGGGCCTCAAGGTGGCCGGCGAAGTAGTGTCCCGCCTGCCCGAGGGCCACATGGTAGCGGACCTGCGCGGCAGGATAGCGCGGGCCGAGAAACGCGGCCGGATGAGCCTGTACTACAGCCGCATCTACGGCGCCTACGCCAACATGTCTTCCACCTTCTCCACCGCCCGCACCGCTGAACTCTTCCGGAGATTGCCACCCGAGGACAGAGAAGAGTTTCCTTTCGACATTGCGGACCTGGACTGGCGGAAGTGGTTGCAGGAGACGCATCTGCCAGCGCTCACCACCCGCCCGAACCGCAAGAAGCGCAGAAGGGCGGTTGAGGAGAAGCCAGGCCAAGTCGCCGCCATCTTCGACGTGGACGGGACGCTCGTGGGCTCCAACGTCGTCTCCTACTACGCCTGGATGCGCCTGTGGGAGTTGCCGCCGCACATGAGGCCCTTGTGGCTCGCCGGTTTCCTCCCGAAGATTCCGTATTACTGGGTGCTGGATAAAGTGAGCCGGGCGCACTTCAACCGCGCCTTCTACAAGAACTACCGGGGATGGGAGAGATCCCGCGCAAAGCATCTCGGCCAGGAGAGCTTCTCCGGCTTCACCCTGGACCGCATCTACCCCGGCGCCCTCGCCCGACTGCGGGAGCACAAGGCCGAAGGACACAAGGTCGTGCTGCTCTCCGGCGCCCTGGATTTCTTGCTAGAACCGATGCGGGATCTGGTGGACGACGTTCTCTGCGCCACATTGCAGGAGGAGAACGGTTCGTACACCGGCGAGTTGCGCGGGGCGCCGGTCGCGGGCGAGGCCCGGGCCCGGATGCTCGCCTCGTTCGCCAGGAGGCGCAACCTGGACCTCTCCCGCTCCTACGCCTACGCCGACTCCATCTCCGACCTCCCGATGCTCGAAGCCGTCGGCAACCCCGTGGCCGTAAACCCGGATCGCCGTCTCGCCGCGCAGGCCGAAGAGCGAGGCTGGACCGTCCGGCACTGGAACAAGAACGGCGTCGGCCCGGACAAGGTCTAGCCCTTGCGCGCCCTCGTCTACCGCAAGTCCGTGCCGCGCTACCTCCTCATGCGCGCCGGGGCGAAACGCATAAAGAACCTGGATATATCACGCCTCTCGCCGCTGCAACTCGAAGAGGTTCCGGAGCCGAACCTCCCGACGCCAGAATGGGTCCGCGTGAAGCCAAGGCTCTCGGGGATCTGTGGATCTGATCTGTCCACGCTATCCGCGCAGAGTTCGCCTTATTTCTCCCCGGTCACATCTCCGCCCTTCGTGATGGGTCACGAGATCGTCGGCGAGGTCGCCGAGGACGCGAACGGGCTCAGTGCGGGAGAGAGGGTGGTCATTGAACCGGCCCTGGGTTGCACGGCACGTGGTATCGAGCCACGGTGCCCCCAGTGCGCCGCAGGCCGCCACGCGCTGTGCGTGAACGTGACGCAGGGGAGCGTCAGCCCCGGCATCCAGACCGGCTTCTGCCACGATACGGGCGGTGGCTGGTCCGAGGGCACATTGGTCGCCCACCACTCCCAGCTTCACCGCGTCCCGGACGACGTTTCAGACGGGGCCGCCGTCGCCCTCGAGCCGCTGGCGTGTGCCGTGCATGCGGCGCTTTCGGCGCGTCCCGGCCCGGACGAGACAACCGTGGTGCTCGGGGCCGGGAGCGTCGGCCTGCTCGTCGTTGGGGCGCTCAGGCGTCTGACCAACGCAGGGCGCATAGTGTGCGTCGCCAAGCATGAACGTCAAAGGAACGAGGCATTGCGGCTCGGGGCGGACGAAGTGGTAAGCCCGAAAGAGACGTACACGAAGCTGCCGAAACTGCTCGGCGCCAGCGTCCACCGACCCGAGCTTGGGAAACCCGTGTTGCTGGGGGGTGCGGATCGGGTGTTCGAGTGCATCGGATCTCCGGGGACGATGGAGGATGCGATCCGTCTTTGCCGGCCCGGCGGGGAGGTCACGCTCGTCGGCATGCCCGGCGCGAGGAGCACGCTTGACCTCACCCCACTCTGGCACGGCGAGGTCAGCCTCACAGGCGTCTACGCATATGGAATGGAGGAGTACGAAGGCGAGACCACGACGAGCTTCGATCTCGCGCTGCGCCTCGCCAATCCGCTCAAGCTAGAAACGCTCATCGGCCCACGCTTCCGCCTCTCGGAGTACAGGGAAGCTATCGCGGCGGCGCGGTCAGCGGGGCGGGATGGTAACGTAAAAGTCGCTTTTGATCTCAGATGATTAACCTCACTCACGGAGGAATACAATGAAGCCCGGTCAAATAATCACCCTCGAAAAGAATAGCCCGCCCATGATGTTCAACTCGGGGGACGGGTTTCGCTACGAGAAGCTACCGGAGGGGACACGCGTAGTCTACCCTCCCGGACCCCTTGACCCGCTCTCAGACCCTGGCGTAGCCATCGAACGTGCGCTCCTCGAACCCATGGACATGGAGCCGCTGCACGATCTACTGAAGCCCGGCATGAAGCTGACCATCGCTTTCGACGATCTCTCGCTGCCGCTGCCCCCGATGCAGAAGCCGGATACCCGCCAGCTCATCATCGAGAAGGTGCTCGAAAAGGCGCATGCCAAGGGTGTCGAGGACATCCACATCATCGCGGCGCTGGGTTTGCACCGCAGGATGACGGAGGCCGAGCTCACGCATTGCCTGGGCAAGAAGATCATGGGCCAGTACTTCCCGGACCGCCTCTACAACTACGACGCCGAAGACACCCAGGGCAACGTCCTCGTCGGGGAGACGGACTGGGGCGAGGAGGTCACGATAAGCAAGCGGGTCATGGACTCGGATCTTCTCGTCTACGTGAACGTCAACTACATCCCGATGGACGGCGGCAACAAGTCCGTCCACACCGGACTTTCGCCGTACTCCTCCATCCGCCACCACCACACCCCGGACACGCTCTCAGGGACGAAATCCCTCATGGACCCACCGAACTCCGCCATGCACGGCTCGTTCGACCGGATGGGCGATGTGCTGCGCGAGCACCTCAAGGTCTTCCACATCGAGACGACCCTCAACAACGCCGCCTTCCCGTCCGTCTTCGACTTCATGGCCAAGCCCGAACATGAATGGGGCACGGTAACGAAAGCCAACTTCCTCGCCACACACAACGCCACGCGGAGGGCTCCGCGTGGGATCTCTCACCGCATCTTCCACACCATCAAGGGTCCGCACCGCATGACCAGCGTGCAGGCCGGGGCTACGCAACCCGTCCACGCCGAAACCCTGAAACACAACTACGAGCAGATGGTCGTCCCCGTAGACGGGCAGGCTGACGTGCTGCTTCTTGGCATACCATACCTCGGGCCGTACAACGTCAACTCCATCATGAACCCGCTGCTCGTCTACAACATGATGCTCGGCTACCTTTTCAACCTGTACCGCGGCAAGCCGCTCGTGCGCGAGGGCGGCGTCGTCATAGCCACGCACCCGATGCGCGCGGACTTCCACGAGGTGCACCATCCGAGCTACATAGACCTGTGGAACGAGGCGTTCGCGGAGACGCACGACATACGCGAGATGCACCACAAGTACGAGGAACGGTACGCGAACGATCCCTGGTACCGCACGCTGTATCGCAACTCCTACGCCTACCACGGCGCGCACCCCTTCACCGTCCTGTACTGGGCGGCGCACGCCCTCGATCACATAGGCGCAGCCATCGTGGTCGGCGGAGATCCCACCTCCACCAAACGCATGGGCCTGGGCCGTGCAGACAGCGTCACCGAAGCGCTGGAGATGGCGCAGGATACCGTCGGCCCCAACCCGGACGTGACCTACATGCATATACCGCCGTTGTTCATGTGCGAGGTTTCTTAGAGCGGTTAGACATTAGCCGTTGGTTCTTTTGATCTTGTCTCCCGCGTTTCCATCCGGGGCGCATGGTACGCTATTGTGTGTATGGGAGGTGAGGTGTGTCGGCCAGAGCTAAGAGCTAACTCGTAAAAGCCATGAGACTTGAAGAGTTGAAGACAGGCATCCTCGTAGAAGGCGTTTCTTCTGACGGGGTGGTTACCCTAAAGAGCGTCGAGCCGGGTGGAGAGGACGCCGTGGAGGTGATCTTCAAGGACGCCGCTGGCGGTATCGGGGAGAGGCTACTCTTCAGGTCAGACGAGGCGAACCTGAAGGTCGTGCGGGAGGAAGAGGGTTGGCGCTTCGACGGCGATGGGGCACGGTTCCGGCTGGCGGCGGAGGCGCGCAGGATAGGATCCGCTTACCTCTTTGATCCGCTGCTCGCCGTGCATACCTCGCTCGTGGACCCTTACCCACATCAAATCTCCGCCGTCTACGAGCGGATGCTGACCCGTCAACCCTTGCGATTCCTGCTGGCGGACGATCCGGGCGCGGGGAAGACCATCATGGCAGGGCTTCTCATCAAGGAACTCATGGCCCGGGGGGACCTGGAACGCTGCATGATCGTTTGTCCCGGAAGTCTGGTCGAGCAGTGGCAGGACGAGCTCAAAGGCAAATTCGACCTTCCGTTCAGGCTCGTTGCCAGGGAGCAGGTCGAGGCCTCCGCGACGGGCAACCCATTCACCGAGGAGCCGTTTGTGATCTGCCGGCTCGACCACCTCGCCCGCAACGAGGAGATCAAGGAGACGCTTGCGGGGACGGAGTGGGACCTCATTGTGGCGGATGAGGCCCACAAGATGAGCGCGTCTTTCTCCGGAGGAGAGGTGAGCCCGACGAAGCGCTACCAGCTCGGTGAGTTGCTCTCAGGCATCACGCGGCACTTCCTGTTGATGACGGCGACGCCGCACAACGGCAAGGAGGAGGATTTCCAGCTCTTCATGCGCCTGCTGGACGCCGACCGCTTCGAGCGGTACTTCCGGGGAGGCCGGGCGAGGAAGGCCGACACGGCGGACGTGATGCGGCGCATGATCAAAGAAGACCTCAAGAAGTTCGACGGTACGGATCTTTTCCCGCCCCGCGTGGCCCACACCGTTCCTTTCGAGTTGTCATCTGCGGAGCACCAACTCTACGAGGACGTGACGGACTACGTGAGGACGCAGTTCAACCGGGCCGAGCAAGCCGCCGACGGCCGAAAGCGCACGGTCGGATTCGCCCTGACCGTGCTCCAGCGCAGGCTAGCATCGTCGCCGGAGGCGATCTACCTCTCCCTCTCCCGCCGGCGCAAGCGTCTGGAAGAGAAGCTGAAGGAGGCCAGGAGACTCGGGCGCATGGTCAGGGACACAGGGCTGGATACACTGGTCTCGAAGGTCGAGGACTACGAGGACCAGCTCGGTGCCGGGCTGCGGGAGGTCCAAGAGTTCGACGATGCAGGCGAGGTGGAGGAGACGGAGGAAGAAGTCCTTGACCTCGCCACGGCGGCGACCACGATCCGGGAGCTTGAGGCTGAGATATCCACCCTCAAAACCCTCGAAGAACAGGCGCGCAGGCTGCGTAGCGGGAACCAGGACCACAAGTGGGGACAGCTCAGGGATCTGCTCCAGAACAGGCATCTCGGGATAGGGAATCACAGGGTTTCCAGAGCCAGCGCAGGAGAGGTGCCACGCAAGCTGATCGTCTTCACCGAACACAAGGACACGCTGAATTACCTGGAACGCAAGCTCATGGCGCTGGGCGGAGAGGACTGGCTCGTCAAGATCACGGGCGGCATGAACCGGCAGGCGCGCAGGAACGCCCAGGAGAAGTTCCTGAACGATCCTGGCACGACCTTGCTACTCGCCACGGATGCGGCCGGCGAGGGTGTGAACCTCCAGCGGGCTTCGCTGATGGTCAACTACGACCTCCCCTGGAACCCGAACCGCCTGGAGCAACGCTTCGGCCGCATTCACCGCATCGGCCAGACCGAGGAGTGCCACGTGTGGAACCTGGTGGCCGAAGACACCCGCGAGGGACAAGTCTACCGGCGCCTGCTGGACAAGCTGGAGGCGGCCCGCAAAGCCCTTCACGGCAAAGTCTTTGACGTGCTCGGGGAGATGTTCAGGGATAGATCCCTGAGCGACCTCCTGATGGCCGCTGTACGGGAGGGCGGGCGCGGGACGGTGAGCCCGCGGATCACCGGCGCCCTAGACGCCGCGATGGAGCAGGAACGGTTGCAGAAACTCGTCGCTGGGCAGGCACTCACCCACGAAGCGATGGACCCGGCAGCCGTCGGCAGGATGCGGGCGGAGATGGAGCGGGCGGAGGCCCAGCGGCTCCAGCCCCACTTCGTGGCCTCGTTCTTCCTGGCGGCCGTGAAGCTGTTCGGCGGAAAGACTTCGGAGCCCGAGAAGGGACGTTACAGGCTGGGGAGGGTTCCGGACTTGATCTACCGGCGGGCGCGGCGTCTCCCCGGTGGCGCGAGCATCCACGATACCTACGAGCGGATCACCTTCGAGAAGTCCCTGAAGAGCGTGAAAGGCAAGACCCTCGCCACGTTCTTCTATCCCGGTCACCCTATGGTGGACGCCGCCGGTAAACTCGTCCTCGAACGTTGCGGGGAGAACCTGGCGCGCGGGACCGTCCTGGTGGACCCATCCGACCCGGGCACATCTCCCCGCGTCCTCGCCATGCTGGAGCACACGATCCGGGACGGAAGGGAGGGCCGCAACGGGGATAACCGCATCGCCGGGCGCAGGATGCAGTTCGTCGAGGTCTCGTCCGATGGGACCACCCGCAACGCCGGGTTTGCCCCGCACCTGGATTACCGCCCGCTCGAACAGGACGAGAGGCCCGTGCTGACGCGCCTCGGGAGCCTGCCGCAAGATGCGGCGGAGCGGGCGAGGGGCTACGCCACCGGCGTGCTTGCCAGGGAACACCTGGAGGAATTGCGGGAAAGGCGCGTGGCGCAGGTGGAGAAGGTGCAGACCCTCGTGCGCGAGAGGCTAACGGCTGAGATAGGGTACTGGGACCGCCGCATCGGGGAGCTCTACGACGAGGTGGGACGCAGGCCCGAGGTACGGGTCACGATCAACGATTTCACCAGCCGTCGCGATGGCCTGGACCGCAGGCTGAAGCGCAGGATGGAGGAGCTGGGCCGAGAGTTGGACCTCATCCCCGCGCCACCCAACATCATCGGCGCCGCCCTCATCATCCCCGCCGGGCTACTGGCCGCGACGGGGGTTGGCCCCGGATCGCCGAAAGTGAGTCCCACGTTCGTAACGAGCCCCGCCGCCCGCAAGCGCGTCGAAGATCTCGCCATGGGCGCTGTATGTGTGGCGGAGCGCGACCTCGGCAACGATCCCAGGGACGTCTCCAAGCGCAACCTCGGCTACGACGTGGAGTCGAAGGATGGAGAGACGGGACGGCTGCGCATGATCGAGGTGAAGGGCAGGGTAAAAGGCGCAACGACCGTGACGGTTACGCGCAACGAGATAGTCACCGCGCTCAACAAGCCAGACGACTTCATCCTCGCCGTGGTCGAGGTGGACGGAGACAACGCCTCGGCACCGCGCTACGTGCGGCGGCCCTTCGACGGGGAGCCGGGCTTCGATGTGATCAGCGTGAACTACTCGCTCGGGAAGCTTCTCGCCAACTCGGAGCCTCCGTCCTAGCCCTCCGCTAGAATGAGCGGCATGGGAACCTCGCGTGCAGACAGGACGGGCCCTTTCCTTTACGGGGGCAGAACCCTTGAGGAGTGGATTCCGTCCACCGTCGAGCGGGTGGTCGAGCGGTTCGACCCGCTCAAGCTGATTCTCTTCGGGTCACTGGCCCGCGGGGAGACGAACTACGACTCGGACATGGATTTGCTCGTCGTCTTCGAGCACGTCGAACTGGAGAACAAGCGAAACCTCGCGGTAGAGATACACCGCGCCCTGGCCGACGTTCCCGTGCCGGTGGATATCGTCGTCACCGACGTGGACGAGATCGAGCGTCGAGGGCACATCGTTGGCACCGTGTTGCGTCCGGCATTGCGCGAGGGGAAAGTCCTGTATGAGCGATCCTGAAGTCCTGAAGGTGCTGGGCCGTTGGATGGAGTACGCGGAGGACGACCTTCAGGCGGCTAGAATTCTTCTGGAGCAGGGTGGCGTCCCGCGCACCGCCTGCTTCCATGCCCAGCAGGCGGCCGAAAAGTCTCTCAAGGCGACGTTCGTATTCTTGCAGGTGGACTTCCCTTTTACCCACGACCTGGATCGTCTGCGGGATCTGCTCCCGGAAGGATGGGCCGTCAAGGAGGACTTCCCCGATCTCGCGGGGCTCTCGAAGTGGGCGGTTGAGCCCCAGTACCCTGGCGAGGTCATCGAAGCGACGCGTGAAGACGCAGTACCGGCCATCAATCAGGCTAAAGAAATCTTCGAGACGACTGTTACTGATCTGAAATCGCACGGCTACCCGCCTGACGATTCCGAAACGACGGAGGAAGGGTGACCTACCGCAAGAAGCTCATAGAGGTGGCGTTGCCGCTGGACGACATAAACGAGCAGTCCGCCCGCGAGAAGTCTATCCGCCACGGCCACCCCTCGACGCTTCACCTGTGGTGGGCGCGGCGTCCACTGGCAGCCTGCCGCGCCGTCCTGTTCGCCTCCCTGATCGACGACCCTTCGGAGCCGGACGCGCCGCCGGGGCTTCTGCAACGGATGGACGGGCTTCCGAAGCCGGATCCGCTCCCCGTCGGGTGGGACGAGATGGACGGGGAGGAGAGGCGGCGCCAGCGGCTCTTCGCGTTCATCCGCGAACTGGTGAAGTGGGAGAACTCCTCGGACGAGCGCATCATCTCGACGGCGCGCAGCCTGATCCTGGCCGCCACCGAAGGCAACCCGCCACCAGCGCTCGACCCGTTCTGCGGGGGTGGTTCGATCCCGCTGGAGGCCCAGCGGCTCGGACTAGAAGCGCACGGAAGCGACCTGAACCCGGTCGCAGTCATGATCACGAAGGCTCTCATCGAGCTTCCGCCCAAGTTCGCGGGCGAGCCGCCCGTCAACCCGGAGTCGCGCAAGACCGCCGACCTCTCCGCGTGGCGCGTGGCTCAGGGGCTGGCCGAGGACGTGCGCCACTACGGGGCCTGGATGCGCGAGCGGGCGAAGGAGCGCATCGGCCACCTCTACCCGACCGGCCCTGAAGGCGAGACGGTCATAGCCTGGCTGTGGGCGAGGACCGTCCGCTGCCCCAACCCGGCCTGCGGCGCGACGATGCCGCTCGTCCGCTCGTTCTGGCTCTCCAAGAAGCCGAACAAGAAGGCGTGGGTGAGGCCGGTCGTTGAGGGGAAGGGCGTCCGGTTCGTGGTGAAGGACGGCCAGACGAGCGGCGCGCCGCCCATCGAGGGGACGGTGAACCGCAAGGGCGGGAAGTGCGTGGTGTGCGACTCCGCCGTGCCGTTCACCCACATCAGGAGCGAGGGTAAGGCTGGTCGGATGGGTCAACAGCTCATGGCCGTCGTTGCCGAGGGACAGCGCGGCAGGAAGTACCTGGAGGCGACCGAGGAACACGTCGCAGCGGCGGAGAAGGCGCAGCCGGAGTGGAGACCGGAGAACGAGCTTCCGCACAACCCGCGCGACTTCAAGACACCCAACTACGGCATGTTCACCTTCGCCGACCTCTTTACCCCGCGCCAGCTCGTCGCGCTTGGGACGTTCTCGGACCTCGTAGGGGAGGCGCGGGAACGTGCCCGCAAAGACGCTCTTGCAGCTCTGGGGGCGCGAGCTTCCAGCTCGCACAAAGACCCACGAGGCTGGCACTCGCGCGGTTATCTGCCCCATTTCGACGGTGGGACGATTACGCAGGCGATCACGTTCCGTCTTGCCGGGTCACTGCCGAGGGCTCGCTTCTCCGAGTTAGAGGACTTGCCAGAGGCAAAGATCAGAGAAAAGATCGAAGTCCACCTCGACGAAGGACACGGAGAGGCATGGCTCTCCGACCCGAGGATCGCGGAGTTGGTAGAGAACGCCCTGCTGCGCTTCGACGGCGAGAGGTACGATCTGCACGGATGGGTGATCATGCCCAACCACGTACACGTGCTGGCGACCCCCAAAGAGGGACATCGCCTCTCCGACATCCTGCACTCGTGGAAGTCTTACAGTGCCAAAGAGGCCAACCGCATACTCGGACGGACCGGAACCTTCTGGCAGGATGAGTACTTTGACCGCTACATCCGCAATGAAGAGCGTTTCACCGCTGCGCTGGAGTACATCGAAAACAATCCCGTGAAAGCCGGGTTGTGTAATGAGGCGGAAGAATGGCGCTTCAGCAGCGCGAGTGAGTCCGCGGGCCAGAGGACCGCACCCCCAGATGAAGATCGGGCCGTAGCCTACGCCGAGGCCGTGGCGACTTATCTGGCGTTCGCGGTGGACAAGATGACTGACACCAACACTACACTTTGCACATGGCAAATTGATCCACCACGGCTTAGAGCGACTTTTGGACGCCAGGCTCTCCCAATGACATGGGACTGTGCTGAAGCGAACATATTCGCTGATGCTGCTGGAGATTATCAACGTTGTGTCAGGTCGCTAATCGAAGTCTTGGGGCGCGGGGTCGTCGATGCAACCGGCCATGCTCATCAACGAGATGCGACCGCTTCCGTTAATGGAGTCAATGAACCGATTATCTCATCCGATCCACCATACTACGATAACATTGGCTATGCTGATCTCTCGGACTTCTTCTATGTCTGGCTGAGGCGTTCGCTCGGCGGCATCTACCCGGATGTCTTCGGCACGATGCTCGTCCCGAAGTCGGCGGAGCTTGTCGCCACGCCCTACCGCTTCGGCGGCAGCAAGCGGAAGGCGCGGGAGTTCTTCGAGAGCGGACTTGGAGAAGCGTTCGCCCGGATGCGCGAGCGGGCCAACCCGGACTACCCCGTGACTATCTACTACGCCTTCAAGCAGGCCGAGAGCGAGAAGCCATCCGCGAACGGCGGCGTAGGAAGCGACGATCACGGCGTCCTCGCCGTCGCCTCCACCGGCTGGGAGACCATGCTCACCGGGCTGATGGACTCTGGATTCCAGATCACCGGCACCTGGCCCATGCGTACCGAAATGACCACCCGCAACGTTGGACGGGGCACCAACGCCCTCGCCTCGTCGGTGGTGATGGTCTGCCGGGCGCAGGAAGCCGACGCGCCTGTCGCTTCGCGGCGGGACTTCCAGAACGCGCTGCGGCGGGAGTTGCCGAGGGCGCTGGCGGTGATGATGCGGGAGAACATCGCGCCGGTGGATCTCGCGCAGGCCACCATCGGTCCCGGCATGGCGATCTACTCCCGCTACTCCTCGGTACTGGAGAATGACGGCACGCCCCTCAACGTCCGCACCGCCCTACAGCTAATAAACCAGCAGCTAGACGCGGTACTCGCCGAGCAGGACGGCGACCTGGACGGCGAGTCGCGCTTCTGCGTCGCCTGGTATGAGCAGTTCGGCACGGACGAAGGTGACTACGGCCTCGCCGAGACGCTCTCCAAAGCCAAGAACACCTCCGTGCGCGGCCTCGCCGACTCCGGCGTCCTCAGCCAGCGCGGCGGAAAAGTCCGCCTCCTCAAACGCGACGAGATGCCGGAGGACTGGGACCCGGTCACCGACGACCGGACCAACGCCTGGGAGACGACGCAGCACCTCGTCAAAGCTGTAATGGCTGGCGAAGAGAACGCCGCCGCTATTGTAAAGAAGCTCGGCCCGGACAGGGCGGAGGAAGCGCGGCAGCTAGCGTACCGTCTGTACCAGATCTGCGACCGCAAAAAGCGCGCCGAGGAAGCATTCGCCTACAACGCCCTCTCCCAGTCATGGGAGCGGGTCATCGAGCTGTCGCGTCAGGATAAGCCAGGCAGGTTGTTTAGCAGTTAGCTGGAACTCAGAGGTCAGGGACCGATGTCCTGCCATTCGCGGGCGTCGGTGAAGCGGGAGAGATGCCGGGGATTGGTGGTCGCCACGACCGCCTCGTTGCTACCATCGGACAGTTCAAGCGCCTGGGCGGCCAGGATCACGTCCACATCCAGACTCTGCTCCGGAGCCGTTGGCAACCCTTCTCTGCGAGCCGTCGCCCACAATTGCGCGGCTCGCAGCATTACCTCCGTGGTCAGGGGCGAGTAGAGAACGATTTCCTTCAATTCGTCCAGATAACGGACGCTCGTCGCGCTTCCGATGTGCAGCATCTTCCTGCGATGTTCGTAGTCCACGATCTCGGGCAAGACAGCCACGACTCCTGCGGCGGCAAGATCCGCCAGCCAGCTCCGCACCGCTTCGTTTTGTTCCGGTCTGGGGTGTGTGAGGCGTCCGAGGGGACCGCTGTCAAGCAGGACCAATCGAGACATTTATTCTTCGGAGAACGGTTTGCCGTCTTCCGGCCTACCTTCGTTCAAAGCTCTTTTGACTTCTTCCCAGGAAGGCTCGTTTTCGTAATCTCGCCGGGCTTCCTCTCGGGCCCACCGCCCGAACAACGCCCTCAACCTTTCAGCAGACTCCGGGCTGGTCCCGTCCATCTCTTTGATGCCCCTGCGCATTTGCTACCTCTCTCGTCGAACCGGTCGGATACCATCATTTTAACGCCCTATCGCAGTCGTGGGAGCGGGTGGTTGAGCTATCGCGCAGGGAAGAGGACGGAGCATTGTTTTGAAGCCGTTAGCCATTAGCAGCTAGCAATTAGCCAAGAGCTAAAGGCCAATAGCTAATAAACTCTATCCTTCACCCATCCGAGAATGTATCCTGAAGGCATTAACCTTTCATGAACGGGAACGGGGGACTATATGGCGCTTAGCAACCGGGACAGGATAGATAGAGGACTCCAGTCGGTCGTCGCAGGTCTGGCTCCTTACGTGTTGCGGGAGTTGAAGGTACGCTACAAGGACCGCTGGGGCTACGCCGTCGCCGGGGAACTGGACGAGCGGCGCTACTCGCGCATCAAGAGCAACAGCGAGCAGGCGTTCCTCGACTCGGTTGACTCCCACGCGCTCTTCAAGGTCATGTGGGGCTGCTACAACGACGTGTTCAGGGACAAGCTCGGTTTCAGCGGTCGCAACCAACTGAGCGAGCTGATGGAGGTGCGCAACGAGTGGGCGCACGGCGGCTCCTTCAACCTGGAGGACACGCAGCGGGCGCTGGACACGATGGGCAGGCTTCTCAAGGCAGTGAGCTCCGGTCCCGAAGCTGAGGAGGTCCACAAGCAGCAGAGGGAGGTTATGCGTCAGATCTTCGCCTCGGACGAGCGGCGCGAGGTGAAGCGCGTCGTCCGCGAGGCGCCGGCTGGATACCATGCGCAGGGGCTGCTCCCCTGGCGGCAGGTCGTTGACCCGCACCCGGACGTGCGGGAGGGACGCTACCAGGAGGCCGAGTTCGCCGCCGACCTCGCGGAGGTGCTGCACGGCACAGCCGACCCCGAGTACCAGGACCCGCGCGAGTTCTTCAAGCGCACCTACCTGACCGACGGCATGGTCGGCCTCCTCGCCAACGCCGCGCAGCGCCTCTCCGGCGTGGGCGGCGATCCGGTCGTCCAGCTCCAGACCGTGTTCGGCGGCGGCAAGACCCACTCCATGCTCGCCCTCTACCATCTCTTTGGTCCCGACAAACCGCTCGGCAGCGTCCCCGGCGGTGAGAAGGTAGTCGCCGCATCGGGATTGTCCGAGATGCCCGTCGCGCAGAGGGCAGTCCTCGTCGGCACCGACCTGGACGTCAGCACACCCCGCCGCCACGACGGGGCGACGACCCGCACCCTGTGGGGCGAGATGGCTTACCGTCTCGGAGGGGCCGAAGGGTACGAACTGGTGGCCGAAGCTGACCGGCAGGGGGTCGCGCCCGGCGGCTCGACGCTCAAGCGGCTCTTCGACGAGTACGGTCCCGCCCTCGTGCTCATAGACGAGCTTGTCGCCTTCGTGCGAAACATCTACGGGCACGAGGGTCTGATGGCCGGCTCCTTCGACTCCAACATTACTTTCATCCACAACCTCACGGAGGCGGTCAAGCGGTCAGAGAAGAGCATGGTCGTAGTTAGCGTGCCTGTCTCCGAGCGGGGAGATGAGGCTGGACGCTCGGACATCGAGCTTGGCGGCGAGGTCGGGAAGCTGGCGGCCGAGAGGCTGGAGCAGGTACTCGGCAGGCTGGAGAGCGTCTGGAAGCCCGTGGGGGCGACGGAGGGGTTCGAGATCGTGCGCCGCAGGCTCTTCTCCTCGGAGATGAACGCCCCGGCCCGCGATGCGGTAGTCTCCGCATACGTGCGGATGTACCGCGACAACCGCTCCGAATATCCTTCGGAGTGCGTGGAGACCGAGTACGAGCGGCGTCTGCGTTCAGCGTACCCTATTCACCCTGAGCTATTCGACCGTCTGTACGAGGACTGGTCCACGCTGGAGAAGTTTCAGAGGACGAGGGGTGTGCTGCGCCTTATGGCGGCGGTGATCCACGAGCTGTGGAGCGCCGGGGACCGGGCGTACATGATCATGCTCGGAGACATCCCGCTGGACGAGTCGCGTGTCCGCAACCAGTTCCTCCGCTATCTCCCCGATGGGTGGGACGCCGTAGTTGACTCCGACGTGGACGGCCCCGACTCCCGGCCCAGGGAACTGGACGGGCAGGTGGGAAGCCTCGGTCGCTACCACGCCGCCCGCCGGGTCGCCCGGTCCGTCTTCGTCGGGAGCGCGCCGTCGGTCGCCGGACAGAGGGTGCGCGGCGTCGAGGAGGTTCGGGTGCGCCTCGGGTGCGTGCAGCCCGGCGAGTCTCCGGCCGTCTTCGCCGACGCCCTCGGCAGGCTCTCGGACGGGGCTGCTTATCTCTACGCCGACGGCTCGAGGCACTGGTACGATACGCGCCCGAACGTCAACCGCGAGGCCGCAGACCGGGCCCAGCAGCAGCGCCGCGAGGACGTGATAGATGAGATCACGGGCCGTCTGAGAAAGATCGCGACGGGCAGGGGCGAGTTCAACGGGGTACGGGTGGCTCCGTCTGGGAGCGGAGACGTTGCCGACGAGCCCGATACGAGGCTAATTGTGCTCGGCCCGGAATCAACCTATCGGCAAAACGACCCGGAGTGCGCCGCCAACAAGGAGACCGTCGAGATCCTGAACAACCGGGGTAGATCTCCCCGCCACTACCGGAACACGCTCGTCTTCCTCGCTCCAGATCGGGGCCGCATGGAGTCCTTGGAAGGAACCGTCCGCTGCTACCTGGCCTGGAAGTCCATATTGAGCGAGGAAGAGCAGCTCAACCTGGACGCGCATGGACGCCGACAGGCGAGGGAGAACCACCAAAAGCTCAACGATACTGTGGATCTCCAGATCGAGGAAGCCTACCAGTGGCTCCTTTACCCCGGCGAAGAGCCGGGACCGGGGAACAAGATGGTCCTGGAGTGGAGTGCCACCAAGATCGGGACCGGGAGTACGCTTGTGGAGCGGGCGTCGCGGCGCATCGTCTCCGACGGCGCGCTCGTCACCAAATGGGCCCCGATGATGCTGAGAAAGGAACTCGACGCCTATCTGTGGCGCGGTGAGGAGCACGTCTCACTCAGGTTGGTTCGGGAGGACCTGGCAAAGTATCTGTATCTTCCGCGTCTCAGAGACGGCAGGGTACTCGAAGAGACCATCCGGGACGGCGTAGCCTCCGGCGAGTTCTTCGGCTACGCCCAGGCCGTGACGTTAGGAGGCCGCTACGAGGGGCTAAAGTTCGGAGAATCTGGAACGATAGTCTATATGGACCAATCCAGCGTCCTCGTCCACCCCGACGCGGCGAGAAGGCGGATGAAAGTCCAGTCGGATGGGCAGCCGCCGACCTACGATCCAGGAACTGGTGGAGAGGGCGGGGTCGGTGAGGGTCCTGCAGGCTCGGAAGACGATAGTACGAATGGCGGCAGGTTATCTCCTCCAGTTTCCACCAAACCGGCAGAGGAGCTCTCCAGGCGTTTTCACGGCATCGTCGAGATAGACCCAGCGCGGCTTGGAGGGAGCGCGGGGGCCATCAGCCAAGAAGTCGTGCAGCGGCTGGCTTCGATCATGGGCTCGAATGTGCGGATAACGCTGGAGATACAGGCCGATGTTCCCGAGGGCATTCCAGAGAAGGTCGAGCGTGACATTTCCGAGAACTGCAATACGCTCAGATTTCGGGAGTATGATTTTCACGGGTGAGTTCCTGAGAACCAACCCTGTGATCCGCCGTCCCGAACCCGAGCGTGACCCACAATGCACATCCCGCCGCTGTTTATGTGTGAGGTCAGTTAGAGGCCAACCTCCACAGCGGGTCGTCCTTGAGGTGAAGGTTGTTGACCTGTAACCAGTGTCTCGCCTCTGTATCGCCCCGCTTCTGCCAGGGGCGGGTGAGGCCGACGCTCAGTATCACTTCGACACCGGCTTCGAGGCGGCTTTGGATGCTGGAGGCGAGATCCTTGCGCGGCGTCCTGTGATCCCGCTCGTACAGCCGTAGATCGTTGACTACGAGGTCTACGGAGGGGATCAGATGGTCAAGGACCATGCGAACGGTTCCCCGATGGTCCATGTATAACCATGGCTGCTTGCCCGGCTTCAGGCAGCCGAGAGACGCTTTGCCCTCTCCAACGTCCACCGTGCCGCTCTCGTCCCACAACTCCAGCGCGGGACCGAATATGTCCGTCAGGTTCTCTGTGGCCAGGCCGTCGAGGGCTTTCCAGAAGTTGTCCGGGTTGTCGTCAAAGAGCCATCTCGATTTCGCCGGGTCGAAGCGATGGTCCTCCAGTTCGGGGGCGCGGCCGGTGTAGGTGGTCGGCCCGAGGTCTACGACGGACCCAATGTCGAAGGGGCCGCCGTTGGTGCGGAGCAGATCCGTGGTGAGCCTGCCGCGCCGTAGGACGGGACGCACGTGCTCCTCCGTCTCGATGTCTATGCCCGCCACGCAGACGTAACCCGGTTGCATCCGCGTCAGGTGGTTGACGAGTATCTGCACGGCTACAGGTGGACGGCCCAGATGCCGCCCCACTTCCCGTTCAGGTATTCGAGGACGAGACGCCGGTGGCAGTGCTCTGGTGTGGCCTCGCTGCACAGCAGCACCGTCGGGACTTCGAAGATGTTCCGGTCGAGCACCTCCTCAACCCGGCGTTCGCCCAGGAGTTCGAGGAAATCCCTCTCGTAGTCCGGCCATCCGCCGCCCTTTCTATAGGCGTCCAGGATCCCGCGCGTCGGGGCGAGACGGGGTTCGTGGAGGTATTCGGCGCCGCAGAGCTTCTTCAGGAAGAACGGGAGATCGGTCCGCCGGGCGAAACCGGCGAGCTGTGATGCGTTGTTGAGCCTCACATCGAGTAACTGCTCCATACCGGCCTCCTTCAAAGTTCCGAAGAACTCGGCCGCGGTCTTTTTCGTGAAGCCGATCGTATAGACTTTCGTGGGCTTTCCTCCATCTCCGGGAACAACACCGGCTGGGCATCTTCAATGTCATCCTCGGACTGAATGTTACCGTCGCCCCTGATGTGACGCAGGGTGAATCCCCGCTCCTCCAGAGCCCGGCCGACGAGCAGCCTGCGGTGGCAGCGAACCGGGTTCTCCTCGCTACAGAGCAGGGCGACCGTGTGGACCTGGATCTCGGCTTTCAGCTTCGAGATGCCTTCGCGAAACAGCGGTGACCGCGAGAGTAGCGCGTAATCCACCCTGCCCTCCGCGTCGTAGAACTCGCCGCCAGCTGGCCTCCCGCCGAGTTGCCGGCCGAGAAACAGGCGTCTAATGCCGATCCTGGATAGGTTGACCTCCATGGCCCGGGCGCTGAATTGCGGCGCGTGCCTGGAGTAAGGATGCGAACGTACGTCCACGAGCGTCTCGATCCCGTGCCGCTTCAAGAGTGCGGTGAACTTCCCCAACGAGTGATTGGAATGGCCTATCGTGAATACCAGATCCCTCACCGATTCCCCGTCTCCAACAGCCTGCGCCTCCGGATATTTCGCTGACGACGCTGAGCATAACGCCGGGAGACGCGTATCCCCATAGCATCTTCAAGGCTAAAGAATGTTCGATAGCTGGTATGCGCCCGCAAGATACCGGTTTCACGCGCGAACCCCGCTACTCTTGCTAACCTTGTCGCCAGACCGCAATGGAAAAGACGGGAGCCACTTTGCAGCAGACAGGCTTGGAGCGGGATCAACCCTTGCCAACCATATATCACACCCAGCTTGTCCTTTCTCGCAGCGGCTGGAGATCCTGCTGTCTCTGAAGGGCCTCGAAGACCGCGTAGAGTTCCATGTGGTGGATATCACGAAGCCGCGTGAGAACTGGCTGCTCCAGAAGACGCGGGGAACGACAGCGTTGCCGGTCCTGGATCCCGGTAACGGCCGCATCATCAAGGAGAGCCTGGTGATCCTGCGCTACCTCGAAGAGCTCTTTCCCGAATCAGCCGTCGCGCAACGCGACCCTTATCGCCGCGCCGTCGAGAACATGATGACGGCGATGGAAGGACCATTTGTCTCCCACGGCTACCGCTACGTGATGAACCAGGACGCGACCCGGCGCGATGACTTCAAGCAAGGGTGCTGGATCACTACGCCCGCCTGAACGACTTCCTCATGCGGCACAACCCACACGGCACGTATCTCTTCGACGATTTCGGGTGGGCCGAGACGGTGTTCACGCCGATATTCATGCGCTTCTGGTTCCTTGAATATTACGAGGACTTCGACCTGCCGGAGACCGGGGAGTATGCCCGCGTCCGAAGGTGACGGGAAGCGTGCCTCGCGCATCCAGCCGCCCAGCAGGTAACGAAGGAGCGAATCGTTAAGCTCTACTACGACTACGCCAGGGGAGCAGGCAACGGCGCATTATTGCCAGGACGAGTCTACTCCTCGTTCGTATTCGAGCCCGGCTGGGAGGATCGCCCCTGGCCCCCAAAGGACAAGTACGGCTACGACGCGTCGGACGCAGAGCTCGGGCTTGCGTGGTGAGGAGTCGCCGGGATTTGTGAACCGCGCTGATTGCGGGGTGTAATATTCCGGTCCAGACCACGCGCGAAGTATTTGGAGGCTGACGCAAGGCTGCCGTCAAGACCGAGCGGTGTCCAGGATATTGCGTGGACCTGCCCAAACTCGATGGACCGACCCACCGATACATCGGGGCTTCGCCCGCCTGCTGGGCGATGTACTCCAACCTGCTCAACGCCGGAGAGCAGCCCATCTTACCGACACCTGCCAGAGGGATGATCGTGGATGCGTACGCGGCCCAGCAGGCGGGCGTGCCTTCGGATCAGGCGGTCCAGTCCGTGGCGGTGCACTTGCTCGTCCTTCATGGCGTCTTCGTGAGGGAAGCGGAGCCGGCCCGCGCGCTGTGGATTCGCCGGAGGGCCTTGAGGGAGACGGGCGCCTCCAGACGGGGCCGTTTTCGTTGGCTCGCGCCGCCGTCTTTCGAGGGCTGCCTGAACGTTTCCCACATCGTTCGGACGCCTGACCCCGAAGCGCGTGCCGACAGGGCACAAGATTACGTCGAGCAGGTCTGGTCGTTCTGGGCCGTCGATCATGCCCGGACCATCTCGGACTTGTACGATGCCTTTGTCGTTCCTGACATCCTGTAGCGGAAGCGGTCAGAAAGTGGCTAAGGACTATTGCGGTACTCGATGAAAGGTTCCCGGCCGGGGAATTCCGCGCGGCCTTCGGCGAAGGAGAAGTCGAGGATCGGTAGGTAGTGGGGGCTGACAGACAGCATTCCATAGTGCGTTCGGTGGTGCTTCGCCTTCGTCCGGCGGCAGGTTCTCTTGCGCGGTGCTTCAGAGCTTCTTCTGCGGGAAAGAAGGACTACGGTATTTTCGGAGACCGGCCCACCAGGATAAGCGTGGCCACGCACACTCCGGCAAGGACCAGATAGGAGAGGGCGTCGCCGCCGAAGCTGGCGAGCGTTCCCGCCAGCGGTGGACCAAGTGCGGAGCCGGAGGCCCAGGTGAGGTTGCTTGCGCTGAATACCACGGCCTGATCCAAGTCCGCTCCTTCAGCGCCCCGGCTGAAGAGCGCCGTGCCCGGCGTCACCGACGCGCTGAAGACCATCCCGCCGAAGATAACCAGCGGGACCAGCAACCAGGGGCTATCGGCCCAGGGAAGCACGAGAAGGGTCGGGATCGCCCCCAGCAAACCGGCGCGTACGGGAACTCGCCATCCAGCGCGGTCGGTCCAACGCCCGACGAGCGGCTGCGCGGTGGCCTCGAATGCCGCGCCAGTGAGGAATACCGCCCCGACCGCCGCGGCGCCCCAGCCGAGCGTCCCGAGTTTCAGCGGGATCAGGACCGACAGCGACGCGAAAAGCAGCGGTGAGAGCGCGATGAGCCAGAGTCCCCGCAGGTATTGTGGCTGGGCCACCTGACGCATCATGCGGAGGAATGAGCGCCGCTTGTCTGGTACCGGCGCGGGCTCCAGCGCGGCCCAGACGCACATGAACAGTCCGAGGGCGGCCATCGCGGTGAAGGTGGGTGGTACCCCGAATAAGGCGGCGAGGCTGCCGAGCACGGGGCCGAGCAGCGCCCCGACTATGGCGGCCGAGAGTAGCGTGCCGATCATCTGCCCGCGATGCGCCCCCGAGGCGCGGCTTATGACCCAGGTGAACGCCGCCACCCACGACAGCGCGCTCCCGAACCCCTCCCCGAAGCGGGCCAGGATCAGGCCCACCGAACCATCCGCGAACCCGAAAGCCAGGCTCGTGAGAGAGAAGATCACGAGCCCCGCGAGCACTGTGGGCTTGACCCCAACGCGGAAGGTCAGATAGCCGCCCGGCAGGGAGCCAACGAGCACCCCCGCCCCGAAAGCGCCCGTCAGGATGCCGACCTCTGGCTTGGAGAGGCCGAGGTTCGCGCTCAGGCCCGGGATGAGCGGCACCAGCGCGCCGTAGAAGATGGTATCCACCAGTACGATGGCACAGGCGAGCGTTAGCAGTCGGCGCATCGAGCCATTCTAACCCGCGTCCGGCGGATAGAATGCCGCAAAGACGGAGGTGGATCCGGAGGAGAAGACCGCGTGGGTTACGCAGAGAGGGCGACCGTACGGAGGGTCAGGGAGGCGCTGGAGGCTAAGGGCGTGGAGCCAGAAATCGTGGAGCTAGACAGCACGGCCCGCAGCGCGAGGGAGGCGGTCGAAGCCCTTGGGGTGCTGGTGAAGCAGATCGTGAAGTCCCTCGTGTTCCGGGCTTCCGAGAGCGGCCGTCCCGTGCTCGTCGTCGCCAGCGTCCCGAACCGGGTTGACGAGCATGGGATCTCCGGCATCCTTGGCGAGCCTATCGAGAAGGCCAGTGCGGACTTCGTGCGGGAGAAGACCGGATATTCTATCGGCGGCGTGCCCCCAGTCGGACACACCGAGGTGCCGGTCGTGTTCATGGACGAGGCCCTGCTGCACGAGGATGAGGTCTGGGCTGCGGCGGGACATACCCACGCTGTGTTCCCGCTGACCCCAGAAGAGCTGGTCCGCATCACGGGCGGCCGGGTCGTACCCGTCGGCGGTTGAAGCGTCCTCGCCGTCCACCATGAGAAGGCATTAACCGGGCTCTCGGGCGTGGCCTGCTAACATCGTTAGCGTGAAGAAGACAGCGAACAGCCGGGCCGGGGTCTTCCATAGCTGGCTCGCCTGGGGCCGCCGAACGACGGGAAACAGGGTTCTCTTCGCCATCACCGTCTCTCTGGCCGCCTTCGTTACCGGGGCTTTCGTGTGGGCGGTTTTCAACCCCTCTCCCGGCGACTATTCCAGGTATTTCCTGCTTACGTGGGTGTGGGGACTGTGCATACCGGCGTTGCTCTTCGGCATGGCGGAGTGGAAGACGAGCCCGCTGCGGAAGGGGGGAGAGCGGGGGCAGTACTGGATACTGCTCTACGTCGGCGCGCTTCTCATCGTCACCCGCGCCCTCAACCTTTCCCTGTATCACGGATAGCGACGATGCCGTGTGACCGCGATGGCGGGCGGGTATAATCCGCGGCTCCATGCTCAAAGCCCTCCTCTTCGACCTAGACGGGACGCTCGCCGAGACCGATTCCCTGCACCTGCCGACGTGGGTGGACGTACTCGCGCCATATGGTATCGAGGTGGATGAGGAGTTCTACCGCGAGAACATCAGCGGCCGCAGCAACGTCGAGATCGTGCGCGACCTCCTGCCCGATCTCTCGGAAGAGGAAGGACGCGGCGTCTTCGAGGCCAAGGAGGCCGCCTTCCGGGAGAGGACCGTGGACCTGGAACCACTCCCCGGCCTGCTGGACTTCCTGGAGCTTGGCCAAAGGCTCGACCTCACCATCGCCCTCGTCACCAACGCCCCGAAGGAGAACACCGAGGCTGTCCTGATTGCCCTGAAGCTGGATCCCTACTTCGACCTCGTGGTGCTCTCCGACGATGTGGGAACCGTGAAGCCCCACCCCGCGCCCTACCGCGCCGCGTTGGAGAAGCTGGGCATAGAGCCCGTCGAAGCCGTGGCGTTCGAGGACTCCACCTCCGGCATCACCTCCGCCGTGGGGGCATGCATCCCAACCGTCGGCATCGCCTCCACCCAGAAACCAGCGAAGCTCCGCGAAGCCGGCGCCTTCACCACCGCCCCGGACTTCACCAGCCCGGATCTGAAAAGGATCATCTCTGGCGAAGCTCCGTAGCCGGGTACGCTTTCGCGCCTACCCCGAAGAAGGGTTCAGGTCCGGCGACGGCGTCCGTACCTCCACGAGCGTCTCCCCCGCCGTCTCCCCCAGCTTCACCATCATGGTTCCGTCGGATTCATCGTAGTCCCAGTCAGGCTCCTCGCTGTTTGCCAGCACGCCCTCGGGACGGGTATTTACCCCTCGTAGCTCCAGGTGGACCGGGCCACGATCCGGAACAAACGTTCCTTCCCGTTCCCCGATGCGGACCGAGATGATACCGTCCAGGACCTCGCAGGCGACAGCGCGCCGGACAAATTCTCCATCTTCGTACCCGAACCCGTCCCCGGCGTCCTCGTATAATTCCGACTCATTCGAGCCTTCGGCCGGATAAACTAGCAGCGTCAGCGGATCGACCGGACGTTCTGCGGTGTGGTTCGCGTCCGGTCCCATCGGAATGGCGGCGTTGGCCCGGACGTAGACCGGCGGCTCTCCGAGCGGCGCGTGTGCCAGGATGTGTGCCGGGCCGTCGAAGCGTTCGCCGCTCCAGAAATGGAACCAAGTTCCATTAGGCAGGTAGACGTGGCGGTGTTCGATGCCGGGGCGTGTGATCGGGGCGACGAGCATCGAAGGCCCGAACAGGAACTCGTCATCCGCGGTGTACGTGGTCTCGTCCCCCGGGTACTCGAAGAGGAGGGGGCGCAGGATGGGCGCGCCGGTGCGGTGGCACTCCTCGAAGGTGGAGTAAAGGTAGGGCAGAAGCCTCTGGCGCAGCTTTATCATCTTGCGGCACACGGACTCCCACGGCTCACCGAAAGCCCACGGTTCCTGGTTGATGGTCCCCTTCGCCGAGTGGTTGCGGCAGAAAGGCTGGAACACCCCGAACTCCGTGAACCGAGCCAGGAGCTCGCCGTTGCAGTCGTCGAAGAACCCCCCGATGTCCACGCCAGCCCAGGCGATGCCCGAGAGGCCGAGGTTCTGAAGCTGGGGCATGCTCATCCACAGGTGTTCCCACCACGATGAGTTGTCCCCCGTCCACTGCATGGCGTGGCGTTGCAGCCCCGCGTAGCCGGAGCGTGTGATCACGAACGGCCGCTCGTCCGGCTTGAGCTTGAGGAGTCCCTCGCGGACGGAGCGCGCCATCAAAGAACCGTAGGTGTTGTGGATCTGACCGTGCAGCCGGGGCTCCCCGCCGCCGGGATGCACCACGTCTTCCGGCATCGTGGATTGCTGCGGGATGAAGAGGGATGGCTCGTTCATGTCGCACCAGATGCCCGAGACGCCAGCCTCTTTGAGCCCCCGATGGTTCTCGCCCCACCACTCGCGCGTCTCCGGGTTGGTGAAGTCCGGGAAGGCGCAGACGCCGGGCCATACCGCGTTGCGGAACTCTGCGCCTTCGCGTGTCTTGCAGAAGAGGTCCCTGTCACGGCCTTCCTGGTAGACGTTGTAGTTCTCGTCGGCCTTCACGCCGGGGTCGACGATGGTGACGATGCGGAAGCCGTCATCGCGCAGGTCCGAGATGAGTTTTTCGGGATCGGGGAAACGTTCGTCGTCCCAGGTAAAGACGCGGTAGCCGTCCATGTAGTCGATGTCCAGGTAGATCACATCGCAGGGGATGTCCCGCTCTCGGAACTGGCGAGCGATGCCGCGTACCTCTTCCTCCGTCTCGTAGCTCCAGCGGCACTGCTGGTTACCGAGAGCCCACAGCGGCGGCATCGGCGTGCGCCCCGTCAGCTCCGTATAGCGATCCAGGACTTCGTGGGGCGTGGGACCACAGAACACGTAGTAGACGACATCGCCGCCCTCGGCCCCGTAGTACGCGAGATCGGGGTCGTCTTTCGCGAGATCGAACTCAACCCTGTGGGTGTTATCGAAGAGGAGCCCGTGTGCCTTGCCCCCGACGAGCGAGAGGCTGAACGGGACCGACGAGTACAGGTTGTTGAACGAGGCCGTGTGCCCCGCTGGCGGGTCCACGTTCCAGAAGACCTGAGAGGAGCCCGTCTTCTCCAGGCCGCTCGTACGCTCGCCGCACCCGAAGTACCTCTCGCCCGCCCCGCGCCGCTTATAAAGCCGCACCGGGCTTCCCATCGGCTGGGTGAAAACGTTCGCCCCCGGCGTCACGACCGGTCCCATCCCGAGGTCCGGATCGTCGGCGCAGAACTCCCGGCCATCTCCGTCCACGAACGCGATCCTTAGCGGGTCGAGCGATACCCGCGCCGAAAAAGCACCCGTGGACAGGATGACGGTTCCGTCTTTCTCGTCCATCTCGGCCGGAACGGTTTCCCAATCTTCTTTCGCTATGGCCTCCGAATCAAAGCGGAGGGTGCGTCCCTGCGGGAACATGCCGACCCTGAAGAGGTCGGGGGCTAGCGCGGTTATCTCGACGGTCGTGTCGCCGGAACGCAGGCGCAGCGTGCGGTCGTCGTGGTCGGTCAACTCCGCCGCGCCGAGCGGCCGGTAGTCGCCGCCGGTCTGCGGTGGGCCTTCGAAATGTTCGGTCAACGTGGCTCCTTGTCCTGGTTGTCTCCAAAGCCGTGCGCTGGTTGCGAGGAACTATCTTACAGATCGGGCGTTGTCCACGCGCCACCCTCCCGTACACTTCGAGCGTCGGGTGGTTGTGCCGGCCGGGGAGGGAGCGGCATGCTTGGCTTTACCAACGGGGATCACGCGGCTAACGCGCTACGACGCGCCGGACTGTCCGGTGAGATCTTCTCCTGGAAGGACGTGCTGCACCAGGGCCCCGTCCCATCTCAGCTTTCCATCGACGGGCTACGAGAGGTACGCGCCCGCTTCATCTCGGAAAGGGGATGGGACGGCTTCGACGAGGTGATAAAGGATTTCGAGCGCCGCGACGCCGCGCTGGCCGGGTGCGGGGACCACGAGGAGGTCGTGCTGTTTTTCGAGCACGACCTCTATGACCAGTTGCAGTTGATCCAAATTCTCGACTGGTTCGCGCGACAGGAGCCCAGCAGGACCAGGTTGAGCCTCGTGCAGACCGGCGAGTATCTTGGCAACCTGCCTCCCGAAAGGCTAAAACTTATTTCGAAGACCGTCGAGTCGTAACCCAACGTCAGCTGGATCTCGGCCGCGCGGCGTGGGAGGCTTTCGGGGCGCCTGAGCCCACCCGGATCCCGGACCTGCTCCGTCGGGACACGTCGGCTTTGCCTTTCCTGGTGGATGCCCTGCTACGCCACCTGCAGCAGTTCCCTTCCGTGGAGAACGGCCTATCCCGCTCCGAGGCGCAGGCTCTGGAGAAGATCTCGGGTAGCGGGATGACTCCGCGCGGGGTGTACGTCGCGTCGCATCAGGAGCGTGAAGATCCGCTCTTCCTGGGCGACTCGGTCTTCGCCTGGTATCTGGAGATCCTGAGTGACGCGCACGAACCGCTGGTGCTGTTCGAGGGGGGCAGCAGGATCAAAGCTCCCAGCACGCCGGATGGCGAGCCGGGATTCTGGTCCAGAAGGATCGAGATAACCGAAAGTGGGCGCGCGGTTCTAGATGGAACAGAGGACCACGTCGCCCTTAACGGCTTAGACCGCTAGCTCGGGGGCGTTCACCTCCTGGGCGATGGGGCCCGGTGGCGCTGGGACGAGGCCACCGGGCGCATTGGGGAGGCCGTCTAGAAATCCACGTCCCGGCCCGCGTCCTGCTCCACGGCGCGGTCGTAGACGATGCGGGCCACGGCCATGTCTTCGAGGGCGAGACCCTGGCTGGCGAAGAGGGTAATGTCCTCGGGGCCGGGGCGGCCCTTCATGTGGCCGGAGATGACCTGCCCGAGTTCGTAGACGGCCTCGGGGAGGATCGTACCGGTCTCCAGCGACGGCATTAGATCCCCGGCTTCGATCCCTATTTCCTCGCGCGAATCCACGCAGACGAAGCTGGCCCGTTTGACCACATTCCGGTCGATCTCGCTCTTGAACAGCATGTTTGAACCCGCTGCGTTGACGTGCGCCCCAGGCCGCAGCCACTCCCCGTACAGCACCGGCTCGCGTGACGATGTCACCGTCACCACGATGTCCTGGGCGGCCACTTCGTCGGGGGAGTGGGTGGTCTCTATCTCCGCGCCGAGACGCTCTCCCATCTTCTCGGCGAACGCCTTGCGGTTCTCCTGCGAGCGGCTGTGGACCACGATCCGCTCCAGGTCGCGGACGGCGGCCACCGCCTCTAGCTGGCTTTCGGCCTGCCAGCCCGTCCCGTAGAGCCCGAGGGTCGTGGCGTCCTCGCGGGCCAGATATTTGGTCGCGACGCCGGTAGCGGCGCCGGTGCGGAGCTGGCCGAGGCGGTCTGACTGGATGATGGCGAGAAGCTCCCCGCCTTCGGAGTCGAAGAGCATGGTGTAGAAGTGTGCTCCGGTGCGAGCGATGGAGTACGCCTTGAGGCCCATCGCCCCGAACTCGGGCGCTCCGGCGAACATTACGTTGAGACCGCTGCCGGGCAACGACACCCGGCGGCGGGCGTGATTGGTCGCCCGGCCCTCGGCGTGCTGGCGCAGGACGGACTCCACGGCTTCGAGGGCCGAGGGCATGTCGAGCAGTTCTTCCACGTCGGTCTCTGTCAGGAGCAGGGTCACTGGGTGTTCCTCCTGTTCGGGGGCTGTTTATCGGCTAGAATCTTGCGGGCTATGCGGGTCCTCGTACTGGACAACTACGACTCCTTTACCTACAACCTCGTGCAGTACCTGGGCGAACTCGGGGCCGAGGTCATCGTCCGCCGCAACGACGAAGTCACCGCCGAGGATGTCCTCGCGCTCCATCCAGACAGGATAGTCGTCTCGCCAGGACCCTGCACACCCAGCGAGGCTGGCATCTCCGTGGATCTGATCTCCAAGTCCTCCGAACACGTCCCCGTCCTCGGGGTCTGCCTGGGACATCAGGCGATAGGCCAGGCTTTTGGGGCCGAGGTGGTGCGCGGCGAGCCCGTCCACGGCAAGACCGCAAAGATCCTGCACGACGGCGAGGGAGTCTACGCTGGCCTCGAACAGGGTTTCGAGGCCACCCGCTACCACTCGCTCGTCATCGAACCGGACTCGCTACCCGACTGCCTGGTGGTCACCTCCCGCGCGGAGGACGGCACCATCATGGGCGTGCGGCACCGCGAACTGCCGGTCGAGGGCGTGCAGTTCCACCCCGAGAGCGTCCTGACGATGAGCGGGCGCGACCTGCTGAGGAACTTTCTGGCGCCGTGATCCGGGACTACCTGAGAAAGATCGCCGCCGGCGAGTCCCTCTCCGAGGGCGAGGCCGAACGCGCCCTCGAAACCATCATGGAAGGAACCGTGCCTGCGGCTGCCACGGCAGCCCTCCTCACAGGCATGAGGCTGCGTGGTGAGTCCGTCGCCGAGATCGTTGGCTTCGCCCGCGCCATGCGCCGCTTCGCCGCGAGGGTCCAAGCGCCGCCGGACGTGGTGGACACCTGCGGTACGGGCGGGGACGCGAAGGGCACCATCAACATCTCCACGGCGGCGGCGTTCGTGGCGCGCGGGGCCGGGGTCATCGTCGCCAAACACGGCAACCGGGCCGCTACCAGCAGGGCCGGGTCAGCCGACGTGCTCGAAGCGCTGGGGGCCGGGATCGAACTGGGACCTGACGAAGTGTCCCGGTGCATCTCCGAAACCGGCATCGGCTTCATGTTCGCCCGCACCCACCACCCAGCGATGCGCCACGTCGCCCCTGTGCGGGCTGAGCTTCCCTTCCGCACCATCTTCAACCTGCTCGGTCCACTGACCAACCCGGCTGGAGCGCGGCGGCAGGTCATCGGGGTGTTCGGCAGGGACTACGTGCTGCCCGTTGCGGAAGCGCTCGGTTCACTTGGCGCGGAGAAGGCGCTCGTAGTGCACGGGACGGACGGGATGGATGAGATCACGGTGACCGCCAAGACGATCGTCGCGGAGGTCGGGGACGGGAAGATCGAGGAGTACGAGATCACACCCGAAGACCTCGGCCTCTCCCGCCACGCCCCCGATGGCCTCCTCGGCGGCGACGCCCACCTCAACGCCCGCGTCCTGCGCGGCGTGCTCTCCGGCGAAGACCGGGGCGCTGCCCGCGACGTGACCCTGGCCAACGCTGGGGCCGCCATCTTCGTGTCCAGACAGTCCGAAAACCTGGAATCCGGCGTCCGGCTCGCCGAAGAGTCCATAGAGACCAGGGCCGCCAGCCAGGCCCTCGAAGACTTCGTGCGCGCCACCCGCCGCCTCTCGGGGGAAGCGTGAGCCGGGCCACCGTCCTCGATGACCTCGCCGCAGCCGCCATCCGCCGCGCCGAAGAATTGAAGAAAAGCATCAGCTTCGACGAACTCTACGAACGGGCGATGCGCTTCGAGAAGCGGGACTTTGCTGACGCCCTGGCAGCGCCGGGCCTGACCGTGATCTCAGAGATAAAACGCGCCTCGCCCTCGGCGGGCTTTATCCGGGAAGTGGACCCCGCCGCGTGGGCCACGGGTTACGAACGGCAAGGCGCGGGCTGCATCTCCGTCCTCACCGAGCCCGACCGCTTCAAAGGCTCCCTAGAAGACCTCGATGCCGCCCGTGACGCGACCAGCATCCCCGTCATCCGCAAGGACTTCACCGTGGGCGAGGTTCAGATCCTCGAAACCGCCACCCGCGCCGACGCCATGCTGCTCATAGCCGCCCTCTTCGACGCCGCATCGCTCGCCCGCTACGTCTCTCTAGCCCTCGAGGTCGGCCTCACGCCGCTCGTGGAGATCCACGACGAAGGGGAGGCGGATCTCGCGCTAGAGTCTGGCGCAAAGGTCATCGGGGTGAACAACCGCGACCTGCGCGACTTCACCGTTGACCTCGGGACGTTCGAAAGGCTGGCCCCGCGCCTGCCGGAAGCCATCCTCGTCGCCGAGAGCGGCGTCACCGCGCCCAAGGACGGCCGCCGCCTTCGCAACGCCGGGGCCGATGCAGTGCTCGTGGGGGAGGCCGCGATGCGCGATCCGTCGCTGGTCGCAAAACTCTCCGCGCTTCCTTGACGCGGAGTATAGGCGCCTTCGCTGAACTGGGCGTAGAATACGCATAACCGATTGTATGGATGCTGTTCTCGCACGCGATGGTGTGGAGGTAACAATGGAAGATTTCACCCCGGTCAGCGGCCTCATAGGCGGGCTGATGCTCGGTGCGGCGACGGTGCTGCTGTTGTGGCTGAACGGGAGGCTGGCCGGTATCAGCGGCATCGTCGGTGGGATCGTGAACCCGAAAGGCGGGGACAGGGGCTGGCGCGTGGTGTTCGTTATGGGCATCCTGCTCGGCACGTTCGTGAGCACGCTGGTTGCCGGGGGTAGACTCGTTCAGGTTCAGGCATCCATCCCGGTGCTCGTGGCGGCCGGACTGCTCGTGGGGTTCGGCACCCGGCTGGGTTCGGGATGCACCAGCGGGCATGGGCTCTGCGGGCTCTCGCGTCTCTCACGGCGTTCGGTCGCGGCCACGATGGTGTTCTTCGCCGTTGCGATGGCTACCGTGTTCCTCGTCCGCCACGTGATCTGAGGGAGGCCGGAGGATGAAGAGGCTCGCCGCGCTGCTCTCAGGGACGCTCTTTGGGATAGGACTTTCGGTTTCCGGTATGCTCAACCCGGCCAAAGTCATCGGCTTCCTTGATGTCGCCGGGGACTGGGATCCAACGCTGGCCTTCGTGATGGGAGGCGCGCTCCTCGTCACGGGTCCGATCATGCCCGTGATCCTGCGCCGATCCCGTCCGCTTCTCGCCGCCAGGTTCGATCTGCCAACGAAGAAAACCCTGGACGCCCGGCTGCTCGGGGGCGCTGCGCTCTTCGGTGTCGGGTGGGGACTATCCGGTTTCTGCCCCGGACCGGCGGTCGCGGCGCTAGTGCCTGCCCTGATGGGAGGTCTGCCAGCCGTCTTTGTCTTTACTGGTTCGATGGTCGCGGGGATGTTCCTGTACGGGCGGCTCGCCAGAAACCAAACCCAGGATCTCTCCCGACGGCGCGCGACTAGTTCCCAGGCTGCATCTGAGGCGCGGCCCTGACCGGGGAAGCCATGCGCCGCTGAAGGATTAGGGAGAATATCCCTGGACGCGCCGGGGAACCGGAGATCCTCACGAGGCATGATCTCGCAAGCCTGCGTTACCATGTAAGGATGCGGCTCGATCAGATAGTGAGGGAGAAGCGAGATGAGATCCTGGACATCGCGGCCAGATATGGCGCGAGTGATGTGCGGATCTTCGGCTCGGTGGCCCGCGGAGAATCTGACGGGGAAAGCGACGTGGATTTTCTAGTGGAGCTTGAGGAGGGAAGGTCTCTGCTGGATCTCGGCGGGCTACAGATGGAGCTGGAATCCCTTCTCGGCTGCCCGGTTGACGTGGTGACCGTGCGCGGCCTCAAAGAGCGGATACGCGAACGCGTGTTGCGGGAGGCGATGCCGGTCTGAGAGATCCCAGAGAGCGCCTGCTGGATATTCTGGCCGCCATCAACGCCATCGAACGCTACCACGACCGGGACCGCGCGGATTTCGAGAACGATGAACTGTTGCAGAACTGGTTCCTGCGACACCTCCAGATCATCGGCGAAGCGTCCAGGGGCCTCCCCGAAGATGTGCGAACGCTCGCCCCGGAGATCCCGTGGTCGAACATCATCGGAATGCGGAATATCCTGGTCCACGGATACTTCGACATAGACACCGACATCGTCTGGGAGGCAGCGACTCGCGACGTGCCGGAGATCAAACCTTCCGTGGAACAATTCTTGAAGGCGCTGGAAGAACGGGCCGATGATTAGTAGGAGGGTATGCTGATTTGAGTCCGACGCTGCGCGAGGCGGTTGCGAGGTTCGGGGACAAGGCGAAGACGAAGCTGGCGAACGTCGCGGCCGTGGGAGAGCCCGAGGAGCAGCTTCGCGCCCCGCTCGAACGACTCATCGGAGACTTGGCGGAGTTGTGTTCGGTCTCTAGGGGAGACGTTGCGGCCGTCGGCGAGTCGCGGCTGGCGGAGCTTCACACGCGGCCGGACTATGCGATCACGGTCAAGAACGCGCTGACCGGGTTCATCGAGGTGAAGGCCCGGGAAAGGGCGCAGATCCGCGCAAGTTCCGGGACCGCCACGACAAACGCCAGTGGGAGAAGCTGCGGGCACTGCCGAACCTTATCTACACCGACGGGAACGAGTTCAGCCTGTGGCACGACGGGCATCTCGAAGGATCAATCGTGCGCCTCACCGGAGACATCGAGATTTCCGGGGCCGATCTTGACGCGCCGCCGACGCTACTCAACCTTTTCGCGGGATTCTTCCAGTGGCAGCCGCTTCCGCCGCGCGACGCGAGGCAACTGGCTGATGGGAGCGCGCGGCTGTGCCGGCTATTGCGCGATGAGGTAAGCGAGCAGTTGACGCAGGGTAGCCGGGCGTTGACCGCATTGGCGACCGACTGGCGGAAGTTGTTCTTCCCAGAAGCTACCGACGATCAGTTCGCCGACGGGTACGCGCAGGCTGTAACCTTCGGAATGCTTATGGCCCGGGCGCGGGAGATTCCACTAGACGAAGGGTTGGACCGGGCCGCCCGGCAGCTCGGAGAGACAAGTTCCCTGATCGGCACCGCGCTCCGTATCCTGACGGACGATGCGGAGAACCAGGCGACGCTCAAGACCTCGCTCGGCACGCTGACGCGGGTGCTCGATACGGTCCACTGGCCCGCCATCAGCAAGGGAGACCCCGACGCCTGGCTCTACTTCTACGAGGACTTCCTCGAGGTCTACGACAACAGGCTTCGCAAGCAGACTGGCTCCTACTACACACCGCCCGAGGTCGTCGGCGCGATGGTCCGGCTTGTGGACGATTTGCTCCGTCACCAGGACCGCTTCGATCTTTCCTTCGGGCTCGCCTCGCCGGAAGTAACCGTGGCTGACCCTGCCGTCGGCACGGGCACCTTCCTGCTCGGGGTGCTGCGCCGGATCGCCGCCGCTGTCGAGGCGGACGAGGGGCCTGGCGCGGTGCCGGGCGCGGTCGAGGCTGCCGTGAGGCGTTTGATCTCCTTCGAGATACAACTCGGTCCCTTCGCCGTGGCCCAGTTGCGTATCCTTGGTGAACTGGCCGAGATCATGGGACCTGAGTCTGCGCCTCCATACCTGCGGATGTTCGTCACCGACGCCCTCGGCAACCCCTACGTGGAACAGGAATGGCTCCCCGCCATGTTCGGCCCGATAGCCGAGTCGCGGCGGGAGGCCAACGAGATCAAGCAGAAAGAGCCGATCACCGTGGTCATCGGCAACCCGCCGTACAAGGAGCGGGCGAAGGGACGCGGCGGCTGGATCGAGACCGGCGACGCCGTCAATCCCGCGCCGCTGTCGGAGTGGATGCCACCGACTGAATGGGGCATCGGACGGTATGCGAGGCATCTCCGTAACCTCTACGTGTACTTCTGGCGTTGGGCGACTTGGAAGGTGTTCGACTACGACCCCGCCGCCGACAATGGGATCGTCTGCTTCATCACGGCTGCGGGCTTCCTGAACGGCCCCGGCTTCCAGAAGATGCGCGACTACCTGCGCCGGACGACCGATGAGATCTGGGTGGTTGACTGCTCGCCGGAGGGACACCAGCCGGAGGTGAACACCAGGATCTTCCAGGGCGTGCAGCATCCCGTGTGCATCGTCCTCGCCTCTCGCTCGCCGGGAACCGACAACGACACGCCCGCGAAGGTTCGCTTCCGGTCGCTCCCCGCCGGACACCGCAGCGAGAAGTTCGAGGCGCTGGCGGGCCTGACCCTCGATGCCAAAGACTGGATGGAATGCCCGGCGGAGTGGCGCGCCCCGTTCTTCCCGAAGGGCGTGGGGGCGTGGTCAACGTACCCGGCGCTCGACGATCTCTTCGACTACAACGGCGCTGGCGTGATGGCTGGTCGCACCTGGATCGTTGCGCCCGACGCTGATTCCCTGCGACGCCGATGGCAAATTCTCGTTGAAGCTCCGCAAAGCAAGAAGGAGGATTTGTTCTTTCCGCACCTTCGCGGTGGGAAACCAGGAGACAGGCACACAAAGAAGGAGATCAAGACGGGCCTGCCCGGTTACAAACCGAACTTCACGACCATAGCCAATGAGAAAGGCGAATCCGTGCCACCGGCGCACTACGGCTTCCGCTCGTTCGACCGGCAGTGGATAATCCCGGACAATCGCCTGATCAATCAGCCTAACTCGACGCTTTGGAAGGTGCGCTCGAACCATCAGGTGTATCTAACTGCTCCAATGGATAGGGCTCCGTCGAATGGTCCTGCACTAACGTTCACTTCCTTCATCCCAGATGTTCACCATTACAACGGCCGTGGCGGGCGGGCCTTCCCGCTGTGGGGCGACGGCGGCTCGAACGTCAGACCCGGATTGCTGGCACACCTCAGCGAGAGGTACGGGATGCCGGTCGGGGCGGAGGACGTGATGGCGTACATCGCGGCGGTCGCGGCGCACCCGGCGTACACGGCGCGTTTCCGGGGGGATCTCGTTCAGCCGGGGTTGCGCGTCCCGCTCACCGCCGATGGCGACGTTTTCACCGAGGCCGCGGAACTCGGGCGCGAGGTGATCTGGCTGCACACCTTCGGCGAGCGGTTCGCCGACCCGGAGCGTGGCCGCGAGTCGAGGCCGCCCCGGATGCCGGCGGGCGCCGCCCCGCAGATCCCGGCGGACGGCGCGATCCCAGGCCAGCCGATGCCTGACGATATTGACTACGACGCGGCGGAGCGCAGGCTGCACGTGGGCGGCGGGTACGTGGCGAACGTGGACCCGCGGGTGTGGGAGTATGAGGTCTCCCGCAAGCACGTTCTGCGCCAGTGGTTCAGCTACCGGAAGGCGAACCGGGAGCGGCCGATCATCGGCGACCGGCGTCCGCCGTCCAGGCTGGGCGAGATACAGCCGGATCACTGGCCCGCCGAATACACCACCGAACTCCTGAACGTCCTCAACGTGCTTGGCAGGCTCGTCGAACTCCAAGAAACGCAGGCCGAACTTCTGGGGCGGGTCTGTTCCGGTGAGATCATCTCAGGCGGCGAACTGCGCGAGACTGGCGCACTCGATGCGGGAGGTAGGTCGGCTGGCGCGGCAGGTCAGGCGAGGCTCCTCGACTGAGTGTCGGCGCTCGCGGAATATTCGTCGGAACACACGCTTTGATCGGGAGTAAACTCTCTCCATATGACGATGGTGAAGGTCTGCGGAATTACCAACCCCGGGGACGCACGCGTGGCTGCCGATGCTGGGGCGGACGCGATCGGGCTGCTGTTCGCGCAGAGTTCCAGGCGCGTGAGCGTGGAACAGGCGCGGGAGATAGCCGCCGCCCTTCCTGATAGCGTGCTGAAGGTTGGCGTTTTCGTGAACGCGGTACCCGAAGAGATACTGCGGATTACGCACGAGGTCGGGTTGGACGTGGCGCAACTTCACGGGGATGAGACGCCGGGGGACGTAACTCTTCTGCGTGAGCGTGGTCTCAAGGTGATGAAGGCTCTGCGGGTCAGGGATGCTGCTTCGCTGGTGGAGATGGAAAGATACGATGCGGACCTCTTCCTGCTCGATGCGTACAGCGAGAAGGCGCGGGGCGGGACGGGTGAGAGGTTCGACTGGCGGCTGGCGAAATCCCTGAAGGAGCGTGATAACATCGTCGTCTCCGGGGGGCTCGGGCCGGACAACGTGCGCGAGGCTATCGAGTTCTTCGAGCCTTACGGGGTTGACGCTTCGAGTTCTCTTGAGGTTGCGCCCGGAATGAAGGATCACGAGCGGGTTCGGAGGTTCGTCAGTGCGGCAAAAGGTTGATACCGGATACTTCGGATCCTTCGGCGGGCGTTTCGTGCCCGAGACCCTCATCCATGCGCTCGAAGAGCTGGAGGAGAACTACGAGCGTTACCGCGATGATCCCGAGTTCGTGGAGGACCTTGGGCGGTTGGCGCGAGACTTCGTGGGGCGGCCGACGCCTTTCATGTTCGCGGGGCGTCTGACGGAGAAGTGGGGCGGGGCGAACGTCTGGTTCAAGCGGGAGGACCTGGCACATACCGGGGCGCACAAGATCAACAACGCTTTAGGGCAAATCCTGCTGGCCGACCGCATGGGCAAGCAGCGCATCATCGCCGAGACTGGAGCCGGCCAGCACGGCGTCGCCACCGCCACCGTCGCCGCCCTGTACGGCAAGGAGTGCGTGGTGTACATGGGCGAGGAGGACATCAGGCGCCAGGCTCCGAACGTGGTGCGGATGAAGCTTCTTGGCACGGAGGTCCGCCCCGTGACGAGCGGTGCCCGCACGCTCAAGGATGCGACGAGCGAGGCGATCCGGGATTGGGTCACCAACGTCGAGGACACCCACTACATCATCGGGAGCGTCGTCGGCCCCGCGCCGTACCCGCGCATCGTCCGGGACCTGCAAAGCGTGATCGGCAAGGAGATAGAAGCCCAATCCCACGAGCGTTTCGGGACGGACCCCGACGCCGTCGTTGCCTGCGTGGGCGGCGGCTCCAACGCCATCGGCGCATTCCACACCTTCGTTGGGCGCGATGGCGTGAGGCTCATCGGAGTCGAAGCGGCGGGACGGGGCATCGAGACGGGAGAGCACGGCGCGTCTCTCACCGAAGGGAAACCCGGTGTGCTGCACGGCAACCTGAGCTACGTGTTGCAGACGGATGGAGGTCAAATCCGGGAGGCCCACTCCATCTCCGCCGGACTGGATTACCCTTCCGTCGGCCCGGAGCACGCCTACCTCAAGGACGAAGGCTTCGCGGAGTACGTGAACGTCACCGACGACGAGGCGCTCGATGGCTTCAAAGCCTGCTCCCGGCTCGAAGGCATCATCCCGGCTCTCGAAACCTCCCACGCCATCTACCACGCGGAGAAGGTGGCTAGGGAGCTTGGTCCGGGCAAGAACCTGGTCATCAATATCTCGGGCCGCGGCGACAAGGACGTGGCCGTCGCCGCCGAAGCCCTGGGTGTGGACGCCGAAGAATTAGAGGAAGTTTCCGGTGACGGGTAGCGAGCGGGTGCGGGCGGCTTTCCCGAAGGATCGCGTCGCATTGATGCCGTACCTGACGGCGGGATATCCGACGCTTGATGCGGCGCGGGAGGTGGGTGAGGCGTACATCGCGGCGGGGGCCGACGTGATCGAGCTCGGGGTTCCGTTCTCCGACCCGCTGGCTGACGGGCCGACGGTACAGGCGACGACTACCCAGGCTCTGAAGAACGGCGCGGACCTGAACTACTGCTTCAATCTCGCATCTAAGCTCGCTGACCGGGTGCCTGTGGCCTTCCTCGTCTACTACAACGTTGTGTACGCGCGCGGAGTCGAGGAATTCCTGTGCGCGGCGTCAGAGGCCGGTGTCTCGGGGCTCGTTGTGCCAGACCTCCCGGCTGACGAGGTTGGCCGGTTCGCCGAGTTGTGCGGGGAATACGGCGTCGGGCTGTGTCCGATGGCCGCCCCGACCTCGACCGACGAGCGGCTCGTCTGGATCGGGGAGATCGCCACGGGCTTCGTGTACTGCGTCTCGGTGGCTGGTGTGACGGGTGCGCGGGACGAGTTGCCACCGGGGGCGGTGGAGCTTCTGCGGCGGGCGCGGGAGAGGACGGAGGCGCCGGTCGCGCTCGGGTTCGGGATCTCCTCGCCAGAGGCTGCGGCGGAGGCCGCGAGCGAGGCGGACGGCGTGATCATCGGCAGCAAGCTGATGCAACTCGTCGAAGAAGGCGGACCGCAGCGGGCCGGAGAATGGCTCGGCCACGTGCGGGAGGCCATCTCCGGCGTGAGACATAGGGCGCATCTGAAGAATCAGGATCAAACGCAACCCATGTCTCCAGAGGTCGGAGGCTAACATCAGGAGCTGGCTCAACCGCCGCCGGGAATATTCCCGGACCACCCTCGAAACCGAGAGCGGTCTCGGGCCGATGGAGAGCGTCTTCACGAAATGCGAGGAGTGCGGGGAGCCTATTTACGAGCGGGACCTCCGCGCGCGCTTCAACGTCTGCCCCAACTGCGAGCACCACTACCCGCTCTCCGCGCCGGAGCGGGTGCGGCTGCTCATAGACTCGGGGACGTTCGAGGAACTCGGGACCGGCATGACGGCCGGAGATCCCCTGGGTTTCGAGGGATACGGGGAGAGGCTGGAGAAAGCCCGCAAGAAGACCGGGCTCGACGACGCGGTGATAAGCGGAGTCGGCAGGATCGGGGGGCGTCCCGTGGCGTTTGCGGCGATGGACTTCCGGTTCATCGGTGGTTCGATGGGGAGTGTGGTGGGAGAGAAGATCGCGCTGACCATGGAGACCGCCCGCGATGCGGATTTCCCGCTTGTGATCGTACCCGCATCCGGCGGCGCCAGGATGTTCGAGGGCGTCTACTCCCTGATGCAGATGGCGAAGACCAGCGTCGCCCTCGCCCGCTTCGAGGAGGGATCCAAGCCTTTCGTCTCCGTGCTCACCGACCCTACCTTCGGCGGCGTGACGGCCTCCTTCGCCACGGCGGCCGACGTGATCCTGGCCGAACCCGGGGCCCGCATCGGCTTCGCCGGGCGCCGGGTCATTGAACAGACGACCAAGGAACGGATGCCGGACGGTTTCCAGACGGCCGAGTTCCAGCGGGAGCACGGGATGGTGGATCGCATCGTACACCGGCTGGCCCTGAAAGCGGACATCGAGCGGCTGCTCGGGTTCGTCGCGTGAGGGACGGACTGTGATCCTGGACTTCGAACGGCCGGTGAAGGAACTCGAAGAGCGCATCGTCGAGCTGCGGCGGCTCGCGGGCGAGAGCGGGGAGCTGCGGGCGGAGATCTCGCGCCTCGAAGAGGCCCTCGACGCGGCCAAGCGGCGCATCTACCTGAACCTCACGCCGTACCAGAGGGTGCAGGTCGCCCGCCACGCCGACCGCCCGAACTTTCGCGCCTACCGCGACGCCCTCGCCGACGACTTCTACGAGCTCTCAGGTGACCGTCTCTACCGGGATGATCCGGCGATTCAGGGCGGTTTCGCCAGGATCGGGAGCCGCAACGTGGTCCTGCTCGGCCACGACAAGGGCAAGGACGTGAGGAGCCGGGTCAAGGGCAACTTTGGCATGGCCCACCCCGAGGGATACCGCAAGGTAAAGCGCCTCTACGAGCTGGCCGGACGCTTCGGCCTCCCCATAGTCGTGCTGGTGGATACGCCGGGCGCCTTCGCCGGGCGCGAGGCGGAAGAACGGGGACAGGCGTGGGCCATCTCGGAAGACCTGATGGCGCTCGCCCGCGCTCCGGTGCCTGTTGTCTCGGTGGTGATCGGGGAGGGCGGATCTGGAGGTGCGCTCGCCATGTGCGCCGCCGACTACGTCGGGATGCTTGAGAACTCGTACCTTTCGGTCATAGCCCCCGAAGCCTGCGCTTCCATCATCTTCAGGGACGCGAGCCGGGCGGAAGAGGCGGCGGAGGCGATGAAGATCACGGCTCGCGATCTGAAAGACCACGCCATCATAGACGAAGTCCTGCCTGAGCCTCTCGGTGGCGCCCACAACGAGCCGGACGCCGCCGTGGATGCCGTGGGCGAAGCCCTGCAGCGCGTGCTGTCCGGTCTGGATGGCGTCGATGCGAAATCTTTGCTCCATGCCCGCTACGAACGCTACCGCCGCATGGGCAGTCACACTGCGGGGCATTCCGACTAGGTGGATTCCGGGCGTGTCAGCGCCAGATCGTCAGCGCCAACGCCACGATTATCGCCGCGAGCGCTGCCAGCGCAAAGACCAGTGCGATCTGCTGTCCCACGAAAACCAGCGACGCATACGACCCGCCGAGCAGCGCCAGAACGAATGCATAGGCGATCATCCAGGCGGGCGTGCGCACAGGCTCGTCAGGTCGGGATCCGGTCAAGGAAGGCCAGCAACTCACTGGTGGTATCCTCCGGCAGCTCCTCGGCCAGGAAGTGCCCGGCGTCGAACGGACAGCCGCGTAGATCGGTGGCATACGGGCGCCAGACTTCCTCCACGTCGTAGAGCTTGCCCATGACGCCCTGCCCGCCCCACAGCAGTAGCAGGGGACATTCGATCCTTCTCCTCCCGAAGTCGGCCCCATCGTGTTCGAGGTCGATGGAGGCGGCAGCGCGGTAGTCCTCGCAACTTGCGTGAATGGTCGCCGGGTCACCGAAGCAGCGTTGGTATTCGGAGAGCGCTTCCGGCGCGAACGTTTCGAGGGCTGTGCCCCAGCCGCCGAGCTTCTTGTGGAGGTAGTAAACAGGATTAGCCCCGAGCAGGGTTTCGGGCAGGTCGTAGGGCTGGATCAGGAAGTACCAGTGATAGTAGCTGGTCGCCAGCGCCTTGTCCGTCCTGCTGAAGACCTCGCGTGTTGGGATGATGTCGAGTAGTGCGAGCCTCGTCACGCGGTCGCCGTGATCCAGGGCCATTCGGTGCGCAACCCTTCCTCCCCGATCGTGCCCTACGACGCAGAAGGACTCGAAGCCAAGGTGCCGCATAACTTCGACCATGTCCTGCGCCATCGCCCGCTTGGAGTACGCGGCGTGGTCCTCGCTGCCTGGCGGTTTGGAAGAGTCGCCGTAGCCCCGCAGGTCGGCAGCCACCACGGTGAAATGTTCAGCGAGCCGTGGCGCGACGGCGTGCCACATCGCGTGGGTCTGCGGGTAGCCGTGCAGCAGGAGCAAGGGCGGACCTTCGCCGCCGCGCACCAGGTTTATCTCCGCCCCGCTGGTTTGTATCCGGTCCTGCTCGAAGCCCTCAAACATCGAGGTTCGCCTTCTATCCGAAGAAGGTGTGGAGGTCCCTGTAGAGGTCGTCGGGAACGGTCTTGGTCTCTTCGGTGGCTTCGGAGAGGTCAACGGTCACGATGTCGTTGCCACGCAGGGCGACCATCTTGCCCCACTCGCCGTTCTTGACGGCTTCGGCGGCGCGCAGGCCGTAGCGGGTGGAGAGGATGCGATCGTTTGCGGTCGGGGTGCCGCCGCGCTGCAGGTGGCCGAGGACTACATGGCGGGTGTCTATGCCGGTTCGCTCTTTGATCTCCCCGGCAAGTCCCTCGGCAACGCCCCCGAGCCTGACGTGGCCGAACTCGTCCTTCTCCGCCGTCTGGGTCACGAAATCCTCGCTGAAGGTCACGCCCTCCGAGACGGCAATGAGGCCCCACTTCTCGCCGTTCGCGGCGCGCTGTTTGAAGATCTCGGTGATCTCGTCCAGATCAGGCTCCACTTCCGGTATAAGCGTCACGTTGGCGGCGGAGGCGAGGCCAGCGCCCCAGGTGATCCAACCGGCGTGCCGTCCCATGACCTCGACCACGAGTATCCTTTCGTGGCTCCTGGCCGTTGTACGCAGCTTGTCTATGGCGTCCGTGGCGATGGAGACGGCGGTGTCGAACCCGAAGGTCGTATCCGTCGCGGAGAGGTCGTTGTCTATGGTCTTGGGGCAACCGATGATCTGGGTTCCGAAGTCCTCGTGCAGCCGCTTGGCCACGCCCAAAGTGTCGTCACCGCCGATGGCGACGAGGGCGTCTATGCCGAACTCCTCCATCTGCCTGACGACCTTCTCGGCGTCGCCCTCGTTCTTGTAAGGGTTGGTGCGGGAGGAGCCGAGGATGGTGCCGCCTTCCTGCAGGATGTAGCGGACGCTATCGGCGGTGAGAGGCATTACGGTGTCGTCCTCGGGATCAAGGAGCGCTTTCCAGCCGCGCTTCAGGCCGTGCACCTCGTAGCCGTATTCGTTATCGCATTTGGTGGTGACGGCCCGGATGACGCCGTTCAGCCCCGGCGCGTCCCCGCCGCCTGTCAGCATCCCAACCCTCTTCACTTCTGCCATCTGCTTCCTCCTTTACGGGATTTTCGGGAATGCCAAGTCTATCCGCAAGACGCCAGGCTTTCAGCCGATCAACCCTGACCATAGTTCGCGGATGCCCTAGAATTCCGCCATATGGTAAATATCCTGTTCGTGTGTTCGGGAAACATCTGCCGCTCGCCACTGGCCCAAGGCATCTTCGAGGAGATCGTGCGGCGCGAGGGGTTGGAGGGTGAGATCCGGATCGACTCCGCTGGGACTCACGCCTTCTACCACGAAGATGAGCCGCCTGACCCGCGGGGCAACAGAGCGCATGGGCGCAGGGACTGGACATCAGCGGCCAGCGCGCCCGCATGGTGGAGCCGGAGGACTGCCAGAAGTTCGACTACGTGCTCGTCGCGGACGAGGGGCACCTGCGGGCGTTGCGTGGTCTGTGCAGTGGAGACCCGCAGAAGGTCCGGCTACTACTCGACTACGCGCCCGATCTGCCGGAGCGTGAGATCCTCGACCCCTACTTCGGCGGCCCTGACGGCTTCGAGTACATTATGGACCTCGTCGAAATGGCTTCGGAAGGACTCCTCGCGGATATTCGAGGGCGGCATCTCTCCCGGCGCGTCTGAGTGGTGTGGGCACGCTGTCCCGGTAGTTATCCGGCTGCTGTTTACCGAATCTCCTGACTGGCGGCGCGCAGGATGGCCTGGATGGAGAGGTCCACGTCTTCGGTGGTGGTTGACCGGAGATCCTCATGGCCGCCTTGCCCTGCCAGGTCGTGCCGCTGAGCCAGCAGGTTCCGTCTTCCTGCACCCTGCGTACGACTTCGCGGGTAAAGGCGTCGGAATCTCCATCGGGGTCAGGGAAGCGCACCAGGACCTGATTGAGGACGACATCGTTTAGTATCTCGATTCCAGGCTCGCGCCCGAGGACATCCGCGAACCTCCGGGCGTGGCCGCAGCAGCGGTCGATCAGGTCTGCGACGCCCGAGCGGCCGAGGAAGCGGAGGGCGGTGTAGACCGCGAACCCGCTGGCCCGGCGCGAGGCTTCGGGGGCCAGTCGAACTCGTCCCGCTCTGCTCCTCCCTGGTCCGTATCAGGTAGCTCGCCTTCGCCCCGATGGCGGCCCTGTGATCCAGGGGATGCGCGCAGAAGACCGGGCCGCAATCGCGCTGAATCTACCGGAAGCCCCGTCGGTGAACGCGCCGTGGACAGGTCTGCAGGTAGCCGGGGCATAGTTGTCCCTTATCCTCGATAAACAGGGTGAATCCCCGGAGCCGGAGCTCGCGGTCAGGCTGCTGGATGCGGACTCTCACCGTTCATGACCCGGATACACGCCTTGGCCGTGGACGGAGGAATATGTAGGCGCGCCGATCTTGATCGTCAATGACCTGCCGCTGAGGTAAGGTGCGGCGTACCCCGCTGGTTCACCTCTCCACATTTCTTTGATTCGGCCCCGGCTCTTCAAGGCGTCTGCGCGATCAGGTATACGGGGGCGCGATCAAGGGGAGACTCCGGCATCCGAGAATCCGGCGCTGAAAAATGACTATCCGTTCAATCCAGAATTCATCGCCAGTTCATCGCCGGATGTTCACATGGGGAGGTAAGAAGAGGTTGGAAGGACCCGAAGGACCTATTGGCTTGCACGACCTTCCAGTCGCCCGTAAAGAGAGGAGGCGCGGAGCGAAAACGGTGAAACGAATTCTCTTAACCGAATCGCCGAAAGGCAAGACCTGCGGTGACATTTACCTGGACTGCACTTCGGTTCTGGGCTCCTCCCGGCTTTTGGCGGTGAGGATACTTGGTACAGGGGGAAGCCGCAATGAGCGACATGGATAGCGAAGCGCTCGCCGGGCTCACCGCCGCGGTGGAGTCCCTGTTGCCGGAGCCGCCGGATCCTTCGGTGCAGTTCATGCCTCTGGTTGCTCCCGTGCAAATCTCGCCGACCGGCCTCGGCGGTATTGTCGGTATCAACGAAGATCCCGATGGCGAAGTCTTCGGCAGGCGCTATCCTCTCGGCGGCGACACCCATAGAAGCGAAGAACCTGGGCGCTTTTCGGACGCTGACGACGGAATACGACAGGACCGACGCCCTGCGCGTTAGAAACTACGCGGATGCGTACTACTCCAAGAACAGCGCCCTCATAACTGGTGGAATTCGTCTTCCCTTCACGCACCGCTGGCTCGACTACCGCTCGACCGTGATGGCTTTCGCCCGGCCTGACAGCGATCCGCTTACGCCGGACCAGAGCCGTGGTGTCAGCTCCATACAGGTGACTTTCCGGGATTGGATCGCACCCTGGATCATCACCGAGTACTTCGTGGAGACCGCGCCGTTAGTGCAGGGCTTCCGCAACCGTCTCGTGCCCCGGATCACCACCAACCTCGGCGAGACGGTCCAGAACATTCAGGCCGAAGTGGGCGAGCTTGTCCTGGATCGCGGTCTGATCGGCCGCCAGCGGGACTACCGGGTGATCCACGCCGCCCTGGATGAGGTAACGACCCCCCAACCACCGCCCTTCCTGAACACGATGACCCGTTCCATGCAGAATGCCGTGAGCGTCCAGCAATCTCTGGAGAACGCGTAGGGCCTCGGGGGGCAGGAAGTTGCCTTCGGGGCGCTTACAGATGCCGCCCTCCGGGTCGACACCGGCACGGCACAGGTGAGGGAAGATCTGACCGCGTTGGTGCAACAGGAAGTGGATGAGGCACGGGAGGCCCTTCGAACAGAGGCGAGGCAGGAGCACCAGAGCTTCAGGGACAGCCTTCTCGCAGAGGACGGGCCGATTCGAGGCGTCGAGAACACGGTGAGCACCATCGAGGGCCAGGTGAACGCTTTGCAAGGCTTGGATGTGACGACCGTGAAGGACAGGCTCTCCCTTATCAGCGGCATCGAGAACCGCATTAGCTGTCTCGAACTGGGGCAGTAAGGACAGACGACTACGGAGGAACCACGTGGAAGAAGTCTACATCAGGCCCGAGGATGTGAGCCCCGAGGTTGCGCAGAGGGTGCTCATGTTCCTGAACTCCGCCCAAACGGCGGAGCAGATAGCTGAGACAGTCGAGATCCCCGATGAGCTTGACGTGGGGATACGGGTAGGCCAGCGTATCCTGGACAGACGCAGGGAGCTGGGCGCTTTTACGAGCCTCCAGCAGATCGCCGACGTGCCCCAGGTCGGCCCCGAGCGTTTTACGGAGATCATCGTGACCCTCGGAGCGCCTGAGACACCACAACATCCCGCCACGCCACAGGCCCCGCTCTTGCAGGAAGTCCGCGCCCTCCGGGAGACCATCGAGGCCCTCCAATTAGCCCTCGGCTCTCAGCATCGCGCGGAACTGCGTGCCTTGCAGGAGCGGCCTTTTCTCGGCCAGCCCATTACCGTCGTCGCCACGGTGACCGACCTCGGGGGAAGCGCGACGGTTGGCGCGCCGATTACCTTCGCGGCCACGTGGGGCAGGCTGCGCGCCGCGGGCGGGCTCACGGTTCAGCAGGGTGGCTCGGTGACGACCCGCATCGGCGCGGACGGCACGGCCAGGGTGACGCTTCTTCCTCCTACGTCGGAGGATCTGTCAGGTCCGCAACAGGGCGCCCTCGAAACGATGCTGCGTTTGCTTGATAACGAAGCTCTCACTCCTTCGGACACCGAATCTGGCCTGCGGGAAATGGTACTGGGGTATCGTTGGGAGGCGAACGTGGATTTCCGCCGGGCGGTGGATATCTACTTCCGGGACTTCCGCCACAGGCTGCTGGATACGATCAACTCCCGGGACTACATGCGCGTGGTCCTACTTCGACTCCACGGTGACGGTATCAGTACGCGGGGGACCTTCCGAAACCGCTGTTCAAGGAACAGCTTCGCTCACGCTGCTTTTCAAGGACTGGCTGGCTCCCTGGCTTGAAACTTATCTGGCGCTGTCGGAGTCGGAGAGTACCCTCGGTGATGACCTCAAGGACGCCAAGCAACAGGGTGGCGAGGCGGGCAACCTGGTGCAGGACATCTTTGGCCGGGTGCAGGATTTCGTCGCGGGTCAGCGCGGGCTGGTCGGTGAGTACGCCGGGCGTAAGGTTGCGGGCGCGTCCCTCGGGCGGCTCCTCGATTCGGAGCTGGGGGATCTACCGTTGGAGGATAGGATCTCCCTGTTCCCGACGCTCAAGGTAGCGGCTGATACCGTGGACACAGGCGGTCTGAACGTGCTCACGGCGGTGGGCCAGACCCGCACGGAGTTGCGCCAGGAATTCAGCGGCAAGATCGGCCGCATAGATGTAGAAGGCATTGACGCACTCGCAACTCGCCTGAACGAGGTCGAAGTTCAGCTCAGCGAGAAGGTGGATGCCACTGCCTTCGACGGCTTCAAGACGCAGATAAACAGCCAGGTCGCCGACAAGGTGGACCGCACGGCTTTCGATAGCGCCCTGTCGGCGAAGGTAGACAGCACGACTTTGTCCAACCAACTCGGCTCGTTGCGGGGGAAGTTGAACGTTCTGGAGGACGAGGTCTTTCGTGGTTAGCCTGCGCGAGAATGCTGCGTCAGCGTGAACATCACGTCGGTAACAACCCCTGACGGTATTTCCAGGCAAGCTGCCGGTAAGTGGCCCGTGGATAAGGCGGCGGGCGCAAAGCCCCTTCAGGTCTTTCGCCAGATACTGACCTTGCGTTTTGAGACTGGTGGCGCGGCGGATGGTATCGCGCTGAATCCGGAAGCCACCATCCTGCGCGCCACGTTCGGTTCCATGGACTTCGATGCGCTCGACCCTGATGAACCGGCGCTCCGGGCGTCGCTGGCTGAATCCGGCGGGCGAGTCTTCGCGACGCTGGATGCGCCCAGGCAGGTGGTCCAGGTCGCCCTGACATCGAAGGTGGTGTCTGGTTCGGACTATTCGCTGGAGCTCTATCGCCTCGATGGCGTGAAACCGGCGAACACGCCGACCGTGATCGCAGGGATACACAGTTCGGCCGCCAGCGCGTTCGCCGGAGATTCTTCGAGAAAGCAAGCGGGAAAATTCTCGAAGCATGGGTCCGAACGGGTGGCGGCAGTTCCCGGAGATGTGGACTTTACTGACGCCAGGTTTGCGCTGCGGCTGGCGGGACCGACCAACGTACCGCTAGAGATCGAGGATCTCACCGGACTCGAAATACGCAGCTACCCGACAGGACCCAGGCTCGCGATTTCGGCCCCGGAAGGTCCCAGCCCGGCAACGTATTTCTGGCGGGCGGATGGCGTGATCGGGAAGACCGTACCCGCTGACGAGGGAAGCCTGGATGCGGGAAGGCCGTTCGCCGAGGCGCTCGGACGCTACCTGGATGATCTCTTCACCGGACAGGCTGTGAACGCCGCGTCTGCTGTTATTCCAGACACGGTGGAGGTGGCCCTGGTGGTGGAGTCGGATGCTCCGTGCGTGCTGGATATCCAGGACTTCGATGTTGCATATCAGCTCACCCGGAGGTCCTTTCCGTCCCGTGAGGAAAAGCTCGTCCTTCGTTTCACCGGTTCGCCCGTGCCTCTGGAGGTTCCGGTCTGGCTACCGGACAACGCATCGGTGAGGTCGGCATCGCTCGCGGCGATCGAGAGCTTCGGTGGAGATCGTATTCTTGCCTCCGGCAACGGCGGTGAAAGTTCGCTGAAGCCCCTGGTAGGACCGAGCCTGGGCGTTGATCTGGCCGGCGACCGGTGGGCGGGACAGCGCATCACACCATCCGAGGCAGGTTCCATCAGCGGTATCGCCCTGGCTCTTATGACGGCGACGCGATCGACACGCATTCTGGTGGAACTGAGGGAGGACTGGTGTGACGAGCCAACCGGGAAAACACTGGCGTCGGCAGAGATAACGCCCGCCGGTGTTGGTTTCCGTCAGTGGGCGACGCTAATGTTTCCCGAAGCCGTCATGCTCACCGCCGGTAATTACTGGATCCTCACCTCGGCTATCGAAGGAGGCGCCGTCTGGTTGACAGAAACCGGGGATGCGTCAGCGCGGGTGTTCGAGAAACCCGCCGGATCGCCCGCGTTGGTGGAGCGCAGTGTATTCGAGGGATTACAGGCAGAGAACAGGTTGATCTCCCGCAGCAGGCACGCCCTGGCCCAACAGCCGCTTGTCGTGAGGCTGGATGATAGCGTTGTGGAGGGATCAGACGGCCCAAATGGGAGAAGAGTTTACGACTTGACCGACGCCATTGACGCCTACCTGGACGGTTTGCCCTCGGACGGCTCCCTCGTCAAGGTTCCCCTGTTTCTGACCTCATCGCTCGATGGCATCATAACCGTCGAGCCGGTGAAGGTAGAGTACGACATCGAGTGACGGACCAGTCAACGACCGGTTCCCGCATGCACCCGGGCGCCTAACCGCCCGTTTCGAGCGAACGCGCCCCGACAACTAATACGATGGCATCTTCGACTGCGGCCGCGATCAGGGCGGGCGCGGCCGTTTCCCCTACCACGGCAGCGCGCAGGTTCTCCCCCGCGAAGGCAGCGCCGATTGCGGATAGGACTCCAAGCAACGCGCCGGCCGGCAAACGGCGTCCTTCAGAGGCGAAGACGGCTGCGCCGGCCGACGCGCCGAAGAAGGCCCGCCCGAAAAGCGCGTTCGGGGCGGTGCGGGATGGAAGCCCCGGTATTTTGTCCGCGACCAGCTCTCCCAGGAGCGCGAGTTGCAGCGGTGTGGAAACCTTGCGCGAGCTGAGGAGCCTGAACGGCGTTCCTTCGAGGGAGATGGCTTTTCGGGAAGCTGCCCGGCTGAGAAGCGCCAGTCCAGACGTGGACCTGAGACCCGAGATCGCACCGAGCCCAACGGCCCTCCACACGATGCTGGATGTTTTCATCATTCAGTCTCCTGTGTACTAAGCAAGGGCGCTCCACACTTCTAGCTTGTTCTTGACGTGCCGGATCACCTCGTCGGTGAACTCCGTGGTGCCCGTCGAGCCCCCGAGGTCCGCGGTCCTGACCCCGTCCAGGATGGTCTCGAGAGTCGCCTCATAGATGGCGCGCGAGACGCGGCTGGCCTCCTCGTGCATGAAGTTCATGAGGGCGGCGCCGGCCAGGATCATGGCCATCGGGTTGGCGACGTTCTTGCCTTCGAGCGAAGGGGCCGTGCCGTGCGGGGCCTCGGCCATCACGGTCTCCGGGTTCTCGTCCTCGTCCAGCGAGATCAGCAGGGACTCCGCGCCGGCGATGGAGCCGAACATCTGCATCACCAGATCCGAGATGCAGTCGCCGTCGCGGTTGAGCGTTGGGATGACGAGCGGCTCGCCGTAGGTGGTTAGCAGCAGCGCGTAGGTGGCGTCTATAAGCTGGGGGTTATAGCGCACGTCGCGGCTGTTCCCGGCGGCCCGGTCCATCTCTTCCTTGAGCATTCCCTCGTAGACGGGAGATACGGTCCACTTCGGTCCCCCGAAGACCGTGGCCCGCATCCTGCGCGCCTGGATGAACGAGAACTCTGCGACGCCCCGGCATACCCGGCGGGAGATCTTCTCCGTCCGGTACGCGACCTCATCCAGCCCCTCGCCCTCGCGATGCTCCTCCGCGCCGTAGGCGTCGTCTACCGCCATCCGCACCACGGAGACTGGGGAGTGGACGCCGGTCACGGGGTTCACTCCTGGGATACGCCGTCCGGTACGCACGATCACCGTGCCGTCTATGCCTTTCCGCAGGATGGCGTTCGGTGAACCGAGACTGCTGTTCTCCGGCGTGATGGTGGCGGCCTTTAGGCCGTAGCCGGTTTCTCTCATGGCGGCAGCCGCCTCGTTTACTACTTCGTTGTCTGTGGCCTGACGGTTCTCGAGCGAGAGGTCGTAACGGTCGAACTCCAGTTCGAGTTGGGTAACGCCGGGGTCGAGGACCCGTAGCGCCTCCTCCAGGAGTTCCTGGCCCGTCTGATCCCCCTCCATCACAACTATGGTCTTGCGATCCAATACGCTCACCTCGAACTCTGACTTATCCTCTGTTGGTATGAATCTAGTATACGGTCTGCGGGACGGTTGTCGGAGAGAGTGGCGTTCCGGGTTGCGCTAGACTGTTGTCTGATCCTCGACCCGATTGCGGAGGGATTGCATAAATGTTTGGCACCATGCTGAAAGCCCTGGTTTTCTCCGGCATCACCCTTTTGGGAGACCTGCTCGTGATCGGATTCCTCGCCAACGTGAAAGCGCCGGTGTGGCTTATCTCTGTCGTGGTGTTCGTATTCACCTGCGTGATGTTCATGCTGCACGGGAGACGTGGGTCCTCCCGGCAGAGACGGGGCGGATACGCAGGAGACGCCGCAGCCGGATACTTCGTCGGCAGCAGCGATGGGGGAACGATGGTGGACATCGTGGCGGAGATCACAGCGGTCATCACGGCGGGCACCACGACTCCAGCGGCGGCTGGTTCGGAGGCTGGGGCGATGGCGGCGGAGGTGGTTGGGGAGACGGCGGCGGTGGAGGTGGGGGTGGCGGTTTCTGATCTTCAGGTAAACAAATCTATCAACTGCAGGTTCTCAAACTCCGCTGCCAATGCAGGGGATAGCTCCGCTCCCTCCTGCTTCTCGCCGAGCGTGGCTGCCAGCTCCAAGAAGGCTGCCACAGGGCCTGTGGGACGAACGTCCCGCCGTTTGAGGGCGACGATGGACCGGCTCAAGGCAGGGCCTCCGCGAACCGGGATCAGGACGAGATTTCCAGATCCTACGCTCCGCACTACTGCCGTGCGGGGCAGGAAAGCAATGCCGAGGCGGTGCTCGACCATCCGTTTGGCGGCCTCGATGTTATCCACCTCCAGCGTTCTGAAACCCCTGATGCCCGCGTCCCTAAGAAGCGCCCGCGTCTGTTCCGTGTAGCTGGAGTCGTTGTCGAACATGATGATCTGCTCTCCGCCCACCTCAGAAAGATCCGCAGTTCCCCGCTCAGTAAAACGGTGCTCCGGGTTAACGACGAGCACCAGCTCGTCCTCGTAGAGCGGGATGCTCTCGACTTCGGGATGGCTCATCGTTCGCGTCAGCCCGATCTGCACGTCCTCCCTGAGGACCATGTTCAGGATGTACTCCGAGTGCCCCGTCCTCACTGACACCGACACCTTCGGATATGCAGCCGCGAAACGCTCCAGCAACCCGGGCAGGGCATACGTCCCAACCCCTGGCGAGGCGCCCAGATCCAACCTCCCGCCCGAGCCTCCCCGCAACTCCGCGAGCCGCTGCTTCCCCTCGAAGAAGCTACCAACGCACCGCTCCGCGTACGGCATGAACTCCCGGCCAGCCTCCGTCAGCCGCATCCCCCGGCTCGTCCTGACGAACAACTCGTCCCCGACTTCCTCCTCCAGCGCCTTCAGCCGAGCCGTCAGCGTCGGCTGCGTTAGGAACATCTCCTCCGCCGCCCGGCTAACGTTCCCAAGCCGCGCCACCGCCAGAAAACACTCCACCTGCCTGAACAACATCCCACTCCCTCCCATAAATATTGTCTATGACAACAATATAAACTACTAATTGGATTTATGATAGGGGAGCGGTTAACGTTCCGTTTACGTTGGGAGCGAGCAGAAGGAGTGTGAGAGTATGATCCCGGTTCAGTACAGAGACTCGCAGACGGAGGAGATCCTGGATCGGCGCTACGAGGAGTGCGCGCCGCGGATGGGTGAAATGGTGAGGATCGGGTTCGAGGAGTTCCAGGTGCTGTTCCGGTGGCGCTGCGTCCCGACCTCGTGCATCGTGTACGTGCGGCGGGCTCCGGCCGAGGTTCGTGTCCGGGCGGCGGCCTAGTTTTTGCGGGTTCCAAGCGTCGAGCATGACGGCTTGCTAGAGTAGCTGCGCTCTAGAAACGTCACAGGAAGGAGCCCGTGCGGATAATGCAAGGCACAGAGCAGCAGTATGGACAGGGGATCGAGTTTACGGCCCCCATTCCAGAGAAGTACAGCGAGGTCCTGTCGCCGGAGGCGGTCGCCTTCGTCGCTAAGCTGGCCAGGGAGTTCTCCGGGAGGGTGGATGAAATCCTTGAAGTCCGCAAGGAGTGGCAGGAGAAGATAGATGCCGGCGAGATGCCGGACTTCCTCGAAGATACGAAGGACATAAAAGAGGGCGACTGGCAGGTTGCCCCCGTGCCGGAGGATCTTCAGGACCGGCGCGTAGAGATCACCGGCCCGCCCGACCGGAAGATGCTCATCAACGCGCTCAACTCCGGCGCGAGCACCTACATGACGGACTTCGAGGACGCCAATTGCCCGACCTGGATCAACATGCTGGAGAGCCAGCAGAACCTGCGAGAGGCGATCACGCGCACCATCTCCTTCGACGACCCGGACACCGGCAAGCACTACGAGCTGAACGATGATGTGGCCGTCCTGATCGCACGGCCGCGCGGATGGCACCTCTTCGAGAAGCATATGCTCGTCGACGACAAGCCGGTGCCCGGCGGCATCTTCGACTTCGGCCTGTACTTCTTCCACAACGCCCAAAACTTGCTGGACATAGGTTCGGGGCCGTACTTTTACCTGCCGAAGATGGAGCACTATCCCGAGGCGCGGCTGTGGAACGACATCTTCAACACGGCGCAGGAAGAGCTTGGCATTCCGCGTGGCACCATCAAGGCGACGGTGCTGCTGGAGACTTTCCCGGCGACGTTCGAGATGGAGGAGATCCTCTACGAGCTCCGCGACCACTCCGCCGGATTGAACGCGGGACGCTGGGACTACATCTTCAGCTACATCAAGACCTTCCGTAATCGCGAGGACTGCCTGCTGCCTAACCGCAACGAGGTCACGATGACGGTCCCGTTCATGCGGGCGTACACGCTGCTCCTCATCAAGACTTGCCACAAGCGCGGCGCCCACGCCATCGGCGGGATGGCGGCCCAGATCCCGGTCCCCAACGATCCGGAGGCCAACCAGGCTGCCTTCGACAAGGTTCGCTCGGACAAGGAGCGCGAGGCCAACGACGGGCACGACGGTACGTGGGTTGCCCACCCCGGCATGGTCTCGCTCGCCAAAGAGGTCTTCGATGAGATCATGCCCCAGCCAAACCAGCTCGACAAGATCCCGGACGTCAGCCCCACAGCCGCGGAACTTTCCGAGCCATCCGAGGGCCACATCACGGAGGATGGCCTGCGCAACAACGTGAGCGTCGGCCTGCAGTACATCGGCGCGTGGCTTGCCGGACGCGGCGCGGTTCCTGTCTTCAACCTGATGGAGGACGCCGCGACGGCGGAGATAGCCCGCGCTCAGGTCTGGCAGTGGGTACACAACCCTGGCGGCGTCTTCGAGGACGGCACCGAGGTGACCGCCGAGCTCTTCGACCGGGTCCTGAAAGAGGAGATCGACCGCCTCCCCGAGATCGTCAACAAGGAGCGTACCAAGAACGACCGCTTCGAGGACGCCGCCGAGCTCTTCGAGCGCATCTCCACCGACGACAATTTCGTCCCTTTCCTGACCCTTCCCGGATACAAGATCCTGGAATAGAGGGGCATATTCCACACGGCATTAACACTAAGGCGGGCGGTTCCGAGGAAAGGCCGTCCGCCTTTCTCGTGCGCGTTAACGAGCACGGAGCCTCCGGCCTCCACTTGACACGCCCCGAGAACGTGTTCAGAATGGTTAGATACAAAATACACGTATATACGCAACAAATATACGTGACGGGGAATTTCTGGAAAGGAGCACAGGGATGTTGAACGGAAAAAATGGTTCTGGGGAGAACGGGGTGGCGGCGGAGATCTCACGCGGCTGGGAGGATGCGCGCTGGGATGGCATCGAGCGTCCTTACAGCGCGGAGGACGTGGCGCGGCTGAGGGGGTCAGTGAGGATCGAGCACACGCTGGCGCGGCTGGGGGCTGAGAGGCTGTGGCGCTTGATGCACGAGCGGTCGTTCGTGCGGTCTCTCGGGGCGATGACGGGCAACCAGGCCGTGCAGCAGGTCAAGGCTGGGCTGGAGGCCATCTACCTGAGCGGGTGGCAGGTCGCAGCGGACGCCAACCTCGCCGGGCAGACGTACCCGGACCAGAGCCTGTACCCGGTTAGCAGCGGGCCGGAGTTGGTGCGCAGGATCAACCGCGCCCTCCAGCGGGCGGACCAGATCCACCACGCCGAAGGCAACAACGGCATAGAGTGGTACGCGCCCATCGTCGCCGACTGCGAGGCCGGTTTCGGCGGCGCATTGAACGCCTTCGAGTTGACGAAGGCCATGATCGAGGCCGGAGCGGCCGGCGTCCACTTCGAGGACCAGCTCTCCAGCGAGAAGAAGTGCGGGCACATGGGCGGCAAAGTCCTACTTCCGACGGCGCAGGGCATAAGGACGCTCATCTCCGCGCGTCTGGCGGCGGACGTGCTCGACGTACCGACGGTCATCATCGCCCGCACCGATGGGGACGCGGCCAACCTCATAACCACCGACGTTGACCCGGTGGACGAGCCTTTCCTGACGGGGGAGCGGACGATGGAGGGCTTCTACCGTACGAAGGCCAGCATCGAGCAGGCCATAGCGCGTGGGCTGGCGTATGCGCCGTACGCTGACGTGGTGTGGTGCGAGACCTCCACACCGGACATCGGGGAGGCACGGGAGTTCGCAGAGGCCATCCACGAGAAGTTCCCCGGCAAGCTGCTTGCATACAACTGCTCGCCGTCCTTTAACTGGAGGAAGTACCTTGGAGACGAGGAGTGCGCCACGTTCCAGGAGCAACTCGGCGAGATGGGCTACAAGTTCCAGTTCGTCACGCTGGCCGGATTCCACGCGCTCAACTATTCCATGTTCGACCTCGCCCGCAGGTATAGGGAATCGGGGATGGCAGCCTACACCGAGTTGCAGCAGGCGGAGTTCGACGCCGAGCAGTACGGCTACACGGCGACCCGGCACCAGCGCGAGGCCGGGGCCGGATACTTCGACGAGGTTGCCCAGGTCGTCGCCGGCGGCATGGCCTCGACCACGGCGCTAACCGGTTCCACGGAGGAAGAGCAATTCCAGACCACCGAGAGCCCGGTTACGGGGCTGCCCGGCTCCACGGAGGAAGAGCAGTTCGTGAAGTAGGTTTCAGGCATCAGCAGGGGAGGGGGCCGCAAAGAGCCGGCCCTCTCCATCTTACGGTCTGGAGGAGAGGAGAGCGTGTGCAGGTAGGCGACGGTGGCGAAAAGCCGGGAGTAGGCGGGGACGAGATCACAACACCCGAGGTTGCTTTCGAGGAGGAGCAGAGGGGACGGGTCGTGAAGGACGAATATCTATCCGCGGCGACCGAGGACCCTGCGTGGTCCCTCAAGGCGTCCGGTAGCGAGTAGGACAGGCTCGCAGGCGCGAATCAGGCGGGAGCGGCTGCTCTCCTTTTCTCACGTGCCGAAGATCGTCAGTATCAGGCCGAGCGTGCTGCCGAGCGTGTGGCTGATCACGTATTGATCGGTGGTGACGTAGCGGGACCATGCCTCGTAGTGAGTGTTCGGCTCGGGCTGGGGGGCCATGCTCGACCAGAAGGTTAACGTCTCGTAGAGTGGTAGGCCCAGAAGGCCGATTCCGATCCATCTGGAAGTATTAGCCGAGGACACAGTAGCTCCTTTCCCTTGATCCAAGGCTCCTTTCTGGGGCTACTGGCAGCCTGCGGCGTGTGGCATCCTACCGTCATGAGCCCGGCGTCCCTAGCCTTGTCCCGTTGTGTTCGGGACATTCGGCGGGACAATTAGGCCAGGCACGAAAAGGGGCCAGAGATCCGGCCCCTCATTAGCGCTCCACGTTTCTGTACCTGTCGCGGATGAAAAGCTGGTCGCACTTCGCGGCTCGCGGCATGTCGCGGATCTAGCCGATGCGTTTGTCTTTCCCTGTTGACGAACGGTTTACCGTGTAGATGCCGGTGACGATCAGGATGGTCCCGATCAATAGCGAAAGCGTTAGCCGTTCATCGAGGAAGATCGCCCCGATTACTATGCTGACGAGCGGCACGAAGAAAACGTAGACCGCGACGCGGCTAGCCTCCCCCGCCCGGATCAGGCCGAACCAGATCAACCACGCCAGCGCTATCTCGACGAGTGACACGTAAGAGAGGCTTGCGAAGAGCGTTCCCGTTGGAGATACCTCCGACCAGGATTCTATGGCGAAGCCAAAAAGCGTCAGCACCATGCCCCCGATCACGAACGGTATCGCTACCGCCCACATGGTCGAGACCCTCGCCTCGTACCGCTTGAAAAAGACCGTCCCCAGGGCCCAGGAGACCGCCGATCCCGCCCCGAAGGCTACGCCCACCGGAGATATGTTCCCGAAGATGCTCCCAGCGCTCACCGCTACGATGCCCGAGAAACCCAGGATAAGGCCAGAGATCTTGGCCAACGAGAGCGGCTCGTTCAGGATGATCCAGGCCAGTAGCCCGACCAGCATCGGTTGCAAGTACTCCAACACCGCCGCCGTCCCGGAGGGCAAATATAAAACGGCCAGGGTTTGAAACCCGAAAAAGAAGACCACGTTGAACGCCGCCAGCAGCAGGAAGACCGGCCAGTCACGTCTCAAATGCGGGCTCCTGCCCCAAAAAACGGCCACGAGCAGGATCACGAGGCCACCCATCAGGGTCCTCAGACCGGCAAAGATCATGGGCGGCGAGTATTCCAGTCCGACCTTCACGACCGAAAAAGCCGAGCCCCAGAACAGCACCAGCAAGGCGAAGGCCAGCAGCACGTAGCTCCGCTTGCCGAATAGCTGCAATGTTCACCTGTCCTGCGCCGGACGGGGCGTCGGCTTTACGGATGGATCTTCTGAAGTCCGGGCCAACGCGGCCACGAGCGCGGTGAGGAGCGCGCCCGCGCCCGCCACTAGGAACGCCGCGTCGAGGCTGTAGTGACCGGCGAACGCGCCCAGGACCACCGGACCCACGATAGCGCCGATGCCCAGGAACAGGAGGACGGCGCTGAAGCCGGTCGACGGCCGTTCAGAGAAGAGCAGCGAGCTCCACACCGACAGGAGGGCGCTCGTGCACATGATGCCTACGCCCAGGAAGGCGGCAGAGATCACCACGACCGCCCAAGTCGCCGGGGCGAACCCCAGCAAGAGGCCCACGACACCCAGGGAGACGAAACACGCTGCCAGGGTGGAGCGGAGCCCGAAGCGGGCAATGGCATCGCCGGTCAAGAGCCCGACGAAGCCCGTGATCCCCAGCGCGATGTAGAAGACGGGTCCCGCTTCGGGCGACAGAACCTCAGATCGGGAGATAAAGTCCACCGCGAACGACCAGTAGAAGCCGCTCACCACACCGAAGGACAACGCCACGCCAAACAATATTACTGACCCCGGACGCAGCAACCAGCCCGGGTCCCCTCCGTGCTTTGGGGCAGACGACTCGGGTCCCTGGGGCCGACCCGGCAAGACCCTCGCGTTCCACGCCGCGACCGCCAGGGCAGCCACAGCGAAACCTAGCCAGGCGGCACGCCAGGGCAGGCCCCAGACTCCTGCCGCTAGCGCGATAAGGCCGGCCATCGCGAGGCCAAAGGTGGTGCCAGTGCTTATGGCCGACAGCACCCGGCCCCGCAACCGAGATGGGACCTCGCGCTCCACGGCATCGTTGTACGGAGACCAGGACCAGCCCGCGTAGCTGGCCGTCAGTATGAGCCCCGTTGCGAGCAGGGATGTGTTCGGTGCGATGGCGACGAGGATCATACCGGTGGTGGCCGAGATCCCGCCGACCGTTACGAACAAACGGAGACCGAACCGGGCGGCGAACAGCCCCACGAGCGAGAGCGCGACAAGGTAACCTCCGTAGGACCCACCGGCGATCACACCCGACATCTCGGTGGAGAGCCCGAACTCCCGGCGAAAGTCCGGTAAGAACAGCCCAAAACCGCTGCGCGCAGGTCCGAACGCCACCGCGATGGCGAAGACCCCGGCCAGCCCCAGTCGCCACGCCCTGGCGGACGGGAAGGCGCATCCGCACGCTCCTCTCACCCGCCCGTAGCCCGATCCCTGACTGCCGCCTCCACCAGTTCCACGAAGAACGCGCGGGAACGGTCGAGCACCCCCCTGTCGCCCTCCAGGGCGCCGATGATGTAGGCACCCTCCAGTACGACGAACAGACGCTCGGCAAGCTCTACTGGCTCTCTGGCACCGGCCTCCGCGGCGAGGTCCCGGAGCCGCTCTCGTACCCCGGCCTTGTGCTGTGAGATCACCCGCCGCGCCGGGTGGTCGGGGCCGGGGAACTCCGCGGCGCAGTTGACGAAGGCGCACCCTCGCATCTCTCTCGCCGTGAAATACTCCCGGTAGGCATCGTAGACACCCAACAGCCTGTCGCGCGGATACTCGCAACCCGAAAGTCTCTCCTCCAGAAACTCCCGCCAGCGCGTGTCACTGTCTTCCAGGTACGCGGTCACGAGATTGTCTTTAGAGGGGAAGTGGGCGTAGAGGGTCATCTTAGTGACCCCGGCCCTCTCGGCTACCGCGCTGACCCCGGTAGCGCAGATGCCATCCCCGTAGAAGAGCTCGCGGGCCGCCGCCAGCAACCTCCGGCGCGTCTTTCTCTTGTCCCTTGTCCGCGCTTCTTCAGCCACAGTTTGACTATACTGAACAGTATGTATAAGTGCAAGGATATTCTCTAGGTCGCAAAGTTCGCGGGATGAACTTATGGTCGAGTTACCCTCGGTCCTTGCGGCAGGTAAATGTGGCTCCGCTACTCACCACGCAGAGACTCCCGAGTCATGACTCCTATGCGAGCGGACTTGTACTTCCTATAAAGGACTTCTCACCAGCGCATGTACAGAAAGTGTAACGCTTCTATAGCAAGGTTTGACTGGAACTACGCGGGTATCTGGAGCACTATCTTGCCGATCCCCAATCCTTCTTCCATGAAGTTCATGGCGGCGGTTGCTTCTTCGAGCGGGAAAGTTTCTTTGATAACGGGACTTAGCTCGTGCTCCCCGTAGAAGCGGAGCATGCCCTCGAAGTCCTCGCGGCTGCCCATCGCGGTGCCGAGCACGTCGAGGTGCCCCGGACGCACGAAGAGCTTGGGCAGGACAACCTTCTCCGCCGGACCCGCCGTGGCCCCGATGGAGATCACGCGGCTTCCGGGCTTGGCGATGGAGAGCAGCGCGTCGAATACCTCGCCGCCTATGGTGTCTGCCGAGAGATCCACGCCCCCGGTCATGCTTCTTAGCTCCCTCGACCACTTCTCGGCGTTGTAGTTGACGCCGCCCTCGGCGCCGAGTTCCTTTGCCTTCTCGATTTTCTCGTCACTACCGCTGGTGACGAAAACCTTCGCTCCCACGGCGCTCGCCATCTGTACGAGGAAAGGCGCCACGCCGCCGCCTATGCCTGGAACAACAACCGTTTCGCCCTCCTGCAACCTGCCGCGCGTGAAGAGTGCCCGGTACGCGGTGAGCGCCGCGAGCGGTATCGCGGCGGCGGCGTCCACGGACAGGTGCGACGGCTTAGGGAACACGTGGTCCGCTGGCGCCTTCACGAACTGTGCAAACGTACCGTCGTCCGGGAGGCCAAGGATACGATACTCCTTGCCAGGGACGTGGGGATCATCGCCCCAGAAAAGCGCCGGGTTGATGACGACCTCGTCCCCCTCGGAGAGCCCATCCACGCCATCACCCCTGGCCTCAACTTTACCGGCGCCGTCAGACCCCAGGATGACCGGCAGGGCATCAGGCCTCGCGCCAGGGTACATGCCGCGCGTCACGAACACGTCCCGGCGGTTGAGCGCCGCCGCCCGCAGCCGGACGACCACCTCGCCGGGACCGGGCTCCGGCTCCGGAATATCCTCGTATACCAGCTTCTCCGGGCTCTCAATCTCGTGCAACCTGATCGCCTTCATACCTCTCCCTCTCTTGAAATCGTCCGACAAGACCATCTTACCCAGATATCCATAGCAAATATTTTGTCAATACGATAAAAATATTGTTGTGGAGGAGATCGGGGACACGGAGAATGTCGAGAGGATCCTGGCGGAGGTCGGTGGGAAGGTACGCCGAGCGCGGGCCGGGCGTGGGATGACGCTGGAGGGACTTTCGGCCGCGAGCGGGGTGTCGGTGGCGCATTTGTCGAGGCTGGAGAGCGGGGGGCGCCAGCCGTCGCTGGCGACGCTGTTGAATGTGGCGGCGGGGCTCGGCGTCTCCATCTCGGAGCTGGTCGAAGAGAGGCCGAGGCCGGGGATCGTGGTGCGAGGGAGCGAGGCACCGTTTTACGAGGGGCACGGGTTGCGGTTTCAGCCGCTCACACCGGAGGCTGGACCCGCGGGGGTGGCGGCGATGAAGGTCGTGTTCCCGGCGGGGCGGATGCAGGCAGACTATCACAGGCACGAAGGAGAGGAGTGGCTGTACGTGGTCTCCGGGCGGGTGAGGCTGACGCTCGGGGATGAGGTAGTCGATCTCGAGGCGGGTGACGCCGCGTACTTCGATGGGATGCTGAGGCATGCCTTCGATGTGATCGGCGGCGAAGACGTACACATGCTCATGGTCGCCGGGACGACGGGGCGAAACGCCTCTGCGCTCCACGAGCGGCACGGTATGCATTCGAATAGAGGAGGGAGCAATGGATGACAGATATGACGCGGTGATAGTCGGGGCGGGGACGGCTGGGCTTTCCGCCGCGCTCGCTCTGGGGCGTTCGATGCGTCGGACGCTGGTGCTGGACGGCGGCCCGCCGAGGAACGCCCCGACCGAACGCACCCACAACCTCTTCACCCGCGACGGCACACCGCCAGAAGAACTGCTGTGGCTCGGAAAGCGAGACCTCGAAAGATATGAGACGGTGGAGGTGCGTGAGGGCGTTGCGGCCGGTGCGGCCGGCACGGACGGGGATTTCACGTTGACGCTCGACGGGGGAGAAGTAGTTTCGGCGAGGAAGCTCTTGATCTCCACGGGCATCGTGGACGTGATGCCGGACGTGCCGGGGTTCGCGGAGGCGTGGGGGAGGGGCATATACCACTGCCCGTACTGCCACGGCTGGGAGGTCAGGGACAGGCCGCTCGCCGTCCTCGCGGACGGAGCGATGATAATGCATCGCGTGACGCTCATCAGGAACCTGAGCCGCGACCTCGTAGCCCTCACAGAAGGCTCGGAGATATCTGAAGAAGACCGGGAGAAACTCGAAACCCTCGGCGTGCCATTGTACGAAAAGAAGATATCCCGCATCGAGGACGACGCCGGGACAGGGCGGCTCACGGGCATCGTCTTTGAGGACGGGGAAACGCTCGCTCGGGAAGCGCTCTTCGCCAACCCGCCGCAGCGTCAGAGTTCGGAACTTGCGGAGATGCTAGGGTGCGAGATCGAGTACGTGGAGATGGCAAAATCTTATGTAATTTCTACCAACTCCATGACCCAGGAGACGACCGTGAAGGGTGTCTTCGCCGCGGGAGACGCCGGGCGTTCGATGCAGTCCCTCCCTGCCGCCGTCGCTTCCGGAACCAATGCCGGAGCCTTCATAAACTACACGCTCGCCTCGGACGATGTGGCCGCGGAGCTTGCCGCCTCCGTAGCCTCGTAGCGGACAACAGAGCCGCCCGGAAAGCCGTAACCTCCGGGCGGCCCTCTCTTGCGATCCCGCTATGCGTTGCGGCTCGGGGCCATGGCCTGGACGCCGGTGATCTCACGACCCACGATGAGCGACTGCACGATGTCTGTGCCCTCGTAGGTGTAGACGACCTCCATGTCCGCGAGGTGCTTGGCGACCAGGTATTCGAGCAGGATGCCGTTGCCGCCCAGGATATCCCTCGCGTCGGAGCAGACCTGCTTGGCCTTCTTGGCCGTGTTCATCTTGGCGAGGGAGGCCATGCCCCCTGTCATCTTGCCCTCGGCGGCGAGCTGCGAGAGGCGGTGGCACATGAGCTGCATGTTGGTGATCTCCGCGAGCATATTTGCGAGCTTGTTCTGGATGAGCTGGTAACTCTCTAACGGGCGCATGAAGATCTTGCGCTCCTTCGCGTACGACAGCGCCGCCTCGTAACAGGCAACCGCGTGCCCGATGCCCTCCCACGCGACGCCGTAGCGCGTGGCGGACAATACTTTCGAGGTGTCCTTGAAGGAGTTGGCGTGCTCCAGCTTGCTTTCGGCGGGGACTCGGACGTTCTCCAGCCGGATCTCGGCCTGCCACACGGCCCGCTTGCCCATCTTGCCGGTCTGGACCTCGGTGGAGAGCCCCTGCGAGCCCTTCTCCACCAGGAAGCCCTTGACCTGTCCGTCCTCCGCGCTCCTCGCCCAGATGACGATCACCTCGGCGAAGGAGGCGTTGCCGATCCACTTCTTGTGCCCGTTTATGACGTACTCGTCGCCGTCCCTGACGGCGTGGGTTTCGAGCATCACCACGTCGGAGCCGTGGTCGGGCTCGGTGAGGCCGAAGGCCCCGATCTTCTCCATCCGCGCCATCGGAGGGAGCCACTTCTCCTTCTGCTCTTCGCTCCCGAGCATGGCGATGGTCCCCATCGCGAGCCCGGAGTGCACCCCGAAGAAGGTGTTAAGGCTGCCGTCGCCCCGCGCCATCTCCACCGCAACCAGCCCCTCGGCTAGATAGCTCATGCCCGGACACCCGTAACCCTGAATGGTCCCGCCGGCGATGCCAAGCTCGGCGAACTTGGGGATCATCTCGAACGGGAACTCGGCCCGGTCCCAGTAATCGTTCATCACCGGGATGACCTCCCGGTCGCAGAACGCGCGTACTCGGTCCCGGATCCCGCGCTCCTCCTGCGTCAGCAACTCATCCAGAAGATAGAAATCCGTCCCCAACGAACTCGATACGTCGGCGATCATCGCCTCTCCTCCTTCTCCGTTCAGCCCCGCAAACCAACTCTACCCGGCTCCGTACCCGGACTCCAGACCTTTACGCAAAGTTATTATCTATGTTATTATCAAAATTGACAAGTTTTCGTAACTCAGGGGCGTGATGCAGCGGACGGCGGTACAGTCTGGGCCGGGTGACGGCGAGGTTCGTGGCGATTACCAGAGCATCATCGGGATGTTGCGCCGGAATGTGGAAGCACGGCCGGAGAAGCTCGCCCTGGCGAGCAAGGCCGAAGGTGATTGGGCTGGCATCTCGTATGGGGAGTTGTGGGAGCGGGTAAAGAGCTTCGCGGCCGGGCTGGCTTCGCTCGGGGTCGGGAGCGGCGCGAAGGTCGCTATCGTCAGCCGCAGCCGTCCAGAGTGGGTGGTGACGGACCTCGCGGTTCAGAGCCTGGGGGCCGCGACCGTACCGGTCTATCCGACGCTGGAGGCATCGCAGGTCGCGCACATGCTCGCTGACTCCGGGGCTGTCGTGGTAGTCGTCGAGGACCAAGAGATCCTCGGGAAGGTGATCCCGGAGCGGGACGTGCTTCCGGGCTTGCGGCATGTGATCCTGATCGACGGAGATCCGGGCGAGGTTGCGTTGCCCATGGATGATATCGAGGCGCGAGGAGAATCCCACCATCTTCCCGGCTGGGATGAAGGATGGAGGAGCCTGGAACGGGATGACGTGGCGACCATCATCTATACCTCCGGGACGACCGGCTTCCCGAAGGGCGTGGTTCTTACGCACGGCAACTTCCTCTCCAACGTCGAGGGAGTGCGGCTGGCGCTGCCGTTTTGGGATAACGACGTTTTCCTCTCGCTGCTGCCGCTCTCGCACGTCTTCGAGCGGTGCGGCATGTACCTGGTGCTCTCGCTCGGCGCGACGACGTATTACGCCGAGTCGATCCAGAAGGTACCCGAGAACCTGCGCGAGGTCCGTCCGACCGTGGCCCTCAGCGTGCCACGCCTCTACGAGAAGATGCGCGACCGGGCGATGGCCCGCGCAGCCGCCGGTTCAGCCTTTCGCCGGAAGCTGTTCGATAAGGCCATAGCCACGGGACGCGAGCGGTATGCTGTTGAGAGGGAAGGCCGCAAAACGGGCGCATGGCTACGGATGCGGCTCGCCATCTACGACCGGCTCGTCTTCCGAAAGGTGAGGGATGCCGTCGGCGGACGGCTGCGGTTCTTCGTTTCGGGTGGGGCGCGGCTCGACCCGGAGGTCGGGAAGTTCTTCTACGCCGCCGGGGTGAAGATCGTCGAGGGTTACGGCCTCACCGAGACTTCGCCGGTCATCTCCTGCAACCGGCTCCCCACGCCGCGCTTCGGGACCGTGGGGCCGCAGCTGGACCACACCGAGGTTCGCGTCTCGGACGGGGAGGTCCAGGTGCGTGGTCCTGGCGTCATGCGCGGGTACTGGAGCAACCCGAAGGCGACCCGCGGGGCGTTTACTCTGGATGGCTGGTATCGAACGGGCGACATGGGGGAGATCGATGACGATGGATGCCTCGTCATCACCGACAGGTTGAAGAACCTGATCGTGCTTTCCACCGGCAAGAACGTGGCCCCGCAGCCCATCGAGTCGGCCATCGTCGGAGCGCCGAGCGTCTCTCAGTCCATTCTCCTCGGAGACGGCCGGAAGTACATCACGGCGCTCGTCGCCCCGGACTATGACGCGGTGCGCACCAGACTGGGTACCGACACGTCCGACGAAGAGCTGGCGGTGGACGAGGGTTGCCTGAAACTCGTTGAGGAGGAGATCGAGGAGGCGTGCCGGAGGTTCGCCGGCTACGAAAGGCCGAAGAGGATCGCGTTGCTTCCCAGGGAGCTTTCGCACGAGGCGGGCGAGCTTACGCCAACCCTCAAGGTGAAGATGCGGGTGGTCGAGGAGCGGTTCGGGCGTGAGATATCGGGCCTGTACGCGGAGGAGGGGAGACGGGATGGCTGAACCGGCGAGGGAGATTGTTGCCGAAGAGCGGGCGACGCCGAAGGACGTGTTTCTGAGCGAGATCAAATCCCGCACCGTGTTCCCGCTGCTCATCCTGCATTTCGTGCGCGAGCAGCCCGAGTACGGCAACAGCCTGATGCAGAAGATCCGGGAGAAGAGCGCCGGTGTGATGAGCGTCTCCCCTAACACTGTCTACCCGCTGTTGCGCCGCCTGGAGGAGAAGGGCTACGTGAAGGGCAAATGGGAACGTCCCGACACCCGGAGCCGCCGTTTCTACGCCATCACGCCGGAAGGCGAAGTGAAGTACGAGGAGATCAAAGCCCAGTTCGAAGCCCATCTTTTGCGGGTAAAGAAAGCTATCGAATCGCTGCAAGAAGAACTGTACGGTTAGCAGAGGGGAAGGGAACTCACATGCGAAAGATACGGAGGGTCGCCGTACTCGGAGCGGGAACCATGGGCGCCGCCATCGCGGCCCACTGCGCCAACTCAGGCCTCGAAGTGGACCTGCTCGACATCGCCCCAGACGACGGCGACAACGACGACGTGGTCAGGGCTGGCTATGACCGGATGATGAAAGCCCGTCCCGCCGCCCTGATGAGCAAGGAGGTCGCCGGACGAATCCGTGTAGGAAATTTCGAAGACGACTTCGACCGCATCGCCGAGGCAGACTGGGTGCTCGAGGCCATCATCGAGAAGCTGGATCCGAAGCGGGAGTTGATGGAAAGGGTCGAAGCAACCGCCAAAGAAGACGCCGTGATCTCCTCGAACACCTCAGGCATCCCGCTGCACCAGATAGCCGAGGGCCGATCCGAGCACTTCCGACGGCGCTTCCTGGGGACGCATTTCTTCAACCCGCCACGCTACCTGAAGCTGATGGAGATCATCCCGACACAGGACACGGCCCCCGACGTGGTCGAGTTTGTGCGCGACTTCGGGGAGCGGGTTTTGGGCAAGGGCGGCGTCATCGCCAAAGATACCCCCAACTTCATCGCCAACCGCCTCGGCTCCTTCAGCGGTATGCAATCCGTCACGTACGCCTTCGAGAACGGCTACGGCATAGAGGAGATAGACGCCATCACCGGACCCCTCCTCGGGCACCCGAAGACCGCCACCTTCCGGCTCAACGATCAGGTCGGCCTGGACATCGCCGTCGGCGTCGCCGAGAACCTGTACGAAGCCGTCCCGGAGGACGAGTCGCGCGAGGACCTCAGACCACCTGGGAAACTCAAGGAGATGCTCGACCGGGATCTTCTCGGCAACAAGAGCGGCGCCGGTTTCTACAAGCGCGGCAAGCGCGATGGCAAGACCGTATTCGACGTGCTCGATCTTGAAACCTTCGAGCACCACCCGGCCGAAAACCCGGAGATCCCGCTAGCACAAAAAGTTGGAAAAGAGCGCGACCTCGGCAAGCGGCTGCGGGCCATCTTCGAGGCGCCGGACGAGGACCGGCATGCTAGATTCTTGCGGGACACGCTCCTGCCGTACCTGGCGTACAGTTCGCGGCGGTTGCCGGAGATCTCCGACACGCTGGAGGACGCGGACCACGCGATGGAGTGGGGCTTCGCCCACGAGGCCGGGCCGTTCCGCACCTGTGACCTGCTCGGCGTCCGGGAAACGGTGGAGCAGATGGACTCGCTCGGTATCGAGGCCGCCGGTTGGGTGCGCGAGATGCTCGACGGTGGCAACGAAACCTTCTACAAAATAGAGGACGGCCACGAGCTCCAATTCAGCCCGGTCAGCAAGCAGTACGAGCCGGTACGCGAGGACCCGCATTACATCTCGCTCGATCGGCTTAGGGAGGAAGGCAGAGAACTCACCCGCAACGACTCGGCCAGCCTCCTCGACCTGGGCGACGGCGTGCTATGCCTGGAGTTCCATTCGCGCGGCAACTCCATAGACGAGGCCAACGTCGAGATGGGCTACGCCGCGCTCAAGCAGCTCGAAGAAGGCGACTGGACCGGCCTCGTCATCGGCAACGAGGGACGCAATTTCTGCGTTGGGGCGAACCTCGGAGAGATCGCTTACGCCGCACAGAACGGGATGCTCGGTGAGATAGGCAAGCGCGTGGAGACGTTGCAAAAACTGCTCATGGGCTTCTGGTTCGCCACCAAACCCGTTGTCGCAGCCCCGCGCGGCCAGACGCTCGGAGGGGGGCTGGAGATCTGCCTGCACGCAGACCGTGTCGTCGCCGCTGGTGAGACGTACATGGGCCTCGTCGAAGCAGGCGTCGGCCTCATACCGGCCGGTGGCGGGACAAAAGAGATGGCACGTCGCATCGTATCCCCGCCAATGCACGAGGCCTCCGACGCGCCCGCGCTGCCCTTCGTGCAGAAGGCGTTCGAGACTATCGCGCTCGCCAAGACCGCAAGCAGCGCCCTGGAAGCGAAGGAGATGGGATTCCTCACGCAGGACGACCGGGTGGTAATGAACGCGGATCATCTCCTCTCCGCCGCCAAGCGCGAGGTGCTCGACCTCGCAGACGGCTACACCCCCCCGAAGCGCGACGCCAACGTCTACGCCTCGGGCAAGACCGTGCGGGCCGCGCTGGAGCTCGGCATCAGGACCATGCAGTGGGGCCGCTACGCCAGCGAGTACGACGGCGTCGTAGCCACCCACCTCGCCCGCGTCCTGACTGGTGGAGACCTGTCCATCGGCCAGTGGGTCCCAGAGGAATATTTGCTCGGTCTGGAGAAGGAAGCGTTTCTGTCGCTCCTGGAGAACGAGGAGACGCACGAGAGGATCGGGCACATGCTCGAGACCGGCAAGCCGTTGAGGAATTAGGCATTAGGTTACCGGCTTCAGGTTTTCAGTTTTTCCTGATACCTGACACCCAAGACCTAAAGCCTGAGCGACTGGAAGGAGCGACACAATGAACGAAGCTGTAATAGTCTCTGTAGCCAGGACCGCCGTCGGGCGCGCCCCGCGCGGAACGTTGCGGGGAATGCACCCCGTGGATATGACGGCAGCCGTATTGAGCGGGGCCCTGGATCGGGTGGAGGGGCTTGACCCCGCAGACATCGAAGACGTGATCGTCGGCTGCGCGATGCCCGAGGGTACGCAGGGGTACAACGTCGCCAGGCTTGCGGCACTGCGGGCGGGGCTCCCTGATACCGTCCCGGCCCAGACGGTGAACCGGTTCTGCTCCTCTGGCTTGCAGACCATAGCGCAGGCGGCGGAGCGGATCATGGTCGGCAACGCCACTACGGTCGTGGCGGGCGGCACGGAGCACATGTCATCGACGCTGGATATGCCCAACTTCTCGCCGAACCCGGGGCTGATGGAGATCAACCCTGCCGCCTACATGGGCATGGGACTGACCGCCGAGCAGGTCGCCCGCGAGTTCGACGTGTCCCGCGAAGACCAGGACGAGTTCGCCCTCCGCAGCCACACGCTGGCCAAGGAGGCCGTGAACTCCGGCGTGTTCGATGACGAGATCGTGCCGCTCGACGTGAAACTGGATTGGGTGGACGACGCCGGAGAATCGCAGCACTTCGAGACGACTTTTGAGCGGGACGAGGGGCCGCGCGACACGTCCGCCGAGGCGCTCGCCAACCTCAAGACCGCCTTCCAGAACGGCGGCACGGTGACGGCGGGAAATTCCTCGCAACGGAGCGATGGGGCGGCGGCCGTGGTCGTTATGGAGCGTGGTGAGGCCGAGCGGCGCGGGCTGACGCCGCTGGCGCGGTTCGTCGGGTTCGCGGTCGGGGGCGTGAGGCCGGAGGTTATGGGGATAGGGCCGACGGTCGCCATCCCGAAGGTGCTGAAGCAGGCGGACATCTCGCTGGACGAGATAGACCTGATCGAGTTCAACGAAGCCTTCGCTGCCCAGGCTCTGGCCGTGATCCGGGAGGTCGGCATGGACCTGGAGAAGACAAACGTCCACGGCGGCGCCATAGCCCTCGGACACCCGATGGGCGCAACCGGCACCAAGCTTACCGTCCAGCTTCTCGGCGAGATGAAGCGCAGAAACTCGCGCTACGGCATGGTGACCATGTGCATCGGGGGCGGCATGGGCGCGGCAGGTATCTTCGAGAACCTGCAGAACTAGACGCCGAAGGTCGGCGTTTCGCTACCCGAAAGGCGGTGCGCTCATGGCCGGCATAACGGTCGAACCCACAGGAGACAGGGAGTCCGAGGTCAGGGTACGGGACGGGGAAGACAAGACCGCGCACCACGTCGCGGTGCCAGAGGGGTTCGCCGCAGACCTGGGGTTGCCGGAGAACGAACTCGAAGGTGTGGTGCGGGAATCGTTTGTCTTTCTGCTGGAGCGGGAGCCAGCGTCTTCCATCATGCGCGAGTTCTCGCTTGCCGTGATCCCGGGCTACTTCCCGGAGTACACGGAGGAGTTGCCCAAACGACTCTAGCGGGCCGCCTCCAGGCACGTCACACCGTTCGGGCCGACCGTCGCCGCGTGCTCGGTGCCCGCCTCCACGTCCAGCCTGTCACCTGGCTTCATCTCGAAGTCCCCATCCTCCGTGTGAAACACGATGCTCCCCGAGACGCAGTACAGCACCTTGTGGTAACCGTGCGAATGGCTGCCGTACTCGTAGTTCGGCGCGTTGCCCCACTCGTGCGGGCTCAGGCCCTCGTCGGCAAGTTTGTTTTCGATCTCCTTGCGGCCGGGCGCTTCGCCTTCGGTCTTCTCCATCCAGGCCGACACGCACGCCTCCTCCGGTGGCTCCTGTTAGATCTCACCGAGTATGTCACCGCTCCGCCCGCACGGCAACGCACGGCACCTCCGTGGGTATGTAGAATTGCCGGGCATCGGCGCGGCTTTGAGTCGGGAGGAGCGGCATGAGCGGTTGGAACCACCAGTACCTCGATGCCAACGGCATACAGGTCCACTACGTGCGCCACGGTGAGGGTTTCCCGCTGGTGCTGCTACACGGCTGGCCCGAGTTCTGGTTGACGTGGCACATGAACATCCCGGTTCTTGCTGAAGATTTCGATGTGGTCGTGCCTGATCTCCGGGGTTTTGGCGATACGGAGAAGCCCGGAACCCCTGACCCTCCGAGCCGGCTTCTCGGTGACATGGTGGAAGACCTGCACGGACTCGCTGACTCCCTCGGGTTCGAGCGGTTTGGGATCGTCAGCCACGACGTGGGCGCGTACGTGGCGCAGGGATTCGCCCGCAAGTACCCTCCTGGTCGTCTGGGTGGTTTGTTTTTCTTCAACTGTCCGTATCCGGGGATCGGCAGGCGATGGGTGTCACCGGAGAGCGTGGGCGAGATCTGGTACCAGTCCTTCAACCAGCAACCCTGGGCCGCTTCCCTCGTCGGCGAGAACCGGAAGACCTGCGAGGCATACATCCGGCACTTCCTCGACCACTGGGCGTACGAACCGGGCCGGTTCGACCAGGATCTCGACGCCTGGGTGGACAACTTCATGCAACCAGGGAACTTGCAGGGCGGGTTCGACTGGTACATCGGTAGCCGGGAGTCGAGGCTTGAACTCATACGCAACGGGGCGCCAGACCTGCCGAAGATAGAGGCACCCACCCGCGTCCGGTGGGGTGAGGGCGACAGCATCCTCAGGGTGCAGTGGGCCGACCGTCTCGGGGACTACTTCTCCAACGTGGACTTCGCCTCGATAAGAGAGGCTGGCCACTTTGCCCACTACGAGCAGCCCGAGGTCGCAAACCGCGAAATCTCCGATTTCTTCCGGTCGCTGGTATGACCATGGTGGCTTCAGACCTCGCCACGCAACCCATCGGGGAGGCCGCTCCGGTGGCGGACGGGGTCTGGCAACTCAAGCTGCCCGTTCCTTTTCCGCTGCGGTTCGTTTCCGTGTACCTCGCAGAAGGCGAAGAAGGCTGGACCCTGGTGGACGCCGGATACGATTACCCGCCGGCCAGAGACACATGGGAGTCGGGCGCCGCTTCGGTTGGCTGCGATCTGGGGCAGGACGTGGCGCGGATAGTGGTGACACACTTACATCCGGATCACATCGGCGCGGCACGGTGGTTGAGAGAAAAGACCGGCGCGCCGGTGTGCATGATGGAGCGCGAGATCCCCTTCGCCCGCAGGCTCTGGGGATCGTCGGATGCGGGGCCGTTCGAGGAATACCTGGTGCGGCACGGAATGCCATCTTCGATGGCCGCGGAAGCCACCAGGGTGGTCCGGTACCCGCTACCGCTGCCGGATGAGATATTTCCGCTTCAGCCCGGAGGAAAAGTTTCGCTCGGGGAGAACCCGGCCAGCATCATCCATGCGCCGGGACACGCGGACAACCAGCTCGTGCTGCACGACGAGGCCCGAGGAATCCTCTTTGCCGCCGACCATCTGCTACTCGGGATCACCCCCAACATCGGGCTGTGGCCCGAGTCCGAGCCGCATCCGCTCGCCCGCTACCTTGAGTCATTGGAAAGCATGCGCGGGCTTGGGGCGAAACTCATCTTGCCAGGACACGGCTCCGTTTTCCACGACCTGGACGGGCGGATCGGGGAGTTGATATCCCACCACGAAGTGCGGCTGGAGACGATGCGCCGGGTCATATCCGGCGGTCCGAAGACGCCTTATGAGGTGTCCCGCATCGTCTTCCGCGGTACCCTCACGAAACAGCAGCGATGCTTCGCCCTCGCCGAGACCCTGGCGCACCTCAATCATCTGGTCCTCGAAGGACGGGCGGAGCACGCCGGAGACGAAACCGTTATCTACGAGGCGGCATAGGCTCGTGGCAGGCGCGCGCTACACGGTGGGGGAGGAGATAGCCAACAGCCTGACGCACGCCGTTGGGCTGGTCCTGAGCGTGGCGGGGTTGTGCGCGCTGGTGTACCTCGGTGTGGCGCGGCACGAGGCGTTGCACGTGGCGAGCGCCGGCGTGTACGGTGCGACGCTGGTGGCGTTGTATGCGGCCTCGACGCTGTACCACGCCTTTCAGAAGCCGGAGATCAAAAGGGTACTGCGGGTACTCGACCACTGCGCGATCTACCTTCTCATCGCCGGCACGTACACGCCGTTCGTCCTGGTTGGCATCGGTGGAGGATGGGGCTGGACATTGTTCGGGATCATCTGGAGCATGGCCGCTGCCGGGATCGTCTTCAAGGTCTTCTTCACAGGACGTTTCGCCGTGCTCTCCACGGCCGCCTACGTTGGGATGGGCTGGCTCGGTGTAGTCGCATTCAAGCCGATGATCGAAACCCTCTCGGCGGGCGCGCTAGTGTGGCTCGTGCTCGGCGGCGTCCTGTACACGGCCGGCACGCTCTTCTACCATCGCCGGCTTCCCTACTCGCACGCCCTGTGGCACCTTTTCGTCCTGGCCGGCAGCGTCTGTCACTTCGTAGCCATCGGCCTGTACGTGCTCGTTCCTGGGGCGTAGGGATCCGCCTGGCAAGGGAAATCTTTGGACTCAGGAGGCTGTGCGTCACTACATACGACGCGCGACTCTACGAGTGCCGCGTTCCCGGTTTCCGCATGCTCCGCGAACGTGGTGCGTCAGGGGAGAAGGGCCGAGAGCGCCGCGATGTAGAGCAGTCCCGCCAGGGCCATGATCAGCCCGAACCGCCAGTTGCTCTTCGTCCCGACCTCGATGGGATGCAGGCCGGTGAGCTTGGCGAGCATGGTCACGACGTTGGAGAAGGGTGTGAGCAGCAGCGCTGACTGGGCGCCGATGAGGATGGCCGCAGCCCACAGCGCCGGAGCCGGTCCTGCGTCCAGCGGGAAAGCGGTGTCTATGAGGAGAACGAGCGGGACCACGTGAATCCCGCCGATGAACCCGAGGCCGACGAGCAGCAGCAATGCCGGGGCCACCAGGCCCTGCGGGAGCGCGGAGAGCGCGTCTCCGAGTGGGGCGAGGGCCCCGATCTGGGTGAGCGAGAGAACCAGTACGCCAGCCGAACCGAACAGCGCGAACTCCGAATGGGAGGCGGTGAGCGCGCCGTTGCTCTCCCGCGAAAGACGCCCCAGTGGAGAACGCCGCCGCAGCACGATGCTCGCCAGGATCGCGGACAGGATCACCGTCCCCACCACCGTCAGGGATACGGCGGCCGTCAGCAGTACGCCCGAGATGAACTGGTGCGCAACCGCGACGGCGGCAACCAGCGCGACGGGGTACAGGACGACCACCGCCGCGCCGCGGCCAGGCGTCTCATTGCTCTGCACGACCTCGCTCCGCTGACGTTGCGCGGAGGCTATCGTTCCGGCTACGCCCAGGAGCGCGAACGGGAGCGTGATCGCCAGCAGCGAGCCGTAAGAGAGGCCGGTAAGCTCGATGGTCGTTGCGGTCAGGACGTTGAGGGTGGTCCACATCGGGGCGAACGAGAAGCCGCGTCCGGCCCACAAGAGGGCTTCGACGCGCTCTTTCGGGGCGGCGCGGCGGGCGAGGGCGTCGGTGATCACGAGCGCGCCAACATCAAGCACCGCGCCGAGGAATTGCCCGATCAAGGTGGCCGTGCTCTTTATCCCGACGCCGCGCCGGGTCATCGCTGCCGCGAGGCTCTGGATCTCGACCGTGAACCGCTCGGCCCGGATCGGATACCCAGCCATGCTCAACACCAGCAGCACGGCCACGATGTTGAAATAATCCGGCAGCTTCCCGAAGAACGATGCAGCATCGAATCTCCCCGAGATGATCGTGGCCCCGAGCACCGCGAACGCCACCACCGCAAGCCCCTTGTGGAACGTGCTGGCCCACGGCACGGACATCGCGTATAGAACGATGCCGGAAACGAGCAGAACCTCCGTCGCGACTGACTCCGGCGCGAACGACGAGGCCGCGTAAGCAGCCAGAAACACCGCGCCGAGGAAAGGTCTCAGCCTATCCAGCCGCGACCTTATGGTCTCCGAGATGCTGTGTCCGTCTCCGGTCCCGTTCACCCGGTAAGTGTGTCAGAAACATACCCGTTCGACCAACCGAAATGCCATTCTCCCGTTGGGAAACCGTGGCCCGCGCATACACTTCGATCAAGAGTTTCGATGATCCCGAGAGCATGGAGGAAAGGCATGGGCAAGAGGGAGCGTTACGAGCCGGGCACTTTTTCATGGGTGGATCTCGCGACGAGCGACGCCGCGGGGGCGAAGTCTTTCTACGGCGGACTGTTCGGCTGGGAGTTCGAGGACAGCGAGATCCCGGGCGGCGGCATCTACACGATGTGCCACGTCCAGGGCGATGCGGTGGCGGCGTTCTCGCAGCAGGACCAGCAGCCCGGACACTGGAACAACTACGTCACCGTCAAGAGCGCAGATGAGACCGCCGCGAAGGCGAAAGAACTCGGCGCCCGCGTTATAGAAGAGCCTTTCGACGTGATGGACGCAGGCCGAATGGCATTGTTCGCAGATCCAGACGGCGCCATGCTCTGTGTGTGGGAGGCCCGCGACAACATCGGCGCATACCGGGTCAACGACGTGGGGTGTATGTCCTGGAACGAGCTTCAGACACGCGATCCCGAGAAGGCGTCCGGTTTCTACACCAGCCTCTTCGATTGGGAGACGGAGCCCATAGAACAGGATGGGCAGACCGTCTACACGACGATCAAAAACTCCGCCGGTCGCACGAATGGCGGCTTCATGCCGCTGTTAGAGGCACACGGTGAAGCCCCGTCCTTCTGGCTCGCATACTTCGCGGTGGAGTCGTGTGACGGGGCCGTGGAGAAGGCAAAGGAACTGGGCGGCGCCCTGCTCGCCGGGCCGATGGAGCCCGGTGCCGGCAGGATCGCCGTTCTGAGCGATCCACAGGGCGCAGTCTTTGCGGTCTTCGAGGGGCCGACCGACGAGTAGGAGCCGCGTTTGGTTCGGGTGGGCGTGGTCCCCGGGATATACTCTAGAGTGCCGCGCCCACTCGAAGAAAGACGACCGTGTCGGTTCGCCCCGGTTACGTGACAATACTGCGAACGATCCTTGTTCTGTCCCTGATCTCACTTTGCGCCGCCTGTAGTTCCTCAGAAGAAGGCTCTGGGGACGGGAGTTCCGGCGAGAAGCTCCCCACAATAACCGCTGGTGACAAAGGGAGCGGCGGCGATTCCACCAGCTCCTTCGAGACGACTTCGGAGGAGACCTCGGAGACGGCGCGGGAATCTGAAGGCGGAGCGACGCGGGTCGGGGCCACGGTCCTCGCGTCGAACCTGGAGGTGCCCTGGAGCTTCGCGTTTCTCCCGAACGGAGATGCGCTGGTTACGGAGCGCGACTCGGGACGGCTGTTGCGGGTTGGTGCCTCCGGCAACGTGCGGGAGATACAGACCCTCCCCGAGCAGGGCGTTGGGGAGGGAGGTTTGCTCGGCGTCGCCGTCTCGCCGGACTATGCGCGGGATCGCCAAGTCTACGCCTACTACACCACGAAGCGGGACAACAGGGTCGTGCGCTTCCGCATCGGGGAGCGGCCGGAGCCGCTCCTGACAGGCATCCCCGTCAACAGCTACCACGACGGCGGGCGCATCAAGTTCGGGCCCGATGGAATGCTCTACGTCACAACCGGCGACGCGGGTGATACCAGCAACTCCCAGGATCGTTCGTCGCTTGGAGGCAAGATCCTGCGTATCACGCCCGACGGAAGCATCCCGGACCATAACCCTTTCCCGAACAGTCCCGTCTACTCTTACGGGCATCGCAACGTCCAGGGGCTTGCCTGGGACGCCGAAGGACGGCTCTTCGCCTCCGAGTTTGGACAGGATACCTTCGACGAGGTCAACCGAATCGAGCCTGGCGGGAACTACGGCTGGCCCGAGTACGAGGGCGATGGCGGGGAAGAAGCGGAGGCCGATGGGTTCATAAACCCGATCACGACCTGGCCCACCGACGCCGCATCCCCGAGCGGCGCGGCGATAGTGGTGGACGGCGCCATCCCGCAGTGGGAGGGCGACCTCTTCGTAACGGCCCTCAACGGGGAACGCCTCTGGCATCTGGAACTGGATGAGAACGGCAACGTCGCCGGGCGCGAGCCGCTTCTTCGCGGTGCGGTGGGGCGCATCCGGGACGTGGTTCAGGCTCCGGATGGATCTTTGTGGATCTCGACCAGCAACCGCGACGGACGCGGCGTGCCGGCCCCCTCCGACGACCGTATCATCCGGCTGGGACCGATGGAGAGCTAGGGATCAAGCGTCGGCAGGCTCTATCGTCGCGGACATTGAACCCTTGCAGCGCGGGATGAGCGGGTCCGGGCCGAAGTTCTGGATCTGATCCCGCTTCAACTCCGCTTCCTCCAGGTGTGTCGTCTTCACCACGACCCGGCCCGTTGCGTCCACCTCCTGCGCCATCTTCAGGCCCTTCTCCAAAGGGTGCCCGAAAACCTTCTTGAGCATGAAGATCACGTACTCGTAGCTGTGATCGTCATCGTCCAGCAGCACCACGTTGTATGGTGGAAGGTACTCGGTTTTCTGAGTCGTCCACTCCTTCGGTGCTGTGACGGTGTCCATCATGCGCTGAGTCTAGCGGCCTTTCCAGTCTGGCCTGCGCTTCAACCTATTAACCAAGCGAACCTTCCGTTTTCGTTCTATTGCTCCAGCGCGAATAGAGTCTGGAATAGATCGGCGCACAGACTTCGACATCCATCCTGTATTTCTCGACTACAGGAAGTTGTTGTTTTAGCAAGGAGTCTTTGAAAGTTGTGAGAATTATCTTGAAGTCACCGCTTACGGAACGGCATTTCTCATGCAATTCTCGAAGCTGCGGTTTGCTTATATCCTGATACAGTTCCGCACGGTCGACGCCTTGATTGCCGAAGTGATTCTCCGCCAAGTTCAGAACTTCTTCGTCTTTCAGGATGTGAAGGACGACCATGAGCAAGCCATCTTCTAGCGCGTGTTCAACTGTCGGTATCCAGACCGTTCTATCTAGCTCGACTGATCCTCTACCGAAAACATTCTCGGGCATAAGTATCCAAGCTGGACGGTCATTCTCGGAGAAGAAGAGTTGGTGGGTGGGGTTGATGCCGCCATGGTTCGGATGAGTACGACCTACGAAAATCTGAGCTGTCAAGGTAGCCATTTTGCATCGCCTTCATTTTCAAGATATGTTTCAACAAATCTTGAAACTAGCGTATGGCTAGCAGCAACTAGATTTTCGTCTCTGGGATTAGTGGGTGTCTTTCCACCGTGGAATAGATTGCAACGTACAAGATAAACGCACAGTAGAACTTGCTCTAGATCCAATTCATTCTCGATGCGTCGAACTCTGTTGTTCTCTCGCGAATCGAATACTTCCTTCTCTTTTAAGATGTGTACCGCTGAGCGATAGTCTCGGTCAGCACGCATCCACCTAACGTGCCTCTTGCTGTTCTCGACGTTTTTGGAGAAGGCTATAACTTGTTTTCGGTCTCCTTGTAGCTTATTGAACTCTGCGGTGTACCATTCTGTGTAGAATCCATTGAAAGCCATCCAAATAGCTACGAAACGAAGAAAGATATTGTCTAGCTCAGGCTCACCCAGTTGTCTCTTTTCCGCTAGCTTGTACCAAGACTCAACGATCTCCTGGGGTTCTGTTTCCATTTATCGGCCCTTCCACTCCGGCTTGCGCTTCTCCAGGAAAGCGCCGATGCCTTCCTGGGCGTCGGCGAGGGAGGCGTTGTAGGACATGACTTCTTTGGTGTAGTCGTATGCCTGGTCGGTGGGCATCCCGAACTGGCGGTAGAAGGCTTGCTTGCCGATGCCAACGACGAGCGGGCTTGCCTCGGTGACCTTCGCCGCGAGCGTCGCTATTTGCTCGTCCAGTTTATCGGCGGGGACCACGTGGTTCACAAGCCCAGCGGTTTTCGCTTCTTCGGCTGAGATGAAGTCGCCGGTGAGGAGCATCTCCATGCTCTTCTTCTGGCCGACGGCTCGGGAGAGGGCGACCATCGGAGTAGAGCAGAACAGCCCGATCTTGACCCCAGGCGTGGCGAACTTCGCCTCCTCCGCCGCGACGACGAGGTCGCAGGTGGCGGCGAGCTGGCACCCGGCGGCGGTTGCGATGCCGTGGACACGCGCGATCACGGGCTGCGGGATGGCCTGTATGGTCTCCATCAGCTCTGTGCATACGTCGAAGGTGTGCCGGTAGAAATCGTGGTCTTGCCCGTGCATCTCGGCCAGGTCGTGGCCCGCGCAGAAACCTGGACCGGTGCCGCCCAGGACCACGACGGACGCGTCCCCGGCTGCTCCGATGGCCTTGAGGCAGGAGATAAGCTCCTGCATGTGCGCCAGCGACAGGGCGTTCCGCTTCTTCGGACGGTTCATGGTGACGTGGGCCACGTTGCCGTCCTGCTCGAAGAGGATGTGTTCGTAGGTCTTCTCGGCTTCCAGCATAGATGCCTCCTAGTTGACTCGCTTTTTCTGGCCCTCCCACTCTTTATCACGCAGGACGAACTTCTGGACCTTGCCTGTGGACGTTTTCGGAAGGTCGCCGAACTCCACGGCGGCGGGGGCTTTGAAGCGGGCGATGCGCTCCTTGCAGAACTCGATGATCTCCTCTTCCGTAGCCTCCTGGCCGTTCTTGAGTACCACGAAGGCCTTCGGGCGTTCGCCCCACTTCTCGTCCGGGATGGCGACCACGGCGGCCTCCATCACGGCGGGGTGCTTCGCCACGACCTGCTCGACCTCGATGGTGGAGATGTTCTCGCCGCCGGAGACGATGATGTCCTTGTCTCTGTCCCGGATCTCCACGTATCCGTCAGGGTGCCACACGGCAACGTCTCCCGAGTGGTACCAGTCGCCCTCGAATGCTTCCTCTGTAGCCTCTTCGTTCTCGAAGTAGCCTTTGGCGACCATGTTGCCGTGCATCACGATCTCACCCATCGTCTCGCCGTCGCGCTCCACGTCGTTCATGTTCTCATCCACGACGCGCACCAAGTCTGCTGTGGTGTAGCCCTGTCCCTGGCGGGCCATGAGGCGGGCGCGTTCTTCCATGTCCAGATCCCGCCACTCCGGATGGACGCCGCTCGTGGTCATCGGGCCGTAGGTCTCGGTGAGACCGTAGATGTGCATGGGCTCGATGTTCAACTCCAGCAGGCCGCCGAGCAGGGTGGGGGATGGGGGCGCGCCCGCGATGGCCGCCGTGACGCTCCGGTCCAGTTCGTGCGCCGCGTCGTCGTTGACGATCCCGATCTGGACGGTCGGGGCGGCGCAGTAGTGCGTGATCCCCTCGCTCTCGAAGAGATCCCATATCCTGGCCGGCTCCACCTTCCGCAAACACACGTGCGTCGCCGCCACAGCCGTGACGGCCCATGGGTACGTCCAGCCGTTGCAGTGGAACATGGGGAGCGTCCACAGGTACTTGGTCTCGTAGCCCATCCCGATCTCGATGGCGTTGCCCAGTGCTGACAGATAGGCGCCCCGATGCGTGTACATAACGCCCTTCGGACGCCCGGTAGTCCCCGACGTGTAGTTGATGGAGATGGTCTCTTCCTCATCCTCCAGCACGCTCTCGACGGGCTCCGTCGAACCTTCCGCCAGGTAGTCCTCGTAGGGATCTCCGGCCTCTCCCGTGTCGTCCACGCGCACGACCTCGAGGCCGTCCACGTCGGCGAGCAGCTTCTCGAGTTCGGCGTCCACGAAGACCATCTTGGCGCCCGAGTGCTCGACGATGTATGTGACCTCGTCCCTGCCGAGGCGGGTGTTGATGGCGACGAGGACGAGCCCGGTAGCGGGCACGGCGAAGTGCGCCTCGAGCATGGGCGGCGTGTTGAAGCACAGGAAGGCGACCCTATCGCCCTTTTGCAGACCGGCGTCCCGCAGCCGCGAGGAGAGGCGGTTGACGCGCTCTTCGAACTCGCGGTACGTGTAACGGCGATCTCCGTGAACCACGGCTGTCTTGTCCGGGAACATGTACGCGCTGCGCCTCAGGAAGCTGACGGGCGTAAGCTCGCTGCGGTAGACCTTCTCGCTCATGTTGCTCCTCCTTCGTTGCTATCCCCGTGGCGGAATTACAGCACAATTCTCGTTGCGGGACGAGGAGGATCAGAGGAACGGGTTCTCAATGCGCAGACCCTCTACCTCCTGACCATGCTGGAGGTCTTCGGTCAGCAGACGATCCGCGCCCGCCGAAAGCGCGGCTTCAACGATCAGGGCGTCCCAGAACGAGAGCGCGTACTCCCGGCTACGTCGTACCACTCCGAGCACCATACGCGCATCCTCCGGCAAGGGTGCGAATACGGAGAAATACCTCACCATCTCCTGCGCTTGCTCGTCTGAGAGTGGGTGTGGCAGCTTCCTGGACGCGGAGTAGAACTCGCGGAGAACCTGGACCGAGAGCATCCCCTCACCCTCGATCAAGTGCTCTCGCACGAGTGCACGGACGACTTCTTGCTTCTCCGGCTCATCATCGTTAACGAAGTAGACGAGCACATTAGTATCGAAAAACGGGGGCAACGTCTCAAGCCTGAAGCGGCCCTGAGGACCGGTGGCGCGCGATCTCGCGATCGTACAACTCCTCCCGCTTCGGCAGCCCCTTGCCGCCGCTACCGGCTACCAGGTTCTTAGACAACTCCAGCAGCCTCTGGCCCGCCTCTTGCCGCTCCCTCCGGTAGCCGGCGTAATCTTCCAGGTACTCACGCAGCACGGCGTTGACCGACGTGTCTTCCTCCAGCGCCCGCATCCGCGCCCGCTTTAGCGTCTGCTTGTCCACTGTGATCGTCAGGTTCGCCACCTTACCTCCTCGTGTAGCACGGGATCAGTGTAGCATGGTCAATGCTGAGGATTGGTGGTCTACTTACAGTAAGATAGGTGCGGGTATGGCGGAGCACGAGGAGATGAAGCGTGGGATCAGCGCCCGCTTCGGTGCGGCTGCCGGGAACTATGTGAGGAGCGCGGTCCACGCCCGGGGCGACGATCTGGTGCGGATGGTGGACCTTGCGGAACTCCGCGGCGATGAGCGGGTGCTCGACGTGGCGACGGGCGGTGGTCATACGGCGCTGGCCTTCGCGCCGCACGTGCGGGAGGTCGTGGCGAGCGATCTCACGCCGGACATGCTGGCTGCGGCCGGGGATCTCATCCAGGGACGCGGCGTCGAGAACGTGAGCTTCGAGCTTGCCGATGCGGAGGATCTCCCGTTTGCGGATGAGAACTTCGACGTGGTGACGTGCCGCATCGCCGCACACCATTTCCCTGACCCGAAGAGCTTCATCCGGGAGGTAGACCGCGTGTTGAAACCCGGCGGAACTTTCCTGCTCGACGACAACGTTGCGCCGGAAGCCCCCGTGCTGGACGAGTTCATGAACCGCTTCGAGAAGTGGCGCGACCCTGGCCACGTCAGGGCGCACCGGGTCAGCGAGTGGCGGGCCATGATGGAGGAGACGGGCCTTGAGGTGGAGCACGCCGAGATGGAGCCGAAGCCATACAAAGACTTCGGGGAGTGGACAGACCGCATCGGGATGCCCGAGGAGGAGCGCGACGCCCTGGAGCGGTGGTTGCTGGCTGCGCCGCCCGAACTCAAGGAATACTTCCGCATAGTCGAGGAGGGAGGGCGGGTAGCGTCTTTGCAGAGCGTGTTCGCCATCCTCGTGGCCCGCCGTCTGTATGGACCAATGTTTGACACAGATACAACAACAGGCTAATGTTGTCTGAGGTGGAGTAGGGCGCCGGGGAAACGGGACGAAGTTAGTTCCGTGCGCAAGGGGTAAGCGGGGAGAGGAGTACAGGGTGAAGGCTTGGATGCGTCTGTCCGTCCGTTTGGCCGTGGTTCTGGTGGTGACCGCGATCGTGGCAGGTTGTGGGGGGAGCGGCGGTCTCCTGACCCTTGACAGAATCGGCAAGGAAGATGCCCCGAAGACGATGACGGTGCAGCTTAACAACAGCTACACGCACCAGAACTCCACCACCCAGAGCTGGGCGGACGGGTTCGAAAAAAGCTTCACCAAGTTCGCCGAAGAGCACCCGGACTGGCAACTGAAATTGAAGATCATCCCCGACGCCCAGACCACCCAGGAGCAGGCGCGGTTGCTCGAACAGGCGCGTGTCGGACGCGCCCCTGATTGCGCGAACGTCGACTCGTTCGTCGTCGCCCAGTTCATAGAGCAGGACGCCCTGAAACCGCTGCCCGTCAGCCAGGAAGAGATAGACAGCCTCTTCCCGTTTGTCAAGGATGTCGTGGTTGGTGATGACGGGAAGATGTACGCGTACTGGTGGGCCACGGACGTGCGGGTGCTGTACCGGAGAACCGACTTGGTCCCGGAAGCGCCGCGTACCTGGGACGAACTAATACAGGCCGCTAAGGCCGCCGAGCAGAAGGACTCGAAGGTTGACGGATACCTCTTCAACGGCGGGCGCTGGGAGGGCACGACCTTCGATAACCTGGCCCACTTCTGGAGCCAGGGCGGCGAGCTGGTGGACGACCAGGGCAAGCCCATCTTCGGCGAGGAGCCGAACCGCACCTACATGCTGAACGAGTTGAACTTCCTCAAGGAGTCCGTAGACAGCGGCGCCTCGCCCCAGCAGGTCGCGACCATAACGGACTACTCTGAGTTCGAGGCGGCGGCCCAGGCCCAGACGGTGGCGATGTTCCAGGGCGGGGATTTCCAGTATCCCCCGCTGAAAGAGTCCCTGCCACCGGAGCAATTCAAGAAGTATGAGGTCTCGCTGCTGCCGACCATGAACCCCGACGACCCGCAGAAGACCGGCACGGGCGGATGGACGATGGGCTCGTTCTCCGACGACCCCGAGAAGGTCAAGATGTGCGCCGAGTTCACGGAGGACGTGTACGTGGGCTCGGGGAACCAGATAACGGGACAGTTGCCCACCAACCCCGATCTGTTCGACAGCCTGGACAAGTTCCAGGATCCGATCTACGATCAGTTCAAGGAGGCCCTCCAGTACGGCGAGGCGCGGCCCGGCGTCCCGGTCTACCCTGAGATATCCACGCAACTTCAGATCGCCACCGGCACCGTGCTCACCGGCGAAGCGACGCCGGAAGAGGCGCTGGATAAAGCGTATAAGGCATCGCTCTCGGCTTACAACGAACTGAAGTAGCGGCGGGCTTCGGGGAGCGGGCGGCTATGGCGGCTAAACAGGGCCTGGGTTTCAGGGCGCTCCTGGGCGAGAACAGGCCCACGCTGTGGATGGCGCCGCTGCTGGCGGTGGTCACGCTCTTCTTCCTATACCCGGCCATCGAGGTGCTGCGGTACAGCATCACCGACGCCTCGTTGCAGAGAATTGACTATGAATACACGCTCGCCACGTTCGCAAGTGTGCTGGGCGATCCGGTCTTCTATGAGGTGCTCAAGACGACGGCCATCTTCGTTATCGCCAGCGTGGTGCTGCAACTTGTTCTGGGTTTGATCATAGCTGTGGCCGTGAACCGGGCCCGAAAGCGGCGGCTACCAGGCATGGTGTTCATGCGTTCCGTCGTCCTCTCGGCCTGGGTTATGCCGGGTGTGGTGATCGGGATCGTGTGGTCCATAGTGCTCAACGAGGCCCCATACGGGCTGGCAAACCTGGTACTGGGCATCTTCGGTTTCGGCAACGTCCCGTGGCTCTCCACGCCGAGCCTCGCGCTGATGTCGATCATAGTCGCCAACGTCTGGCGGGGGACGGCGTTCAGCATGATCCTTCAGTACGCCGGGTTGCAGTCCATCCCGGATGAGCTGTACGAGGCCGCGGAGGTTGATGGCGCGTCCGCGCTACAGAACTTCTGGTACATAACCATCCCGCAGCTCAGGCCGATACTGATGATAAACGTCATCCTCATAACCATCTCAACCCTTAACACCTTCGACATGATCCTGCCCCTGACGGGCGGTGGTCCGGGGCAGGCGACGGAGGTGCTCTCCCTCCGCACCTACAACGTCATCTTCCAGCAGTACAGCCTGGCTGGGGGCGCGGTTCTGGCCGTGGTCATGCTGGTTATCAGCATGGTCCTGACGCTGGCGTACAGGCGTCTTCTGAGATCCGAGGGGGCGATGTGAGAAGCCGAACGGTCCAGCGCAGGATCGGCGACGCGCTAACCTACCTGGTGTTCCTGGCCGCCCTGGTATTCTTCGGTGGGCCGCTGCTGTGGGTGCTGTCGCTCTCAATCCGGACCTCGCAGGAGGTATACGTCACGTCCCTGCGTCTGATCCCCGAGTCTCCGACGCTGGAGAACTACGCGGAGGTTCTTTACACAGCGCAGTTCTCAGTATTCTTGCTCAACTCGCTCAAGCTGTCCGTTGCGGGCAGCGTCGGCGCGATGGCGATAGCGGCCCCTGCGGCCTACGCCTTCTCCCGCTTGCGGTTCCGAGGCAACGGCACGCTGCTTCTCGCTGTGCTCGCCCTGCAGATGATCTCGCCTCTCGTCGTCATTATCCCACTGTACCGCTACTACGCCCGCCTGAACCTTCTCGATTCTCACTTCAGCACAGCGATGGTGTACATCGCGATCCTGGTTCCGCTCGCCACCTGGATGCTGAAGGGCTTCTTCGACGGCATCCCTCCGGCGCTGGACGACGCGGCGATGGTGGACGGTTGCACGCGGTTCGGCGCATTTCGGAGGATCGTGCTGCCGCTAATCCTGCCCGGCCTCACCTCAGCGTTCGTGCTAACAGCGATCCTGGCCTGGGGAGAGTTCATCGTGCCATACATCCTCCTCAGCGAGCCGTCCCTGCTGCCCATCTCTATCGGCATCCTCAACTTCCAGGGCAACTACGCCGAAACCTCGACGAACGTGCTCGCGGCGGGCGGGATTCTGGCCATGCTTCCGGCGATAGCCACCTTCGTCATCCTGCAACGCTTCATCGTAAGGGCGCTCACCTCCGGCGCGATCAAGGGTTGATCGGAACCCGGCAAACCAGGGACGAACCTTGATCGTCCACATGATAGGCAATGCTCATGTCGATCCGGTTTGGCTCTGGCCCTGGCAGGCCGGTGTGGACGAGGCCCTGGCGACTTTCAGCTCTGCCGCCGACCGCTGCGACGAGTATCCCGAGTTCGTCTTTACCCGTGGCGAATCCTGGCTCTACGAGCAGGTCGAACGAATTGATCCGAACCTGTTCGGGCGCGTGCGGCGTCTGGTGGAACGAGGCCAGTGGCACGTCACGGGAGGCCAGTATCTCCAGCCGGACGTGAACCTGCCGACGGCGATGGGGTTGCACCGGCAGATAGTCCACGGCCAGCGGTATTTCAGGGACAGGTTCGGGGTCAGCCCGAAGGTTGGCTACAACGTTGATTCTTTCGGACATCCGGCGACCATGCCGGATATCCTGACGGATCACGGCTACGTTGGATATGTGTTTCATCGTCCCGGCCCACATCAGGTGGAGTTGCCGGCCCAGACGTTCCGGTGGCGTGGCGCGGGCGGGGGAGAGGTGATCGGGTTCCGTATCTTCCCGGCTTATGTGACGTTCTCCGACGATCTGTACGGCCAGATCATGCTCTCCATCGAGGCCGCGAACCCGGACCTGGGACACACCATGTGCTTCTACGGCGTCGGCAACCACGGCGGCGGGCCCACCAAGGCGAACATCGAGTACATCCTCGAAAACAGGCACGCCTTCCCCAACGCCGAACTGCGTTTCAGTACGCCCCAGGCTTTCTTCGAAGCCGTCGATGAACACCGCGAGAGCCTGCCCGTGGTCACGAAGGAATTGCAGCATACCTTTCCCGGCTGCTACAGCGTGATGCACGACATAAAGCAGCAGCAACAGCGCGGCGAGCACCTGCTCGATCAGGGCGAACGTATCGTCGAAAATTTCGCCGAGGATGCGGCAGAGAAAGAGAAGTTGCACAGGCGGATAGAAACCGCGTGGGACGACCTGCTCTTCACTGAGTTCCATGACATCCTGGCCGGTACATCGGTTCCTGCGGCGTGGGATTCCGTGAGGGCGATGCAGGGACGGGCCAGGATCATCGGCGAGGAGGTCACGGTGGAGACCACCCGTCGCTGGGCCCGCCGGACGCTGTCACCGATAGACGAGCAGCAGATCGTGGTGCTCAACGCCGACGATGATGCGTGGGAAGGCTTCGTCGAGACCGAGCCGTTCCTGAGCTTCGACGCCTGGAGGGACCGCTGGCTGAGTGACCTCGAAGGGAACTCAATAGACTTCCAGAGGGTGCAGCCCTCTGCCGCAGCCCACGTAGAGCGCGTGATCTTCCCGCTCCGGTTGGATGCGAAGGGACACACCCAGATACTCCTCAGGAGTGATGAACGTCCCTCGTCCGCCGCGCCGGAGACGGACCTGGAGGTCTCGCCGCGCTCGATCTCTAACGCCCATCTGCGCATCGAGTTGGGCCGGGCTGGAATCCGCGAGCTAATCTTCGGCGGGCGGAATCTGCTTGGAGATGGTGGCATCGGCCTGCACCTGCGCCAGGACTCCACCGACACATGGACTTTCCACACGGATCACTTCGACGAATCCGTGGAGGCAACTTTCGAGGCTGACGGTTGGATCGTCGAGGAGGCAGGCCCCTTGCGGGCGCGGGTTCGCCTGGAGGGAACTCTCGGCGGCTCGCGGGTTCGCTGGACGCTCACGCTGCATCGTGGAGTGCCGAAGCTGCACATCGGGGTGGAGATAGAGTTCAGCGAGAGGTTCCGGCTGCTCCAGATGCCCATCTCGCTGGCTGATCCTCCCGCCAGGCACACTGACGGGCTTCCAGGTGGTTGCGTGGAACGTGCCCCTGGGGCGACAGAGTGGCCCGTGCAGGGCTGGTCCCGCGTCGAGGTAGAGAGCCATCACCTGGCCGTAGTGACGGGCGACGCGTACAGCCTGAGCTTGGACGGCAACCGCTGGCAATGGACCCTGCTCAGGAGCCCGAAGATGGCTTGGGGAGGCGGCAAGCCGGAGGTGTATGGTGGGCGCGACTGGCACACGGATCAGGGGCCGCACACCTTTGACTTCGTGCTCCGGGCCAAGGAGCGTCTGGAGGAAGCGGGATTGCATACCGCGACACGGCAGCAGATGCAGCCACCGATCATATTCGACCGCTACGAGGGTATGGACAGGCCGCCGTGGGGCAACAGTCCGCCGCGCTCCCTGTGGCTTGGCGCGGTCGACCGCGCCCTGGCGGACGGCAGGATGGGCCATCTTCTGGCGGATGCGCCAGGCGACGAGGTTCGGCCGCTCTTTGAGACGGATTAGGAAGACCCTGCCGGAAGGCGATCCACCAAGCCTGTAATATCTCCGCCATGCCCCAACTTCGAGAAGGAGATGGATGAACACCAACGACCGTCACCGCCTGGAACGCCACGCCCGCCGCATCGAAGAGTTGAGGCTGTGGCGCAACACCTACGAGGTCTCTGTGAAACGTTGGCGGTTCGTAGCAGGAGAGGACGGAGAACACGAGATATTACCTGGAGATTTCTGGCCCGTTATCAGCACCCCGGTGAACTTCTCAGCCGGCGCAAGAATCCCGGACGACTGGACCGGCCTGCCCGTGGAGCTGGAACTCTGGCTCGGTGGCGAGGGGTTCGTGGAGGTTACTAATGGCGACCACAGGGTCTCGGGCGGTCTCAACCCTTTTCACCGCAGCTACCGGGTGGCGGATAAGGCACGGGGTGGGGAAGAGATCAGGATAGAGGCCGAGGTCGTCTCGAAAGGCGTCTTCGGGTCCAACGTCGCGGAACCCAGGCTGGTACGGTCGAGCCTGGTCGTTCCGCAGACGGAGGCCAGGGCGCTGGAGCGGGATCTCAGCGCCGTCTTCGAAGCCTGCACGGCTCTCGACGACCACGAGGTTGTTCCCCTGCTCCTCGATGTGCTGGACGAAGCTGCCGCCATCCTCTCAGAGGGCTGGCCGACCGCCACCGGCGCCACCCTGTCCCGCCACCTCGAAGGCTACATAAACCCGATAGGCGACGGAATCAACAACCTGCCGGACCACTACGCCGCGAAGGCCCTGGACATAGACCGCATCGGCCAGGAGACCTGGAGCCTGCCACCGGCCCCCGAGCCCCTCGGTCCGCTCCCGGACAAAGCCGTAGAGACGGTTCGGCGGGCGCGGGAGACTGTGGCCGCGTGTCTCGCGCGGCTCAAGGAACGGTACCCGCCCGTGGGGAAGATCTCGCTGACAGGCCACGCGCACCTGGATCTCGCGTGGCTCTGGCCCGTCGCCGAGACCCGCCGCAAGGGGCGCCGCACCTTCGCGAGCGTCCTCGGCCTCATGGATCGCTACGAGGATTTCACCTTCAACCAGTCGTCAGCCCAGCTCTACGAATGGGTCGAGAAGGATGCCCCCGAGTTGTTCGAGAAGGTCAGGGATCGCATCGCGGAAGGACGGTGGGAGACGGTCGGCGGGTCGTGGGTCGAGCCTGACTGCCAGATCCCCTCCGGCGAGTCCTTCGCCCGCCAGCTACTCTACGGCCAGAAATATTTCGGCGAGAAGTTCGGACGACGCTCGACTGCGGCCTGGCTCCCCGATACGTTCGGCTTCTCGCCCGGAATTCCGCAGCTTCTACGTGGAGCGGGCATGACCGGCTTCTTCACGTACAAGCTCAACTGGAGCGAGACCAACAACTTTCCCCACGACCTGTTCGTGTGGGAAGGCATAGACGGCAGCCGCGTCGTGGCGCACTCCTTCGACAACCCTGGCACGGACTACAACGGCGACATCGCCCCGGTGGACCTGCACGGCACCTGGAAGAACTTCAGGGGCAAGCGCCACCATCCCGAAAGCCTGTTCGCGTTCGGATGGGGCGACGGCGGCGGCGGTCCGAGTGAGAAGATGCTCGAAAACTACGCCCGCCTCAAGGATTTCCCCGCGCTGCCGCGCCTGCGGATGGGCCGCGTGGACGAGTTCTTTGACACCCTTCCCCGTGACGGGCTGCCGAGATGGGTCGGTGAACTCTACCTGGAGCTGCACCGCGGCACCCTGACCACGCAGGCGAAGGTCAAGAAGCTCAACCGCGAGGGAGAGCACCGGCTGGTGGAGGCCGAAGCGTTCTCGACGCTCGCAGCCCTCCAGGGCCACGAGTACCCCCGCGAAGAACTGGAGCGGCTGTGGAAGGTGCTGCTGCTCAACCAGTTCCACGACATCCTGCCGGGAACTTCGATCTCCGAGGTCTACGTGGACACCCACCGCGAACTCGAAGAAGCGGTGAACCGCGCAAGCGAGTTGCGCGACCGCGCCCTGCGAAACCTGTCCAGGGGAAACGAGTCTGGCGTCGGAGTCCTCGTAGCAAACGCCTCGCTTCATCCCAGGCCCGTCACGGTGCTCGTACCTGACGATCCAGAATCTTCCATGAGCATCCTCGATGCGGAAGGTAGTGCGCTGCTTGTGCAGCAGACCGCGGACGGGCTCCTCGTCCACGACCCTAACCGGCTAGTGCCGGGGTTGGAATCTGTCGGCCTGGTTCTGGAGAACCCGGGGGTCGCAGCTCCGGTGGAGCAGGCCGGTGTGCGGGTCGAGGAAGCCGAGACACGGATCGTGATCGAGAACGATCTCCTGCGCGTCGAGATCGGCGCTGACGGAAGCCTGGACCGCGTCCACGACAGGGAGATGGGGCGCGAGGTCCTCGACGCAAGGGGCAACAGGCTCGTAGCCTACACGGACAAACCGGCCTTGTGGGATGCCTGGGACGTGCAGGAGGGTTACGAGCGCGAAGGCGGGGAGATCCCCGGCGCAATAGACGTCGAGGTTATTGAGTACGGTCCACTGCGGGTATCCGTGCTGGTAGAGCGGCGGTGGCGGGACTCCCGCGTCGTTCAGACGTACCGTTTGCTCTCCGGTTCGAGGCGTCTGGACATAGAGACGGACATCGAGTGGCACGAACGCCAGGTCATGCTGCGGGCGCTCTTCCCGCTCAACGTCCGCTCCCACGAGGCGACGTTCGAGACGATGTTCGGCGTCGTGAAGCGCCCGACGCACGGGAACACATCGTGGGACGCTACCCGCTTCGAGGTCTGCGGCCACCGGTTCGCCGACCTCTCCGAGACCGGTTACGGGGTCGCCCTCCTCAACGACGGCAAATACGGCCACAGCGCCAGGGACAACGTGCTCGGCATCAGCCTGCTCAGGAGCCCGCTCTACCCGGACCCGCTCGCCGACGAAGGTGAACACCATTTCACGTACAGCCTCTACTCGCATCCCGGCGGCTGGGCCGAAGCCGGAGTAGCCGACGAGGCCCTGGAACTGAACTCCCCACTCATCGCCGCGACGGGCTCGTTACCGGATGCCGACACAACATCAGGATTCGTGACGTTTGACGGTGTGAAGCTCGCGCTCGGTAGCCTCAAGCTGGCGGAGGATGGGCGGGGTGTGATCCTGCGCCTCTACGAGCCGCACGGCGCCCGTGGCAGCTGTGCGCTCCGGTTCGTAAGCCGGGTGGAGAACGCCGCGCGGGTAAACCTGCTGGAGGAGCCGGAAGGTAGTCCCGTCGAGATCGAAGGAGACATGGTCCGGCTGGAAGTGCGGCCGTTCGAGGTCATCACCCTGCGCCTGGAACTGGAAAACGGGTAGGATAGACGAGAGCTCATCGAAAGGGGAAGGCATGGAACATCGGCGGCTGGGACGCACGGGCCGGGAGAACTCGGTACTCATATTCGGGGGGGCGGCGCTGGCCGAAGCTAGCGAGGAAGCGGCGGACACCGCGATCTCGCAGGCGCTCGAAGCGGGTATTGACCACTTCGATACAGCCGCCGACTACGGCGATTCAGAGCTTCAGTATGGACGCTGGATGCCGGAGATCCGGGACCGCATCTTCCTCTCCACCAAGACCGGAGATCGCGGGAAGGACGCGGCGCGGCGTTCCATAGAACGCTCGCTGGAGCGGTTGCGGGTGGATAACGTGGACCTGATACAGCTTCACGCCATCGGCGACATCGAAGACCTAGACCGCGCCACAGGTCCCGGCGGCGCCCTGGAAGCCGCGCTCGAAGCCAGGGACGAGGGGCTGGTCGGGGCCGTCGGCATCACCGGCCACGGCAACGAAGCCCCCGCGACGCACCTGGAGGCCATGCGCCGCTACCCGTTCGACACGGTGCTTACGCCCTGGAACTACGTGCTCTCCACCGACGAAGGCTACCGCCGCGACTTCGAGGCTCTGGTCGAGGAGACGCAGTTGCAGGAGACGGGACTGATGATTATCAAGACCATCTCGCGCAGGAACTGGACGGAGGGAAATCCGCTGGAGAACCAGCGCCGCTCCACGTGGTACGAGCCGTTCGAGGAGCAGGAATACATAGACGCGGCGGTCTCGTTCGTTCTGGCGCGGCAAGAAGTTACGGGCATCGCCATGGCCGGGGACGTCGGCCTCGTTCCCAACATCATCGAAGCCGAGAAGAACCGGATGCCACTGGAGAAGGCCGAAGAGACGCTCGTGAACGCCCCGGATTACTCCTCGCCGTTTATCTCAATGCCCTTCTAGCCAGATAGGTTTGTCCGTATAGGCGGGAATCGAGGAGGACGTTTTGCAGAAGGTGCGATTCGGCAAGACGGACATGGAAATTTTACCTACAGGCTTCGGAGCGTGACCGTCGGCGGCGATGGATGGGTCACAACAAGTTGGGTTGCGGGCCATAAGACTGTGCGAACTGGTAGTCTCCGCAGGACGAATAATTGATATAAGCGTCGCTGTCTATGATTGAAATATCAGTGTCTTAATCGCCGAAACCGAAAGGCACTCCTCACTGACGTCCAAGAGGCAACGGTACTTTTTATAGACGGGGGCTAGAACGTGCCTCGCCGGGAAAGGATAATGCGGCCAGCAAATACTTCTCCAGAAGGAGGTAGTGCGCGTGGTCAATCCGAAAAAGGCCAAAGATAGCGCCGGGAAGGCATCCGGCGGCGGCATGGGTAGGAGTCCTGCTGGTTCGGGGCAGAGCATCGCTACAGATGGGCAACCGGTTGAGAGCCCGAAGGGTGGCGGCGGGCTTCTGCCGGTAGACATCCTCCGTGATGTTGCGGGCATACCGGCTCCGCTGGCCGCTGAACTGGCCGGGATCTTGCCGTTGGAGCAGATCTCGCAGGACGAACTCAGTATGCCGGTCTACGGCAACTACTGTGGAATGGGACACGGAGACCCCACTGGACGGACGCCGCCGATAGACGCCGTAGATGCGGTCTGCCGGGAGCATGACATGTGCTACGAGAGCCTAGGTGATTTTGAGCCCTGGTGCGATCTGGAGCTTGTAGGGAGCATGCCGGATGCCATAGCGCAAACCGAGTCACCGCTCGGAAAACAAGCCGGGGTACTGGCGCTGCTGTATTTCGCCTTAGCAGAGCGGAACCTCTCGCTGGGCAAGACCCTGTTCAAAGATACGGGCCTGAATCGCTGAGAAGGTCTCCGAACGTGTGCTGCGAGATCCTGCGCGTGCCAGTTAGCCGCTCCGAACCCGGGGTGTGTTCCGGGGTCCGAAAAAAGCAGATCGTCAGAAAAACTCGCGTGTATCTGCCGCAGGTGTTCTCGAAGTCGAACCAAGTGAAGATGGAACCTGGATCCGTGGGTCTTCCTATCGGGCAAGGAGAGATGGCTTCTCCAGAGGGAAGAAGCATAAGGAGGTGTGGCGTGGCGAAAGAACCGGCACCCAACGATGGAGGGACGCAAGAGACACCGACCCGCCAGGACGTGGACGTCCTGTTGGATGTTCAGGAACTCGAAGTCGACAAGATCAGCCTCGAAGTCCAGGGCCTGAGGGCGCACGTCTCCGTGCTCGCCGAGCTTGCGAGCCTCGTGAGCCTGCAGGTTGGGGTGGACGCGAGGCTGAATCGGGTGAAGCTGGAGATCGAAGGAGTGCGGGCCAAGGTACTCCTGAAAGTCAGGCTCGAGGACGTCCGCGCCATTCTGGAGAAGGCCCTGGAGACGGTGGCCGAGCATCCAGAGATCCTGGAGAGCCTTACCCGGGCGTTGGATGAGGTGCTCACCGGAAAGCTGAACGATGCGCTGGGCACGCTAACGAAAACCCTTGAGGGCTTGGAGGAAGGTGCCACCGTGGACGCGCCCCTCAAGAACAGCCTCGAAGAAGTACGCGCAGCCCTCGAAGGAATCCTAAACGAGGCAGAGCAAGGAGTTGCCCGTGAGGCCCTGCCCGCTGGGCCTGCGGACGACACACCGTAGAACCCTCGAAAAGATAGAGTATCTTCAGACAGGAGGGCTTCTCCGCGCTACGCGCAGCGGTAGGGCTATTAGCAGCCCGGTCCTCGACACCGCTCGTCTGGAAGGAAAGACAGTCGCTAGCCCGGTGGCCCTTGGGCTTTGACGGTTCTCAAAGCAGCCGATGATTTCCTCTCACGACCGATCTCCTACCCGGAAGCGAAGGAAACCGTGCGAACGCCGCCCCCAACGAACGATGCGGCTCACTACAGTTCTTGCGCAAGCCATCCTGTAGTCTGGGTGCCTGTATCTCCCTTTCCCTTTTCCCAGACCGGGAGCTACCCGACCCCGGTCTGGAACTCGCCGGGGTAGGAGTTCATTGTCGCGCTGAACTGGAGCGGGTCGCCGTTCCGTTTCTGCCCGCGTTGTGCCAGAAGTTCACTGCGTCGGGCGGCATAACCACCTGTCTGCCGGCCTTCACGATCGTATCTCGCTTGCATTGCGGACGGATGCGTGCCTCGAAAAGGAGATAATCCCGTGCGGTTCAGGGAACCGTCATTCCTAGAACGGAGGAGAGTGGAAGATCGTGGGCAAAGAAGGCCGGTTGCTCTGGACTGGCGATCTCGAAGACCGGAACCTCGGGGAGGTCGTACTGGAACGGTGGGACGAGCCTTCCGGGAGGCTCGATCAGGCCGCTTCGCGGTTCATGGAGAGGGCCGCGGCGCTTCGGGCACTCCGTGTCGCCGTGGAGAGGGGAAGAGCCGGAGACCGCTGCCCCGGACAACGCGAAGAGCCTGGCCACCGTGTTCGGGTTGCGTGCGCCCGGTCGATTCGGGCGAGAAGGTGGACATCGCCCGCCTGATGGAAGCCGCGCGAGACGGTAAGGTGTAAGTATCCCGAAAATTGGCGGCATGAGAAAAATGGAAAGTACAGGAGGTCGTGTTGTGACGGGATCAAACGGGCTACTCGCTGGATGGTGGACGGACCCCTCGCCGGACAAACCTTCCGGGGGAAGGGAATAGGATGGCGGAGATAGGTGTTGGCCTCGTCGGCTACAAGTTCATGGGACGCGCACACTCCAACGCATACCGGCAGGTCACCCGGTTCTTCGACGTTGACCCGTCGCCAAGGATGGCCGCCATCTGCGGTAGGGACGAAGCCGGCGCAAGCGAAGCCGCAGATACGCTGGGCTGGGAGTCCTACGAGACGGACTATCACAGGCTTATAGAGCGCGACGACGTGGGCCTGGTGGATGTCTCCACGCCGGGCAACACGCACCGCGAGATCGTGCTGGCCGCGCTGGAGGCCGGGAAGCACGTCCTCTGCGAAAAGCCGCTCGCCAACAACCTCGAAGAGGCCCGCGAGATGCTGGCTGCCGCCCGCGCTGCCGGGATGGTGAACATGGTCTGCTTCAACTACCGTAGGGCGCCAGCGGTGCAGCTCGCGAAGAAGCTAGTGGAGGAAGGTCGGCTCGGAGAGATCCGCCACTGGCGGGCAACGTACCTCCAGGACTTCATCATGGACCCATCTTTCCCCCTGATCTGGCGCCTCCAGAAAGAGGTCTCGGGCTCCGGTGCCCTCGGGGACATCGGCGCCCACATCGTTGACCTGGCCCACTTCCTCCTCGGCCCGATCTCAAGCGTCACCGGCATGATGGAGACGTTTATCAAAGAACGTCCGCTCGAAGAGGCGAGTGCTGGTGGCGGGCTTTCGGCCACCGGCGGCGCGGAGACTGGCGAGGTGACGGTTGACGACGCGGCGGCGTTCCTCGCCCGCTTCGAGAACGGCGCGATCGGCACCTTTGAAGCGACGCGCTTCGCGGCAGGGCGAAGGAATCAAAACTCGTTCGAGATCAACGGCTCCAGGGGCAGCGTCGCTTTCGATCTCGAACGCATGAACGAGCTGGAAGTATTCTTCACCGACGATGCGGCCGACGTGCAGGGCTTCCGCACCGTGAACGTGACGGAGCCAGATCATCCGTACACGGGCGCCTGGTGGCCGCCGGGGCACATCATCGGCTACGAGCACACGTTCATCCATACCATAAAGGACCTGATGGACGGCATAAAGTCCGGCGAGAGCCCGGCCCCGACCTTCGAGGACGGATTCCGTTGCCAGGCCGTCCTCGACGCGGTCGAACGGAGCGCCGCGAGCGGTGGTTGGGAGCAGCCCGAGAAGGAAGGAAACTAGTTTGGCGGACACGCCGCGCGTCACAATCTGGAACGAGTACCGTCACGAGAAGACCGACGACGAAGTGAAGGAGATCTACCCGGACGGCATCCACGCCGTCCTCGCCTCCGCCCTCAAGGACAGGGGATTGAACCCCCGCACCGCCACGCTGGACGAGCCAGAGCATGGCCTCACCGAAGAGGTTCTCGACAACACGGACGTTCTCATCTGGTGGGGTCACATCGCCCACGACGAGGTGTCCGAGGAGGTCGTCGAGCGGGTGTACGGGCGGGTGCTCGGGGGTATGGGCCTGATCGTGCTTCACTCAGGACACTTCTCGAAGATCTTCAAGAAGCTCATGGGCACCACCTGCGACCTCAAATGGCGCGAGGACGACAGGGAGCGTCTCTGGGTCGTCGCGCCGGGCCATCCCATCGCCGAGGGGCTGGGTGAGTACATCGAACTCGAAGAGGAGATGTACGGCGAGCACTTCGACGTGCCGCAGCCGGACGAGCTGGTGTTCGTTAGCTGGTTCGGCGGGGGAGAGGTCTTCCGTAGTGGCCTCTGCTATCGGAGAGGCGCCGGCAGGGTCTTCTACTTCCGCCCCGGCCACGAGGCCAACCCCTCGTACCATAACCCCGATGTGATCAGAGTGATTTACAACGCCGTCCGCTGGGCCACCCCGACTCCTGGCGCCACGCCCGTCTACGGCAACGCGAAGCCGCTCTCATAAACAACCCTTCTTCGAAACTCGACCTTGAGATACTCTCGAAAACCCAAAGGCTCAGAAAGGTGTGAATATGAGGATACCCGGTCCACTTGCCCCGACGACTGTGGAGCGTATCAGGCTCGCTTCTGGGCGTGAGGAGAACCTGCCAAAGATTACTCCACGTTTCCTCAAGTAGAGTGGGCCGTTTCCGTATAGTGCCTACGGAGGTAAGCCTATCCTCAGTCTGAACGGCGAACCATGGTACGCAGAGTTTGTCATCCTCAGCTTCCAAGAAGCTGAGGATGGGAGGGCGTTTGGGTGAATCATGTACACCGAGGACCGTTTCCCACACGCTGGACGCCAACTCCCGTGAAAATCTTTCCCCCGGTCAAGCTACTTGACCTGCTGGATCGAGTATACGCTCGCGCGGGCAAGCGTAGCGGAGCATTCGATATCCTCGCTTGGAAGGGTGACGATGTCCTTTGTGCTGATGCCAAACATGGCGGTAAGGATGCGCTGCGTCCCTCCCAGAAGATTTGAGTGGAGGCTGCCTTGGACTAGAGGATACCGCTAGAATCTTTGCTGGTGGTGGAGTGGGGATTCGGAGAAGGAGAGCAAACCGTACAATAGCCAGCCTGATCTTAACTGCGCTGTCTGCGCTAGAAAGGAATACGATTGCGTGAGAGAGAACGAAACTTCGAGCCCCTGCGCGCTGGCGTCGTGGGCCTCGGCTGGGCCGGAGAGCAACACCTCAAAAACTACCAGAGAATGCCGAACGTCGAGGTGAAGGCCATCGCCGGGCTGGAGGTCGAGCGGCTGCGCCAGCTCGGGAACGACTACGGCGTCTCCGATCTGTACGAGAGCTGGGAGGACCTCGTAGCCCGCGATGACCTCGACATCGTGAGCGTCGCCACGCCAAACCATCTGCACGCCCCGATCTCCATAGCCGCCTTCGACGCGGGAAAGCACGTGCTCTGCGAGAAGCCGCTGGCCCGTACAGGGGCCGAGGCCGAGGGAATCGTGAACGCCGCACGCAGGGCCGGACGGGTGCTGGAGATCGCCTTCACCCAGCGCGAGCGCGGCGACGTGCAGACGCTCCGGCGGCACGTCGAGGAGGGTAATCTCGGAAGGGTCTACCACGCGAAGGCGACCTGGTTGCGCCGCGACGGCATCCCCGGCATGGGAAGCTGGTTCACAGACAAGAACATGGCGGGTGGTGGCCCCCTCATAGACCTGGGGGTTCACATGGTAGACATGGCTCTCTTCCTGATGGACGAGCCGGAGGTCGAGGCCGTGAGCTGCGCCACCTACGCCGAACTCGGCCCTAGAGGCCGCGGAAGCCGGGCCAACGACGACGACAACACCAAGACCATCATTGGCGACGCGTACGAGGTCGAGGATCTCGCGACCGCCTTCATCCGGCTCTCCGGCGGGGCGACGCTGAACCTCGAAGCCGGCTGGGCCGCCTACCGCGAGTCGAGCGACGACTTCGGCGTCACGCTCTACGGTACGGACGGTGGGGCCGAGTTGAAGGTCAAAAACTACGGCACGAGAGATACCGTCCGCATCTACACGGACGTGGCGGGCGTCCCCGCCGTGGTCGCGCCGGAGATAATGCCGCGTGAGGGCCATCGTGGCGTCGTGCGGCGTTTCATCGAGACTATCCGGGGCGGCGATTGGGAGGGCCATCATGGGGAAGAAGGTCTTCGACGTACCCGCGTCATAGACGCCTGCTACGCCTCAGCCTTCCAGAACCGGGAGATCTCCATGCGGGAGTTGATCCGGGAGGAGGCCGTATGAAGTCCGCGCTGTTCGTCTGCGGCGGCTGGGGGGCCACGAGCTGGAGAAGTGCGCCCGCATCTTCGCCCCGTTTCTGGAGGGGAACGGGTACGAGACCGAGACCTCCACGACCCTCGACTTGTACCTAGATGGGGAGAAGATGCATTCCCTGGACCTCATAGGCCCGATCTAGACCATGGGAACCATTACGGAGGAGCAGGAGCAAGGTTTGATCCGGACCATCCAGAGCGGTGCCGGGCTCGCCGGTTGGTACGGCGGCATGGCCGACTCGTTCCGCAACAGCATCGACTACCAGTTCATGGTGGGCGGGCAGTGGGTCGACCATCCCAGCAACATCGTCGACTACACAGTCCAGATCACGGACCACGACGATCCCATAACCGCCGGCCTCGAAGACTTCGCCAAGCACTCCGGGCAGTGCTACACGCACGTAGATCCATCCAACGAGGTGCTCGCCAGCACCACGTTCTCCGGCGAGCATGTGCCCTGGATCCAGGACAACACCATCCCGGTCGTGTGGAAAAGCAAGTGGGGCGAAGGACGAGTCTTCTATACTCATCGCTTGGCCATGTGGCAAAGGACTTCGACACCCGAGGCCAAGACGCTGGTCCAGCGCGGCGTGTTGTGGGCGAGCAGGTGAAAAGGCTACAGGCTTCAGGTACGAAAACCTGAAGCCTGCGGCCTGAAACCTAAAGACAAGGAGACGGAATATGAACGGGAAAGGCCTGTCAGGGTCGGGGTGATGGGGGCTGGCAAGATCAGCGGCATCTACCTGCAGAACGGCGCGGTCTTCGACGACATCGAGATCGTTGCCTGCGCAAACATCCTGCCGGAGCGCGCCAGGAAGCAGGCGGGGGAGTGCGGCGTCCCGAAAGTGTACTTGCCGGAGGAGCTTCTCGCCGATCCAGAGGATCGAGGTCGTACTGAACCTGACGGTCACGGTGGTACACGCCGAGGTCTCGCTCGCCGCCCTCGAAGCTGGCAAGCATGTCTACACGGAGAAGCCACTGGCCGTGAGCCTTGAGAACGGGCGGAGGATGCTCGATGCCGCGGGGGAGAAAGGGCTCCTCATCGGTTGCGCCCCCGACACGTTTCTGGGCGGTGGGTTGCAGACGTGCCGCAAAGTGCTGGACGAGGGTGTGATAGGAGAGCCGGTGGCCCTAACGGCGCTAATGATGACCCACGACCCGGAGGACTGGCACCCGAACCTGGACTTCTTCTACCAGCCGGGCGCAGGCCCGATGTTCGATATGGGACCGTACTACCTGACCGCGATGGCGACGCTCATCGGGCTGATCCGGCGGGTCACGGGATCGGCCCGCATCACTTTCCCCGAGCGCATGATTACGAGCCAGCCCCTTTCGGGAACCCCGATCATAGTGAACCCCCCGACCCACATAGCTGGCGTGATGGACTTCGAGGGCGGTACCGTCGGAACGCTCGTCACCAGCTTCGACGTGTGGTCCGAGGAGCATTCCCGCATCGATTTGTACGGCACGGAAGGCACCCTGAGCGTCCCCGACCCGAACACCTTCGGCGGCCCCGTGCGCGTCTGGAGGTCGGACGAGAACGCCTGGGAAGAGATACCGCTCTCGCATCCATATTCGGAGAACAGCCGGGGTATCGGGCTCGCGGATATAGCCCAGGCCATCCGCACCGGCAGAAAACATCGCGCGACCGGCGAGCTAGGCTTCCACGCTCTCGAAGCCATCCACGCCTTCCTCGATTCGTCGGAGACCGGGAGGCATGTCGAGGTAACGAGCGTCTTCGAACGCCCCGAGCCGCTTCCGGCCGCTTCGCCGGCCGAGATTTTCGGGGGCGCGGCATGAGGCGGGATCAGATCTCACTCCAGCTATACACCGTCCGCGACCACACGGCGCAGGACATGGAGGGCACCCTGCGGCAACTCGCGGAGATCGGATACACAGCAGTCGAGTTCGCGGGTTTCGGCGGCCTCTCCGCCATCGAACTGCGCCGGATCCTGGATGAACTCGGTATGCGGGCCTCCGGCGCGCACATCCCACTAGATACGTGGGAGGCAGCCGCGGAGGCCGTACTGGGAGACATTCGAGCCCTGGGCGCATCGCACGCCACCGTCCCGATAATTCTCCCGGATCGCAGGCCCAACGCGGAAGCTATCTCCCGCCTTGCCCGGAGCTTCAATCGGTGGGGAGAACTTTGCCAGTCCGAAGGCGTCAAATTCTCGTATCACAACCACGATTTCGAGTTCGCGCCGTTCGATGAGACTACATTGTGGGATATCCTGGTAAATGAGACGGATCCAGAACTCGTCCGATTTGAGCTAGACCTGTACTGGGTGCGGTACGGTGGAGGAGATCCCGAAGCCTTGCTGCGCAATCTTGGGGACCGGATCTTGCTCGTGCATCTCAAGGACATGGCTCCGGACGAGAGCCGCTCCGACCTCCCTGTCGGAGAGGGCGGTATGCCGTGGCTGAAGCTCATCGAAATTGCCGATGAGGCCGGTGTGGACTGGTACATCGTCGAGCAGGACAACCCCAAAGACGCGATGGAGGACGTGCGCATCAGCCTGCGCAACCTCCAGCAGATGGCTGATGACTGAAAGCAAGATCGAACGCTACTGGCAGTCGTACCTCGACACGCTGCTGGATGATTCGCCCGCCCGGCAAGAGGATTATGAGGCATGGTCGTTCGGGAACGGCCCCGAGATGGCTGACGAGTTGGGCGCCCTGGTCGTCTCGGGCCGCAAGACCGCGACATGCTCTGCGCTGTGGGAGATCGAAGCCGAGGGCGAATCTATAGCGCGGCCCGGAGAGAAGTCCGTGATCCTGGACGGGACCGGCGATCCGCTGTGCATCATAGAAACGACGGAGGTCGAGATCCGCCGGTACGATGAGATTGACGAAAGGTTCGCCGCCGAGGAGGGGGAGGGCGATCTGTCCCTGGAGTACTGGCGCGAAGCCCACTGGGAATTCTTCTCCCGCACGCTTCCCGGTATAGGTCGGAAACCAAGCTTCGACATGCCGCTCGTGTGCGAGCGATTCCGGGCGGTCCATTGGTGAGGCCGGGTTTGCGATACCTGCCATGCGTGGATAAATAAGGCTGAACCGGAGGGATACGGGAAGGAAAATATGCAATTTCCTGATGGCTTCTTGTGGGGTACGGCGACGGCTTCCTATCAGATCGAGGGCGCCGTGAACGAAGGCGGACGCGGTCCGTCTATCTGGGACACGTTCTCGCACACGCCAGGTAAGGTCTACCGGGGCGACACCGGCGATATTGCCTGCGACCATTTCCACCACCTCGAAGAAGACCTCGATCTTATGGCGGACCTTGGCCTCAAAGCCTACCGCTTCTCCGTAGCCTGGCCCCGCATACAGCCCGATGGATCAGGCCTAGCCAACCAGGAAGGGCTGAATTTCTACCGGCGGCTCGTAGACGGACTGCTGCAACGGGACATCGTCCCGATGCTCACGCTGTACCATTGGGATCTGCCGCAAGCCCTGGAAGACCGGGGCGGCTGGACGAGCCGGGATACGAGCGAGCGGTTCGCGGAGTATACCGGCATCGTGTACGAAGCGCTGGCCGACTCCGTGCCGTTCTGGATCACGCTGAACGAACCATGGGTCGCTTCCTGGCTGGGCCACGGCTACGGCATCCACGCACCGGGGAAGCAAGATCCCGCCTCCGCCCTCGCCGCAACCCACCACCTCCTGCTCGGCCACGGCCTCGCCCTGAAGCGGATGCGTTCTATCGGAGGGGACAACCAGCTCGGTGTCACACTAAACCTGCACCCTGCTGTGGCGGCCCGCGATCGCGAGGCCGACGAAGAGGCCGCCCGCAGGGTGGACGGCCAGGCTAACCGGCTCTACCTCGACCCGCTGTTCCACGGTGCGTACCCGGAGGACATAATCTCCTTCTACGAGGGGCGTGGCGTGGAAGGACCGCCGGTGCGCGACGGCGACCTGGAGGAAATATCCGGTTCCGTGGACTTCCTCGGCATCAACTACTACTTCCGCCACCACGTACGCGATGCGCCGGATGAAACCCCATCGCAGATACCCTTCTCGGAACTCGACGCCCGGCCCATCGTTCCGCACGCGGCCGAGAAGACCGCGATGGGCTGGCCCGTCGAGCCTGACGGCCTGGCTGATATGCTCGTGCGGCTCAAGAACAAATACACCGACGCGCCACTCTACGTCACGGAGAACGGCCGCGCCGTCCACGACTACGCCGACCCCAATGGTGACGTGAAGGACGAGGAGCGCATCTCCTACCTTGATGCCCACTTCAGGGCTGTGAACGGGGCTATGGATCGGGGCGTAGACCTGCGCGGGTATATGGTCTGGTCGTTCCTGGACAACTTTGAGTGGGCCGAGGGCTACTCCAAGCGGTTCGGCCTCGTGTACGTGGACTACGCCACGCAGAAGCGCATCCCCAAGTCCAGCGCCCGATGGTACTCGGAGGTCATTCGCCGCAATGGTCCGGACGGCTGATCGGATGCCCGACTCGTGAGGCTGCTGCTGGTGCGGCATGGAGAGACGCTGGGTAACGTCGAGAGGAGGCTCCAGGGGGCGGATGATCCGCTGACGGAGCGCGGCCGTCGGCAGGCGCGCGAGCTCGCTGCGAACCTATCCGGCCGGAGAGACATAGTGGCGTTGTACGCGAGTCCTTTCGCGCGTGCGTTGGAGACGGCGCGGGCCATCGGCGGTGCGCTGGGTATGGAGCCAGAGGTGCGCGAGGGGCTTGCGGAGGTGAACGTGGGGCAGGCCAGCGGACATCGTTTCGAAGAGTGGGCCGGGCAATTCCCGGAGGAGGCGGAGAAATTCAGGACTCAGGGCATGGACTACACCTGGCCCGGCGGGGAGAGCGGGCACGACATCTCCGCCCGCGCCGCCACCGAGCTGGATCTCATCCTGTCCGAAAACCGGAACGCGCAGGACGCAGTAGTCGTTGTTTCGCACGGTGGGACTTTGGCCTGGATCATCTCCCACCTGCTCCAGGAGCCGGGTGACGAATGGCCCCACGAGCACATGCGCCTCGATAACTGCTCCATCACCGAGGCTGAAGTCCCGGAAGATGGCCTGGCATCGTTTCTGTATACGAACGAGATCGGCCACCTCTCCCCATCGCCGGACGCCGAAGCCGCCACGGGAGACGAAGAGATAGCCTGAAGAACCCACCAGGAGGAACACATGAACTACAGAAACCTTGGAGAGACGGGCATGCGGGTATCCGAGATAAGCCTGGGAACCTGGGCGCTCGGGAGCGAGTGGGGTGAGGTTTCGGAGGAGGACGCCTACGCCACCCTGAACCGCGCGGTGGATTCCAGCGTGAACTTCCTGGACACGGCAGACGTGTACGGCGACGGACGTAGCGAGAAACTCATCGGTCGCCTGCTCGAAGATCGGCCGAACGACGAAATATTCGTCGCCACCAAAGCCGGCCGCCGCCTCGATCCGCATACAGCCGAAGGCTACAACTACCACAACCTCTCTGCCTTCGTGGATCGCAGCCTGACGAACCTGGGTGTGGAGTCGCTCGATCTCCTCCAACTCCACTGTCCGCCGGCGGAGGCGTACTGGCAGGATGAGACTTTCGAGGCGCTTGACTGGCTCGTGGAGGCTGGAAAAGTCAAGCACTACGGGCGAGGGCGAAGGTGAAACCCACGTCATCCCCATCTCCCGCTTGAAAGACCTGGTGAATTGGGAGCACGTCGGGGACACCTTCGCACGTCCGGCCGAGGTGTCGCGGTTGGCTACCAGGACGCGAACTACGCCGTCGCCATCTGGAACACGCGCCAGACCGAGTTCAGCAAGGAGATGCCGTTCGCGGATGGCATCTCCTACGGTGGGATGCTGATAGGACCACCGGCAGAAACCACCTGGTTGCGCCTCTCGCGCCGCCTCGACCCACAAAACGGGAAGCACGAGTTCCGGGCGGCCACCAGCCGGGACGGAGAGGACTGGGTGTGGGGCGGAACGTGGACCTTCGCAGACACCGAGCTGCGCATTGGGTTGATCTCGCACGGCGGCGACGATCCGCAGGCTACCTCCCAGTTCGGATACTTCCGCGTTTACCAGCCGTAGGTGGCTGTCTGGTGGATGGAAAGCCCGTTCGCGCCGAATTCGACGACGCGAACGGCAGTTGGGGCGTGCGCGTTTCGCGGTGTTCTGTTAGGGGTAGGAAGGGTCTCGTTCGGATGCAGAGCCATGCGATTCAGGAGGAGCGAATGCCGCAGCGAGTAGAAGGAAGCATAGAGGTAGAGGCACCGGTTCAGGAAGTCTACGACTACTGGAAGTCGCTGGAGAACCTGCCGCGCTTCATGACCAACATAGAGGACGTGCGCTCGACAGGTGGTGATACCACCCACTGGACCGTCAAGGGGCCACTTGGGGCGAAGCTGGAGTTCGACGCCCGCACAACGCAGAACGAACCGAACAGCGCCATCGCCTGGAACACGGAGAACGGGGACGTAGAGACCTCGGGACAGGTGCGTTTCCAGGACGTCACCTCGGGCCGCACCCGCGTCGAGGTCCAGATGAACTACTGGGATCCGCCGGGAGGTAAGACGGGTGAAGTGGCCTCGCGCATCATCTCCAACCCGCAGGTGATGATGCAGCAGGACCTCCAGAACTTCAAAGAGATCATCGAGGGCACCGCGACGCCGGAGGAGATCCAGCAGCGCCCCGCCGTCGCCACCGCCCAGAGCAGCGTCGTGACGTTCCTGACCTCGGGCACCGGCCTGCTCTTCCTCGGCGGCGGGTTCCTCCTCTGGTTGCTCCTGCGCCGCGGTGGCTCCGGCAAGAGGTCGCGTATCATCTTCGAGTTCTAAACGCTGCTACAGAATCGGTGCGGTGAAGCGGGGCGCTGCGGCGCGTCCCGCTTCCGCTTTTCTAGGCCAGTTCGTTCGCCTTCGCGGCGAGGATGAAGTCGCTCTCGGTCAGGCCGTCTATCTTGTGGGTGAAGACCGTGATCTCCGCCTTGCCCCATCCGAAGGTGATGTCGGGGTGATGGCCCTGCTCTTCGGCGACCTCGCCAACCCGGCCCACGAAATCAAGCGCCTCCCTGAAGTTCTTGAAGCGAAATGTCTTCTTCAGATGATGCTCTTCGACGACCTCCCAGTCCGGGAGCTGGCTTGAGAGTTCCTCCAGTTCTTCGCCCTTCAGCGGCGGGGTATCACCCCGGCACGGTACGCACGTCTTGCTTGCTAGGTCGCTCACGATTTTCCTCCTTGTTATCCGGCGGCGACGAACTGCTTCTGGTAAAGTTCCATCGCGCCCCGGACCGTGTCTACAGCCTCCCCCGGCTCGGACATCGTGCCGACGTTGACCTCTTTGTTCTCCAGCTTCTTGTAGTCCTGGAAGAAACGTTGCAGCTCGTTCAGGCGGTGTTCGGGCAATTCGCTGAAGTGTTCGAAGCCCATGTACTCGGGGTCGTCGAGGTGGACGCAGATTATCTTCTCGTCGTTCTCGCCGTCGTCCACCATGGGCATCATCCCGATGGGGCGGGCTCGCAGCAGGCTCAGGGGCTGGACGGGTTCCTGCATCAGGACGAGCACGTCCAGCGGGTCCTCGTCGTCACCCAGGGTCTGGGGGATGAAGCCGTAGTTGGCGGGGTAGATCACGGACGAGTACAGGATGCGGTCCACGAGCAGGAGCCCCGTGTCTTTATCCAGCTCGTACTTTACCTTGGAGCCCTTGGAGATCTCGACTATTACGTTGAACTCTTCGGGGGCCTCGTCTCCGGGGGACACGTCGTGCCAGGGATGGGTCATCGAAGTTCCTTTCCAAATTGACCGGGTCTATTACCACCCATAAGATAGTTCCCTGTCCGGCGGTGCGGGAAACGTAGCCCAGTGAATAGGAGGAGCATGGAAGAGGCGCTCGCCTTCGTGGGCGTGGATATCGGGACGACGAGCGTAAAGGCCATAGCCTTCGACCGGCGGGGAGAGACGCTGGCGGACGAGGACCAGGAATATCCGCTGCGCTCATCGCGCCGGGGCAGGGCCGAACAGGACCCGGAGGAGATCCTGACCGCACTCCTCGATACCCTCGGCAAGGTCGTCGGCTCCTTGAAAGAACGCGGCGTCCGGGTGGTATGCATCTCCTTCAGCGCGGCGATGCACAGCCTGATGGCGCTGGATGGCGATGGAAAACCCCTCACGCCCTCCATCATCTGGGCCGACAACCGGGCCTCGGGACAGGCACGGCGAATCAGGGATGAGTTGGACGGCCTCGCCATACATCGCCGCACCGGCACCCCCATCCACCCGATGTCGCCCCTGGCCAAGCTCCTGTGGTTCAGGGAGGAAAACCCCGATACGTTCGAGGCGGCGGCCCGCTGGGTCTCGGTCAAGGAGTACATCTTCTCGCGGCTCTTCGGGGAGTTCGTGGTGGACCACTCCATAGCTTCGGCATCCGGGCTCTTCAACCTGGAGGACCGTGACTGGGACGAGGGTGCACTCCGCGTTGCCGGGGTTCCGCCGGAGAAACTCTCCCGTACGGTCCCGACGACGCACGTGATGGATGGTCTGCTCCCCGAGTATGCGGAGAAGCTCGGCCTGGAACGCGACACCCCTTTCGTCGTGGGGGCCAACGATGGGGCGCTGGCGAACCTGGGGGTAGGGGCTGTGGACCCCGGGATGGTGGCCGTCTCCATCGGAACCAGCGGCGCGGTGCGGTCCATCGTGCGGCGGCCGGAGTTCGAGGAGCACGGGAGGCTCTTCTGTTACGCGCTGGACGATGACGCGTGGGTGATCGGGGGTCCCATCAACAACGGCGGCATCGCCCTGCAGTGGCTCCGGGATTCCGTGTTTCCTGATCTGGCGGAGCAGGCCGAAAACAGGGGCGAGGAAGCCTACGACCTGATGGGTGCGATGGCGGACGAAATCTCCGCAGGGTCTGAGGGTTTGATCTTCCTTCCATATCTCACCGGAGAGCGTGCGCCCCACTGGAACTCCTCTGTGCGGGCCACGTTCTTCGGGCTTACGCGTTCCCACACCAACGGGCACATGATCCGGGCCGTCATGGAGGGAGTCGCCTTCCAGTTGTACGCCGTCGAACGCATATTGGCGGAGGTCGCGGACGAACCCAAAGAGGTGCGTGCTACAGGCGGCTTCGCCCATTCCGTGCTGTGGCGCCAGATGCTGGCCGACATTTTCGGACACGAGATCCTGTTCCCCGAAGGCGTAGAAGGTTCCAGCCTCGGCGCTGCCATGCTCGGCATGAAGGCTGTGGGGGAGATAGATTCCCTGGAAGCCACAAAGGAGATGGTTGGGATCTCCCACCGCCACAGGCCGAACCCGGAAAATACCGAAGTCTACGCTCAGCTAATGAAGATATTCGTGCGTCTCTACGACAGGCTCGAACCCGAGTTCGAGGCTTTGGACGAGTTGGATCTTCCGTCCGGGGACGCTGGCTGAACGGTTCTCCCGGACTTTCTTCCTACATACGCTTGTCGAAGAAATTCCACGTTGCCTGAAAGGCGCTCACCGTGATGTACTGGACGTGGTCCCAGAAAGAAGCCCCATCGTAACCCTCGCGCAAGACGAGCGGGACGCTCTTGACCTTTTGGCCGTCTATGAAGAGATCCACCTCCCCCATCTTGTCTCCCTTGCTTGCTTCCGGGGGAGTATCTCCCACCTTGACCTGGCGCTTGACATCCGTACCCGGCCCGACCAGCCCGAGGGCGTCACTGGCGGCGACGAGATCTCGAGACTCGTCACGGCGGTAGGGCAGGGTCACCGTGTCGTAGACTTTGTCCTCATTCACCAGCGCGCGCCGGTCGAAGCTGCCGAAACCGTACTCCAGCAACTGCTCGGAGCCCCCGAAGCGCACGGGGTCCGTCGGGGCGTCGAGCACGACCGCGATGTACGATTCGTCCCCTGACTCGGCGGAGGACACCAGCGAAGCCCCGCCATCAGGGGTGGTCCCGGTCTTGATGCCGGTGGCCGGCGGGTACGTGTTGAGAAGCAGGTTGGTGTTGGAGAAGTCTATGGTCCTGTTCAGGGTGGACTCGGTGGTGATGCTGGCATCCCTGGTGGCGACCGTCCTGGCGAAGAACGGGTATTTCATCGCGGCCCGGGCGATGATGGCGAGGTCGCGGGCGCTAGTGTAGTCGTCGGGCGAGTCAATGCCGGCCGGGTTGTCATAGTGGGTGTTCTTCAGATTGAGGTCTCTTGCCTTCTGGTTCATCTTCTGGATGCACGATTGCACGCTGCCGCCGCCCAGGTATTCGCACAGGGCGTACACCGCGTCGGTGCCAGAGGGGATCAGGGCCGCCTCCATCAGTTCCCGCACGCTCACGCGGTCGTAGGGGTACAGGCCCACGTTGCTGTAGATGTACCCGGCGTAGGATGCGGCGTTCTCGGATACGGTGACCTCGTCGTCGAGGTTCACGTCCTCGTCCAGCGCAACGAGGGCGACCATGATCTTGGTCGTCGAGCCCGGCGCCACCCGCGCGTCCGGGTTTTTGCTCGCCAGGACCCGTCCGGAGTCCTCGTCCGTGAGTATCCAGGATTTCGTGTCGATGTTGGGGGCGTTCTTGGGCGTGGTCTCCTGCGCACCGGCGGCCCCCGGGCTCAAGACGACCCCGAGCACGGTCGCGAGCGCGACCAGAACCAGTACCACGAAGTTTCTCGTCAGGCTATGGCCCTCCCGCATCCCCGCTCCTCCCTTCGATCCCGGACACAAAACATCGCTCCGGCGCCGCAACCGCGAACCCGTTGGCGCTCCGTCTATTTTGCACCGGAAGGTTGGTAGTTGCTACCCTCTCGTAGGCCGTAAATAGCTGGTCATATTTCCCGTTCCGGCTTTCAAAAGACCAGGTGATGCCCGCCCGTACCGTTCACTGGCGGCGGACGAGATACACGCCGACGAGGATGACGGCGCCACCGATCATCTACAGGGATTTTAGCTTGTGCCGGAGGAGGGACTCGAACCCTCACTCCCCGAAGGGAACTGGATTTTGAGTCCGAGCTGGGCGCATCCCTTGGTCCCCCACGGGCCCCGAAGTACCCTGTTAGCAGGGATTTTGCGAACTGCCGGTGGCCAAACCCCTCTTGAACCTCCTCGGCCCGCACGGGATTGGCGTCAAAACTGTCACCAAGTGGGACCGTACGTTACCTGTCGTTCGACTTCCGTCCTGGCATAGGTCGGGAGAGGGGGCGCCTCAGGGACGGGCGTCCCAAAAGGTCAAGAATAGTGAAGCTCTACACCAACCCGTAACCGGAGACTACCGTAGTTAGGCGTTGAGCGGTTAGCGCCCGTGCCCTGCTCACTGGCTTACGCGCAAGGCACGTTGTCCGAAGTTAGCGCGTTGAAAATTGTCGGAAGTTTCGACGCGGCGTTCGCGTCAAGTCGGTTACGTAGGGCTGGTTGCCTCACCTTCAGACCTCGTTCGCCGCTTCTGCGGCACAGCTGCTAGATCTATAGACGTCAGCCAACTTCTCTTTACGCATGCTCCGGCGCTGGGATCACCCCTAATTGCTGCATCATGTCCAAGCTGTCGGTGATGCGCCAGTGCTCTTGGATCTTGCCGTTAGAGACCCGCTCCACCGAGATGCTCTTGATACTCAGCCGCCGGCCCGTGGGCGGGACGCCAAAGAGCTCGCCCTCATGGGTGCCTTCGAGCGTGTAGCGAACAGCCACTTTGTCGCCCTCGGCGATCATGTCCTCGATAACGACCGTGAGGTCAGGCATGCCACTTCGGAACATAGCCACGACTCCTTTGACCCCCTCTGGGCCCGTTGGCTGGTCAGGAGACGCGGGGCTATGGTTGGTGTAGTCTGGTGCTAGCAACTCATCGACAAGGTCGATATTGCCTTCCTCCCAGACCCCCCAAAACCGCCGCACGATGGCCTTATTCTCCTCTGCTGACATGAGGATGCCTCCTTTCTGTGCTCCTTACTTTGCTGGGCGCTTGCCCTGTCCTTGCTTGTTCTCCATCTTGCGGGTAATGTCTACCCCTTTCCACCGACAAATCGTAGAATCGTCCGGATAATCGCCCGAACAGTCCGGGATATCGGCGATCTTCAGGGGTGTTGGCGGCGTGCTATCATGGCGCGCACCGGCAGGGCCTCGAGTTGGCGAGCGTACCTGAGCACGACCTTGAGGGAGAGCGACTAGTGGACGCCGGTGAGCATCTGGCCTATGGCGATCTCCTGCGTCAACACCGAAACGCAGCACGTCTGACGCAGGAGGACTTGGCCGAGCGGGCTGGGCTGAGTGTGGATACGATCAGTCTCCTCGAGCGTGGGGAGCACCGACGGCCTCACAGATATACTATGCAGAGCCTCGCAGATGCGCTGGAGCTGTCGCAGCAGGACCGCATCCGCTTCGAGATGGCAGCGCGCATGCCAGCCATCAGTGCCGACACTCGCGGCACTCGATCCACCAACCTACTCTCGCAGCTTACTCCTTTCATCGGTCGCGAGCGAGAATTGGAGGAGACGCGCCAAAGGCTGCTGCATCCTGACGTACGTCTCCTGACGCTCACGGGTCCCGGCGGAATTGGCAAGACTCGGCTGGGCCTTGAGGTAGCAAGGCAGGTCCCGGACCAATTTGCAAACGGTGTACGCTTTGTCTCACTTGCCCCCATTAGCGACTCTTCCCTAGTCCCATCGGCCATCGCTCAGGCGCTCCAGGTCAAGCAAGGCGCGGGGCAGAGCGTAGCTGAAGCGCTAAAGCAGTACCTGCGTGAGAGGCAGCTGCTCCTCGTACTGGACAACTTCGAGCGGTTGCTGGAAGCAGGTCCGCCGCTGGCGCAACTTCTGGCTGTCTGTCCACGCTTGAAGGTGCTCGTGACCAGCCGGGTGGTACTCCGTCTCCAGGGCGAACACAACTACGAGGTTCCGCCGCTGATGCTACCTGCGGCTGGACATCGGCCATCTCCAGAGCAGCTGGGCCGGTACGAGGGGATACGCCTGTTCATGCAGCGGGCACAAGCTGCGAACTCACAATTCACGATCACAACTGAAAATGCACCCGCCGTGATCGAGCTCTGCCAGCGGTTGGATGGACTACCCCTGGCCATAGAGCTCGCCGCGGCGCGCGTCAGACTGTTGCCCCCGGAGGCTGTGCTGGCGCGGCTGGGCGATCGGCTCGGGCTGTTGACGGGCGGAGCGGGGGACCTGCCAGACAGACAGCGAACGCTCAGGGCAACTCTGGACTGGAGCTATAACTTGCTGAGCGTCGCTGAACGTTCGCTGTTCGCGCGCTTGGCCGTGTTCGTAGGAGGGTGGACCCTCGAGGCAGCGCAGGTTGTATGCGACGTCGGCGAAGAAGCGGAAGTGTTGCAGCACATGTCCGCGCTTGTGGATAAGAGCTTGGCGCAGCAGCAAGCGAACATCCAACATGAGCCTCGCTTCACTATGCTGGAGACGGTGCGCGAGTACGCACTGGAACGGCTGGGGGAGAGCGGGGAGTTAGAGAGACTGCGCCGACGACACGCCAGCTACTTCCTGGAGCTGGCGGAGGAAGAAGAGCGGGCCTCGCAGGGACCGCTGCAGAGAACGTGGCTTGACAGGCTGGAGACCGAGCACAACAATCTACGTGCTTCTCTGGAGTGGAGCCTTGCTTCTCAGAACGATACAGAAATGGGCCTGCAGTTGGCGGGTGCTCTGTCGCACTTCTGGTACGTCCGCGAACACCACAGCGAGTCCCGCATGTGGCTGCAGAGCGCGCTGGAGCTGGGTAGCGATGTCACTGCTGCGCGTGCCAAAGTGCTCGTCGGCGCCGGGCGGCTGGCCTGGTTCCAGGGAGAGCTTCCGCGAGCTAGCACGCTGGCGGAGGAAAGCCTCACCCTGTACCGAAACCTGGGGGATGACGCGGGCGCTGCCTTCGCGCTCCTCGTCCTGGGACGCACCGCGGTTTCGCAGGGCGATCTCGTTCGAGCGAAGACCCTTGTCGAGGAGAGCCTTGCGTTGTTTCGCCAACAGCAAAATACGTGGGGAATCGCCAGGGCACTCATCATCCTCGGGGACGGGGCACTTTCCGAGGGTGAAGTTGACCGCGCGACGGCCGAGTTCCAGAAGGCTCTGGATATCTCCCGGAATCTTGGGGATGCGGAGGGTATCGCCCTGTCACTGCTCTACCTGGGACGCGCAGCGCACATGCGGGGAGACGAGACGCGCGCGAATACCCTTCTGGATGAAAGCCTAGTGATGTTCAAGGACTCGGGCGACACACGGGACATTGCAGAGGTGCTCCTCGAATTGGGGCGAGTGGCGCACGCGCAGGGGAACGACACGCGTGCCCTAGTGTTGTGCCGGGAGAGCCTGGGCCTCAGCGGGAAGCTTGACAACGAGTCCCATATCGCATTTTGTCTGGCAGCACTGGCGGGAGTAATCCAGGCCGTCGGAGACGCTGCACGAGCGGCTCGGCTCTTTGGGACAGCGGAGATGCTGCTCGAATCCCTCGACGCTGTGCTCGATCCTGGCGGTTCTCTCGTATACGATAGCGACCTGGCCGCCGCACGCCTCCAACTGGGCGAGACAGCCTTCGAGGAGGCACGGGCCGGGGGGCGGGCTATGACTTTCGAGCAGGCCGTCGCCTACGCGCTCTCGGAGGCCGGCGCACCGGAAGGACCGAGGCCCTAAGGTCTCCGACCCCGGTCAACCTTTCGGGTCGGGAGGGGTTGTCACCAAAACTGTCACCAGGGCCCAAGCGCAAAGACCACACTCAGAGCTTTTCTATGCAGGCAAAATACCCGCGTTTGCGGGGACTTCACTCATAGTGCCGGAGGTGGGACTCGAACCCACACGAGGTTGCCCTCACCGAATTTTGAGTCCGGCGCGTCTACCAATTCCGCCACTCCGGCGTGAGGAACCGCGACATTATACCAACGTATGGGGCTTCTTCGGGCGCGAGCTTGCTTGACAAGGGGGAACATGCCTTTTCATAATGCGCGGCGGAATGGGACCCTTGCAGGCTGCCACAGGGCGGGTTGCTGCCATGATCTGGACGCGAGGAGGAGCATTGAGAAAAGTACGCCGGGTAACGAGTCTCGCGGTCTTGGGGGCTCTGACGGCCCTGATCGCGATCGGGTGCGGCGGCGGTGGCAGTGGCGGCGGAGGTGAGGGAGAGAGCCCCACGGCCAAGATAGTCAGCGACCTGCCGCGGCAGGGAGCCAACCGGGCGCAGACCACCACGATGGTCAACGCGATAAACCTGGCCATCGACGAGCGGAACGGCAAGGCTGGCGACGTCAAGATCGAGTACGAGTCGCTTGACGACGCGACGGCGCAGGAGGGTGCTTGGGATGCCGCCAAGTGCGCTGAGAACGCCCAGTCTGCCGCCCAGGACGACGAGATCATCGGCTGGATCGGGCCGTTCAACTCAGGCTGCGCCGCTGTGGAGATCCCCATTTTGAACGAGGCGGGCCTCGCTATGGTCAGCCCGGCGAACACGTACACCGGCCTGACCAAGTCTACCCCCGATCCGTCCGAGCCGGACAAGTACTACCCGACGGGCGAGCGCAACTACGCCCGTGTGATCGTGACCGACGTCCAGCAGGGTCAGGCAGGGGCTTCTTACCTGGCTGACGAGGGTACCGAGTCCGTCTACGTCATCGACGACAAGCAGATCTACGGTAAGGGTGTTGCGGATGAATTCTCGAAGGCCGCAGAGGATCTGGGCATAGAGATCATCGGCCGTGAAGGCATAGACAACACGGCGCCCAACTACCGCTCGCTGATGAACAAGATAGCCGCTGCCAACCCGGACGCCATCTACTTTGGCGGCATCATCGAGCAGAACGCCGCCCAGCTCATCAAAGACAAGGTAGGGGCCGGCATGAGCAACCAGGAGGTCGCCTTCATGGGCCCTGACGGCATATTCGTGGACGAGCTTATCGACCAGGCGGGCGCCTCGGCGGAAGGCATCTACTGTACTTTCGGTGGGATTCCCCCTGAGAAGCTCGGCGCTGCGGGCCAGAAATTCATAGACACCTACGAACAGAACTACGACGACGACGTGCAGCCCTACACCGCCTACGCCTACGAGGCCGCCAACGTGATGCTCGACGCCATCGAGCAGGCCTCCAAGGACGCGGGAGGGGTTCCCGACCGCAAGGCCGTAATCGAGCAGGTGCTCGCCACGCAGGACTACCATGGCGTGCTCGGCACCTGGAGCTTCGACGACGACGGGGACACCAGCCTTACGAGGCTCTCGGTCCAGGAGATCGAGGACGGAGAGTTCAAACTCAACCGTGTCCTGAGCGTCGAGGACATGCAGTAGAGATGGCGCAAACGCGGGGCCGGAATCGACCGGCCCCCGGCTCACTAGCAAAGGACGCTCATGACGACGGTTGAAGCGTCGAAGTCACGCTCCAAGGCGATGATCGACGGAGTAAGGTCCGCGACCTGGAGCTCGTGGCTCGCGGTGGTCCTGATCGCGGCGCTGATAATTTTGCTCGGCGTGCAGGCGGTCAAGGAGCCCGCGCTGTTTACCTCTCAGCTCGTCATCGGCATAACCAACGGGGCCATCATCGCCCTCGTGGCCCTGGGCTACACGCTGGTCTACGGGATCATCGAGCTTATCAACTTCGCCCACGGCGACAACTTCATGATCGGCTCCTTCGTGGGCCTGACCGTGCTCTCCGGTACGTTCGCGGGCATCGGCTTGTTCGCACCCATAACGGGTAGCTCGGGATTCCTGCTCAAGGTGGCCGGCGTGCTCATAGCGATGGCCGTGGCGATGATCGCCTGCGGCCTACTCGGGGTGGGGATCGAACGCGTCGCCTACAAGCCGTTGCGTAACTCGCCGCGGCTGGCTGTCCTCATTACGGCCATAGGCATGTCGTTTATCCTGCAGAACGTTGGGCTTGTGTGGAAAGGCCCGGCCCAGGTACCGTTCCCCGAGCTCATCTCCGACGCCAACATGTTGCCCACCGACGCGGTCGTCTTCCGTTGGAAGGACCTGTTCGTGATCGGGGTGACCATCCCGCTGCTCGTCGCCCTCTCCTACTTTATAGGCAGCACCAAGCAAGGAAAGGCGATGCGGGCCGTAGCCCAGGACAAGGAGGCGGCGGCGATGGTCGGGATCAACGTCAACCGCACGATCTCTATTACGTTCCTCCTCGGCGGCATCCTCGCCGGCGCCTCGGGCGTGATGTACGGCCTCTTCAACGGCATCACCGTGTTCAACGTTGGCTTCCAGCAAGGACTCTATGCGTTCACAGCCGCCGTCCTCGGCGGCATCGGCAACCTCACGGGGGCTGTGGTGGGCGGCTTCCTCATCGGCATCATCGGGTCGATGGCTGACCAGTACATAGGTGTGAGGTGGACGGCGATCGTGATCTTCGCCGTGCTCATCTTGGTCCTGGTGTTCAGGCCGACGGGTCTGCTAGGCGACCGTTCGGCCGTTCAGGGGGGTGGCCAGTAGCGCCGTGGCCGCGCTGAGGAAGTATGGGATACCAGCGCTGCTCATAGTGGCCGCGTTCGTCTTCCCCCTCGTAGACGAGGCGTTCGAGCTGGACCTGATCTTCCCGGTCATCGTCGTAGCCATCTACATACTTCTCGCGCTCGGCCTGAACATCGTGGTCGGGTTCGCGGGGCTGCTCGACCTCGGCTTCGTCGCCTTCTACGCCCTGGGGGCCTACGCCGTCGGCTGGTTCGCCTCGAGTCAGTTTCAGCAGGTGAGCTTTTCGTTCGGCTCGACCGCGACGAGCCTCTCCGGCGGGGAGGTACCTGGCATACACATCTCGTTCTGGATCTTGCTGTTCGTCGCCGCGGCCTTCGCCGGCCTTTGCGGCGTGATCATCGGCGCCCCGACCCTGAGGCTGCGTGGCGATTACCTGGCGATAGTCACGCTGGGGTTCGGGGAGATCATCCCCCGCTTTTTCCAGAACGGGGACGACCTCGGCGGCTTCAACCTGACCAACGGCACGATAGGCATCAAGGCCATAGACTCGCCGGGCATCCAGATCCTGCCCGACGCCTTCGACGCCTGGCAACGCTTCAGCACGCTCTACCTCCACCCGTGGTACTACACGATCCTCGTGCTCGTCCTGATCACGGTCTTCGTCAACGTGCGCCTGAGGGACTCCAGGCTGGGACGGGCCTGGATCTCGGTGCGCGAGGACGAGACCGCGGCGGCGGCCATGGGCATCAACCCGGTGACGACGAAGCTGTGGGCCTACGCACTGGGTGGCGTCTTTGGCGGCCTGGCCGGCGCCTTCTACGGCGCTTTCATAAAGAACATCTTCCCCGACGCTTTCTCGTTCAACATCTCGATCATCGTGCTGTGCATGGTCATCCTCGGGGGCATGGGCAACATCTACGGCGTCATCCTCGGCGCCATCCTCCTGCAGGGCCTGAACTTCTATCTCCTGCCGAAAATAAACGAGTGGGTACACGCCATCGGCAACGCCCTGGGTAGCCCGCTCCTTAGCCAGGCGGACATACCGAAGTACAACTTCTTCCTGTTCGGGGTTATCCTGGTCCTCATGATGCTCCTCAGGCCCGAAGGCATAGTCCCCAACCGCCAGCGCGCCGAAGAGCTCCGCAGCGGCGAGGGCGGCGACGTCGGCGACGCACTTGGGGGGAACGTCAATGAGTGAAGAGAACGTCGCCAACGAGAACGTTGCCAGCATCATGGAGGCGCGTGGGATCACCAAGATCTTCGGCGGGCTGGTGGCCGTCAACTCCGTGGACTTCGACATCCCAGAGCGCTCGATAGTCAGCCTGATCGGCCCAAACGGCGCGGGCAAGACCACGTTCTTCAACATGGTGAGCGGGCTGTACGAGGTGACCTCCGGCACCTTCCGCTTCCTCGGCCGCGACGTGACGACCTATAAGGCGCACAGAAGGGCGCAGATGGGCATCGGCCGCACGTTCCAGAACATCAGGCTCTTCGATACCATGAGCGCCCTGGAGAACGTGCTCTCCGGGATGCACACCCGCCTCAAGAGCAACATCCTGGGATCCATCTTTAGCCTCCCCGGCACGCGCCGCGAGGAGCGCGAGGCCCGCGAGAGGGCCGCCGAGCTTCTGGACTTCGCCGGCATCGAAGGCAGGGAGGTCTTCGCCAAGAACCTCTCCTATGGCGACCAGCGGAGGCTGGAGGTAGCCAGGGCCCTCGCCTCGGACCCCAAGCTCCTTCTCCTGGACGAACCGACTGCCGGCATGAACCCGCAGGAGACGGCAAAGTTGACCGATCTGATCGGCCGTCTGCGCGAGGAGCGGGGGATAGCGGTGCTCCTGATCGAGCACGAGATGCGGGTCGTTATGAGCATCTCCGATAGGGTTACGGTCCTCGATCACGGCGAGAAGATCTCCGAGGGTTCGCCGCAAGAAGTACGCCAGGACCCGAAGGTTATAGAGGCCTACCTCGGAACGGCGAAGACGGGCTAGGATGCCACTTCTCGAGCTGGAGAACGTCCACAGCTACTACGGCCACATCCAGGCCCTGCGCGGCATCTCGCTGACCGTCGATGAGGGGGAGGTAGTAACCCTCATCGGCTCCAACGGTGCCGGCAAGACGACCACGTTGCGCTCCATCCACGGCGTCCTGCCGCCGAGGGAGGGCAAGATCATCTTCGCCGGCGAGGAGATCCAGAGCCTCGCCGCCCACGACATGATCTCCAGGGGCATCGCCCAGAGTCCCGAGGGGCGCAAGATCTTCTTCCGTATGACGGTCCGCGAAAACCTGGAGATGGGCGCCTACCACAGAAACGACAACGCTGGCGTGCGCGAGGACATGGACCGCGTCTTCGAACTCTTCCCGCGGCTCGACGAACGCATCAAACAGGAGGCCGGTACCATGTCGGGCGGCGAGCAGCAGATGCTCGCTATCGGGCGCGCCCTCATGAGCCGCCCGAAACTGCTGCTCCTCGACGAGCCGTCCATGGGACTCGCCCCCGTCCTCGTCGAGCGCATCTTCCAGACCATACAGGAGATCAACCAGCAGGGAACGACGATCCTCCTCGTCGAACAGAACGCCAACGTCGCCCTGGAGATAGCAACCCGCGGCTACGTCCTGGAAACCGGCAGCATCGTCAACTCCGCCTCGGCCGAAAAGCTGCGCGAAGATCCCAAAGTCCGCGAAGCGTACCTCGGCGAGATCTGACTCCGAGATCAGGTCACGGTGATGGAGAAAGTGCGCTCGGCGAACGCACCGCGCGTGTCGGTGGCGCGAACCGTGAACGTGAACGTCCCGCGGGTCGTGGGGGTGCCGGTGATGCGCCCCGGGCTCGCGGAGAGTTGCAGGCCGGGCGGAAGCTGGCCGGACCGGAGCGTCCACGTGTAGCCAGGGACCCCGCCGTCCGCGAACAGGTTGCCGCAGCAGTAGAATTCGCCGACCGTGCCGGGCGTGAGCACATCGCTCTGGTTCGTGATCACAACGGGCAGCGGCGGGTTGATCCTGATGGAGAAGGACTCGGTGTCGCGGGCTCCGGTCTGATCCTGCACCTGTATCGTGAAAGCGAACAACCCTTCTGTCGTGGGCCTGCCGGTGATGCCGCCGGAGCTTACGCCCTGCGTGAACAGCGTCAGGCCCGGGGGGATCTGTCCCGCGACGACGCTGAACCTGACGGGTTTCTTGGACGTTTGGCACCCCGTCGTCGAGAAGAACCACGTGTTCAGCGTCCCGACGTTGCCGTCAGGGAAGGTTGTTGGGACGATCGTGCAGACGGAGCTAGTCGGCGGGGGTGATGAGGAGCTCACCGTGCAGCCAGACAACCTGGCCGTGGTGGGGCTGGCCGATCCATCGTTGACGTCGACGGTGCAGTCGGCGGGCGCCGTGAAGCCGCTTCTGTCGATCCTGAAGCGGCCGGAACCGTCGCTGGTGCCCATGGCCACGCCGTCTACCGTGATAGTCCTGTTGGCGGCCGCCTGGCCTTCGATTCGCAGCTGCGTCCCGCTGAGCTCGGCGCGCAAGATGCTCACCGTCGCCTGTGCCGCGGAGGCCGCCAGGAGTACGGCGATCAGAACGAACGCCCCAACTACCGCAAGGCGAACGTAGGCGCCAGAGAAGACTCTAAGGGACACGGCCATGGCGCTCTCCTTTCCGGGCAGCAGAACGCCCGCTCAAAGTGTCACGCTGCTTTCTACGCACGCTGCACGCTACCGGTTCGAGTACGGAGAGACTCATACCGAGTCCGAGGGTAACTTCGCCGCAATCGGTGGTTCGGGAGCAAGGAGCCGCACAAGCTCCACGTAGACTTCATCTTCACGAAGGGATACAGTAGTCTCGTGCCTGGGATATCTCACGTATCGCGATTATGGGGAGCACCTTCGTTCTACGCGCCGTCGTTCCGGTTGAAACGGCTGGCGCACAGCCACTACGGGTTTGGGCACACGTCGCTGCGGGAGCCGGGGGACATGCGTGGCACTGCTATCGGCAAGAAGGGAAGGTTCAGGGAACTTGCCGTGCGAGAGGAGGTGATGTTCAGAGCATAGAGACTGGAGAGGTGACGAATGATCTTCGACCTTCGGGCGGGCCTGCACGAAGCCTGCCAGCAAGTATTCCCCATCCACCAGAACTACGCAGCGCTGCCGATCCAGAGCGGATTCGACTGGTCCGCCCTTGCAAACTATTCGTTCGATGAACTCTACCTGGTAGTCTTCCGCTCCGTGCGGCGTCCCGATGCAAACCTCGACCTGCTTCGTGAGTACGACGACCGCGCCTACGAGGAGGCTGCGAAATCTGGCGGTCTACTCCGTTATTTCAAGGGCGATGCGAACGAGCGTGGTGAATGCCTGTCATTCTGCCTGTGGGAGGATAGGGAAGCCGCGAGGCGGGCATCTGGCGGCAATATGCACATCGAAGCAGCCCGCATCACGACGGAGATGTACGAGTTCTACCGGCTCGAACGATACGAACTGGCCCGTGGAGAAGCCGGGGGGAAGCTTACCTTTCGTCGTTTGTAGGGCGCCACGTACCCGGATACCCTGAAGCGAAGGTTTGCTACGGTTGCCTCGAGAGAAAATCCAACATGATCCGGTTGAACTCTACAGGCCGCTCCATGTTGGGCAGATGCGCCGTGCCGGACATGACGACCTTGCGGGCTTCGGGGATGCTCCGTGCCAGTAGATCGGCGCCCTGGATGGTGCGCGGCTGATCCAGGTCTCCGATGATGACGAGCGTGGGGGCATGTATTTCGTGCAGATGGTCCACGGCTAGGAATTCCGGCTCTTGTTCTTCGCACAGCCCGATGGCTTCGTTTTGCAGTACGGTCAGGTTCATCTCCCGGACTAGATCCCGGATCTCTGGTTTCATCCGGCTCGTCCCCTGACCGGGTCCGTCAACCCACATCCGAACCTCAAGCTCGGAGATTCGTTCCAGATCACCGGCCTCCTCGGCGGCTACCAACTCGTCCCATTCCTCGGGGGGATCGAGGTCGGGAGCGAATCCCCCGATGGCGGAGCCCACCAGCGCGAGGGATGCGACCGCCTCCGGATATGAGAGCGCGAAGTCCAGTACGACACCGCCGCCCATCGAGCATCCGGCGAAGGAGGCGCGTTCGATGCCGAGGTGATCCAGCAGTCCGCGCAGGTCCTCGTGGTGCGAAAATGGTCCCGCGACGACCGGCGTCTTCCCGAAGCCCCGCATGTCGGGCCGAACCAAACGGTATTGCTGCGAGAATGCCTCGATCTGCGGCTCCCACATCCTAGATGAGTGTTGCGAGGTTTTCATGCCCACAGCTCCTTGATCCGGCCTTGCGGACGACCCAATATCCGGTTGACGTAGAAGCCGTAAGTGTAGGCCGCTATCTTCGCCGCGATCCTGGTGGCCAGCCCCACCAGCGTGGTGGCCAAAGTCTCGCCCAGCCCGAAGACCCTCTTGAGGCTGGAGATGGCGATCTCTATGTGCTGCCTCGCCCCGTGCCTCCGTTCCGAGCGCTCGGTGGCCAAGAGGATGCCGACCTCCGCCAGGGCCACCCTCAGGTCCTCGCTTCGGTAGGCCAGATCTCCCAAGAGCTTCCTCGCCACTTCCTCTCCCAGAGCCGCCTCGTTGATGAGTTCCTCGGTCAAGGAGACGTCCGCGGCGTTGGCGGGGGTGAGTTCGTAGGAGATGGGGATGCGGTTGGGGAGCACAGGAGGTGCAGCTTGACCCCGTAGACCGAAAAGGAACCCCAGCGTACCCACCCGGCCCCATCGAAGCCCGCCGACTGGGAAACCTGGCGCGGATGCAGGACTTCGAGCAAGGTGGAGTCTACGAGCAAGGTCTCCGGATCGCCCACCAGCTCTCGGAGAGGACCTCGCGACGCAGGGGCTCCAGGAAGCGCCTGAGCCTCTTCACGCGCCGGTTGAAGGAGGAAAGGTACAGCCCCGCTACCCCAGGGAACAGGTGGGAGAAGAACCTCTGGGCATCGCGCAAGAAGGAGCGTTCGCTCTCCACGCCCCGAAGCTGCTGCAAGAGCGCCAGGGTGAGCACCTCGGAGTCGGAGAGCTTCTTTATGGACCCGTAGCCTCGCCCGCTTGGGTTGAGGAGGACATAAGTGTCGTCGATTAGGCAGAACAGCAGCACGGTGATCGCCTCTTCCAGGGAGGCGAGGGTGGGAGTATGCTGCGGATGGGCCATCCGAGGTTCCTTTCGTCGGGGAGTCGGATGGCCCCCTTTCTACTCCTAAACCACGCAACAGACATCTAGTGGACGGCGAGGGCAGGGAGGTCCTCGCGTGCCGGCACTGCGGGCACACCGACGACCTGGGATGGCTCTCAGAGACGAACCGCAGGCAGGTTCATAGAAGCAGCCAGGCGCAGGGACCGGACTGGGTCCGTGGCGTGAAAGCCCATTACGGGGAAGCTGGATCCGGGGAAACGAACTCACATCCTGCTCCCTTTACAGAGAAACCAGAGGCAGAGAGGAAAAGAGCAATGACCAGAATGATCGCAAATACAGATATACCGCAGACGCACGAACGCCGCGAGGAGATCCGGCGCAGAGCCGCAATGGAACGACCGGAAACGATGGTGCGTGCGAATCGCGAACCGCGACCCTACGTAGTGCGGGATCTCAGCTGGGAACTCGCTAGCTACCTGGAGACGGAGAACGTTCCGGCGGCATCTGGCCGCGCAGACGGAAATGGAAAGAAGAGCCGGTGAGGAATCTGGAAAACCGGATCATCTGAGCGAACACTCAGTAGTGAAAGAAGGCCAGCTATGAAAGACATTCAGACCATGATCGCCGAGGAAATAGAGGAGATCGAAGTAAAGAGCCCGGGTCACGGCAAAATGGCTCTAACCTACGGTCTTCAAACCCGGTCCGGCGCACGGATATCCATCCGGGCCGCGACGCTTCTGGACGACGAGGGGCTGCGGAGAATGTTCTCCCGCTCCTCGTCCGAGACCATCCGGAGGAGGTTCCACATGCCGTACCGGGAAGTGCCGCGCCGGATGCTGGCCATCATGCTGGACTCGGGAGAATCCCTCGGCGCTGTCGCGGGAGGGGAGATCGTCGGCCACGCCATGTACGTGAAGATCGGGCATAGCGCCGAGGCCGAGATGGCGATCGTCGTGGAAGACGGGTGGCGGTCGAAGGGAGTGGGGAAGTCACTCCTCTCCGAGCTTGCGGAGAGGGCCAGGTCCGGGGGCATCGAGGCGTTTATAGGGGAAGTGCTCGCGGAGAACCGGCGTATGCTCGGGCTCGCGGCCATGTTCGCAGGGACCGGCTACACGGTGGAGGACGGGACGTATCGGGTTCGGATGCCGCTTGGGGTGACCGGGCCAGCAGCAAACACCGCGCGTACCCTCCGTCGCGCCGCATGAGGATCGGAGATCACAAATGACACGGGATTATATATTTGACACAGCAAACCGCCTCATGTAAACTTCACTTATGAGGCGGTTTTTTCTCGGTTTTGCGGGACTTTTCGGCAACACTCTTGGCTTCGTCGCGTACCTTCTTCGGGAA